>Ga0308170_10000400_pt1 | contig 59223 bp, 64 predicted proteins | sample PhyBR2_2_FD_202136 | JGI IMG/M metagenome (GOLD analysis project Ga0308170, IMG submission 202136) | Phyllosphere microbial communities from UC Gill Tract Community Farm, Albany, California, United States - DLSLSB.R2 | ecosystem: Host-associated > Plants > Phyllosphere > Unclassified | place... | reverse complement strand
AAATACTCCTCCTCGACCGTATCATCGTCGCACCTCTTCTGCACAACCCGCCTTCTTCGCATCGTCGACGACATCCGGTTCTTCTCCTCCTCGACCCTTCACTCCATTGGACGGCATCGCATCCGCTTCATCAAGTCGTCGGCCATCAGCAACAGCCGCCTACTCTTTCTCAACTCCCACTTCTCATCGAATGAAACCACAACCTTCCGCTGAAGAAGTCAGTCAGGTGAGCTTTTTCCTCTTCCTTGCTTTGAACTTTCCCCGATGGTATACTGATCTCTATCCCATTTTTTGGTGCTCTCAGTTCCTTCGAGACATGTCCGACATGCTTGGACCTGACGCGATGGCAGCACTCTCTCCGACTTCTTGTCGTCCTTCTTACGGACTCCCTCAACTTTCAGCTTCGTCCCCTCCAACAACTCCCACTTCTCGTTCCGACATCACCGAACCCTCTCGTCAGACTTACAACGTATCTGGAGTCTTACTATCCGAGGAAGAGTACCAACAATACACTCGCTCAAGCGCGAACTCGAACGTGAACTTGACAGACACTCGTCGTTATTCTCTCACGAAACCTTACCAACCTTTCCCTTCTTCCTCCTCTTCCTCTCACTCCTACGCCTCTCCACCTCATCATCAATACTACGCTCAACCCTACCCAAGCTACGACCCAAATCGACCTAGATCCGCACCTCCTTCTCCTCTCGTCGATGCAACCGGAGGTTCAGCTTCGTTCGTTCCTTACTACTCTCCCCCTCAAGAACCATCCTTCATTTCCTCTTCATCCTCTTACCTCCGTCGACGGGGCTCTTCAGTAGACGCGATGGTCCCTCGAACTTTCATTTCGACTCCTCAAACAAATCCTTCTTACGGTTACGCTTCCTATCCTACCTCACTTCCCTCCAATCAGCCCGTAGGCTACCCCCCACCCTACATTCCAGATACTCCAGTGAGACTAGCCCCGAGTACGCCAACAAGTGAACCGAGGAGGAGAATCAGGAAGACAGCGGCGCAGGGAAAGAAACCGGGAGTGGTAAATTTCGTTAATTTCTCACCGAGTGATAGTAAAGTGTTGTTGAGTGGGGTTGCACCGAGTGGGAGCTCGAAGAAGAGAGGGAGGACAGAGACGAACGAGGTTGAGGAGGGATTGGGAGAGTCCAGTGCGAAATCGGCGAAGAGGAAAGCTTGAATAATACTATGCATCTTGTGAATAGCAATATATGTTGTCGAATCTATTGTGATACACTAGAACACAGACCCCGGCGCGAGACTTTGAGAGAGCGATTTGTAAGTTGCGAACCTGCGAACTTGCGAAATTTCACATCAAGTTGAGCGAGGTGGGCTTCTTCTCGCCTTTCACACTCACTTTCTCGTCTCAACTTCGCACTCACCATGGAGATTGATCCACCCTCAAACTCTGACGCGCCATCAGAAGCTGCTCAAGGTTCTCTCTCAACTGTCCCCACTTCTACCATTGAACCCTCCTCATCAAGTTCGAACTCTCTCGCTATGGACTTACCTCAAGAGCTAGTCTATTCGTTGGTCATGAAGTGGAGAGGTACTGCCTATGAGCTAAGCGTAGCAGAGACTGACACCGTCGTACGTTTCGTTGAACCTCTCCTATTCTCTCCTATCCTCTCCTAGCCTCATGACTCACGACAAATCGCTGATCGATAGGGCGACCTGAAAGCTATTCTATTCTCCTTGACTGGTGTCCCACCAGATCGTATGAAGCTCGTAGGGTTGATCAAAGGGAAACTACCTGGAGATGAGGAGGAAGTCAAGTTGATCTTGGATACAGGCTCTTCAGTGGGCAAGAAGAAAGAGTTCATGATGATTGGTACACCGGAAGGAGAGGAGCACAAGAGCGTAGGACCGATTAATACGGGGGACGAAGCCGATTTGGATTATTCTGCAGCGACGACAGAGGCGTTCAAGAAAGCTCAGATGGCGATGCAGTCGGTTAGGAACAGGAGGAAGTTGAAGGAGACTGCGGAGGCATTGAAGATTGATCAGATGATGAGTCCAAGGGAAGGGAAGAAGTTGTTAGGTGAGCTCTGAAAGTTCTCCATAGTCTCTCGCTGTTCTCGATTGACTCCGCGATGTTTTTGAGTTCAGTTCTCGATCTTGACGGCTGTATCCTCGACACCTCCTTATGGAAAGAACCAAATTTCTCTACACAGTGCGTGAAGTTTCAGGATTCAGCTCATTCCTTCGCAATTAACGCTGATTCGGTGCCTTCCTCGCACAGAATGTTTATGCGACCGTACCTACACGACTTCCTTCGACTTATTTCACCTTACTACGACATCGTTATCTGGTCTCAAACGTCGTGGAGATGGCTTGAGCAAAAACTCGTTGAATTAGATGTACGTCCTGTCCCGCTTCTGCACCTTTCCTCGCAAGGAATGGGACTAAGGCGTTTGATTCACGGTACAGGTAATTGGTCCATCGAAACGAGGTGACTATCCAGTGAGTTCCCCTCTCTCAATACGTTTCGCTCGTGCTCCAATTCTGAAGCCTTTTCAACTAGGTTATCACGACTATCGATCGCTCTCCAATGTTCTCGGTCTACTCTGAGCGTAAGAACGAAGTGTTTAGACATGAAGTCAAGGCCTTGGGGATTATCTGGTCCAAATTCCCGAATCACTACTCAGCAGCGAACACTCTACACGTCGACGATCTAGGTTTGTTCCTCGCGCTATCGAGATTCAGTCTTGAGAAGAATGCTGATTCTTTTGGGTGGAAGCAAACAGGTCGTAACTTCGCGATGAATCCCAAGAATGGAATCAAAGTGCATGCGTACCGAGACGCGCTCTCCCGTGACAACGTCTCGTCCGACATCGAGTTGCTCTACGTAGCGAGGTAAGTCCTTACTCCTCCTCGCATCTCCGCCTCTCGAGTTGATGAAGAGGAAGATCGTAAAACAGGTACTTGCTTCAAATGGTCGGGATCTCAGACGTTACAACGCAAGATCATTCAAGGTTCAGGAAATGCAAATTACCATTACCTCCGAACGTCGAAGATCCACTCAAATTGGCTCCGCAACGACAACCTCAACCTCCTCCGACTCAACACCAAGATCCCCCTCCTCCTGCTACTCAATAGTAGGATCACTCGCAAACACTAGTATACCCCTCGCGTCGTTAAGTTGATATCATAGCCCGTCTCTTCTCTTCTTCCTTGTGCTTCACCGTCGCTCCCTCTGTTATCTGTTCGTTCGTCCTAGAGTTTTCGTCGTTTTCGTCTCTTGCAAAAGAAAACACAGGCAGTGCCTAGTCTTTACGTCGTTCCTTGCTGCAATAGATTTTTTCTCGTTTCCGCGTCTCTCTCGCTCGCTCTCGAGTACACCGTGAACCATGAGAGAGATCCGAGGGTCCTGAGTAATGGTTGATGAATTTCGACTGCAGCGGTAGAGTTGGGAGTACTAAGAGTAGACGAATGTCGTGTAGGGCACAAAAGAAAAGGAGACCGGAAAGAAAGAAAGGATGCGCAGAGCGAAAGAGAGGAGGGAAGGGGGGTAAAGTTGAAACTGTTCAGGCTTGACGAAGGATTACGTGAACACCCGAATCGGTCGAGACTACACCGCGGTGATCGAGTCAGTCACGAGACAGAGGTCAGAGTTAGAGGAAGGTGGACTGAACTGATTTCACTCATTTCACCAACTTTGAGAGAGAATGCGGCATCCTCAAAAGGTTTCTGCATTTGATTACGACCAAAGTAGCCTACTCTCGGAACCAATCCATCAGTCTAGATTACCACACGACGGGAGGGAATGAAAGTGGAGGAACTGACCTAGATCACCACCATCCCTCGCACTCGAACAATCACTTTCAGTCCTCGCCAAATCTGCAAACGCTTTCGGCAAATCTTGCTGATCCTTGATCTTGTCTACATGACCCTTCAAGATCTCTACCGCCTCTTCCTTAGACCTCGTAATGTTTTGTTCTTTCCAACTTGAAGGTCTCCTCGAACCTGAATGTTTGACCAATAAATGACTCGCTCTAACTTTGTTCGTTCCTCCTTTCTCTTCTGATTTTGAACCAGAGGAAGCAGAAGAGCCTTGAAGGTATTGAGCACCGGGGAGTTGGGAGAGGTCAGAGTCTGCGAGGGAGGGGGGAACTTCCCAGAGTGATTCTTGTGAAGAAGGGTTGTAGAAGTAGGCTCGCTTGCGTGAGTTGCTGAAGCGGATCTCTGTGGCTCGGTAAGAGGTAGTCAGCTCACAGTGGGGGGGAGAGAAGAGGGGAGTTAGGAGATGTGACTTTACCCCACGATGAATTCTAACAAGGGGAGGAAGGAGGAGGTTAGCTCGCGATCTAGTGAGAGAATCATATGAGTCTACTCACGTCTGACATGTTATTCGAGTTGATCTAGTTTGTGTAGGAGTGAGAGGAAGAAGAGCAAAAGGGATTCAATATTCATTCATCAACTTTGAACCTCGATCAATCACTCTCAATTCGGATCAAGCAGGAGAGTAGGAGGGATAAGGGCGATGGCTAAACCCAATTCAACAACGTCAAGTCCAACCAACAAGAATCTAGTCCCGGTCGCGATCGTTTCTTGTTGTACTTCAGAGATCCTCCTCCCTTACGCTCAACAGATCATACAGTGAGTCTACAATCTCTACCTTATACACTAGACCATGCACTGACACGCTCGGTGAGTTAGATCACTACAAGCATTACATCCTCAAACTCAGGTACGAAATTCCCTCTCGCCCTCTCTCACTTTCTCTTCTCTCCTGACCCGCCGATTCAAACATACAGCTCGTAATAACATGTATAACTCCAACCTCTCATTCAATTCCGATCAACCCTTTCCTCCCACCCCAACAATTCCTATCCTCTCTCCCTTCTTTCGTCAGACGCCCCACCCGTCCCGCTTCAACCCTCTGGCAATCATCGACTGGAATGCTCAAGGCGATCAGGTTGGCGAGGAGGAGATTGGTCGAAGGTCCACTGGCGGGGGCGGGAGGAGAGGGAAGAGCTCAGTTACCGAAATATGTGGTGGTCGTTTCGGGAACGGATGTTGAGAATCAGGGAGGTGAAGAGGTGTGCTGGGAGGATGAAGAGAACGAGGGGGATTGGGAGACACTTGCTAAGAACTTTACAAAGGTGAGCTACTCGTTCTCTCTGTCATCGATCCGGATGGAGAATCGATTACGAAATGATGACTTCGCAGGGTAATCATTGCACGACGCTCTTCTCACTCATCTCGCTCGGATCAACACCGAACCTCGAGCTGTTCTGGAAAGAAGTTAGACGCGCTCAGCCTTCTCGAGACCTCGCTGCAACTAACGCTATTTGATCCCTCTGTAGTCCTCTGGTCGATTCCCTCCTCATCTCATCTACAATTCAACCGCCTCGACTATTCCACCTGGTTTCTCATTCCCTCTCGTCGCACCATCGCACGCTTGTTTCCTCATAGGTTTCTACAATGCGAATCGACCATCTCAAGCTCTACCTCCCTCGAATGGCGCTGCTACAGCTAGTCCGCAATCGCAGCCGATCAGCGCATCGACACCGAACTCGACCACGACAAACGCGAATGCGAAGAGACCTGCACCCGCAAGTCCGGTAATCAACAACAATCAAGCCAAGAAATCGAAACCGAATCCATCTTCTACTTCTTCGACGACTCCTGCACTCCCTGCAAACTCTCCTCCAAATCCAGCTGGCGCTTTCCTTACCGGTAACCGTATTCAACAGCAGCCAACCCCACCGAACTCGACTCGACCAACGAATTCGACCGCTCCTCCTTCAATCAATCAATCCCCTTTACAACAACGAAACGGTTCACCTTCGATGCCACCCGCTCTACCTTCCTCCTTCACGAACGAATCCTTGCAGCGTTACATCGAGGAAATGAAAGCTGTCGCAGCAAGAACGGGTCAACCTCCTCCCTCTGCTCAAGATATTCAGAATGCCGCCATGGCAGCTTATCAAAACGCTCAACGTTCCGCTTCCGGTTCTTCACTCTCCCTTCAGACTCCTCGATCGAATGGAGGAGGTACGAATCTTCCAACTCCGACGAGTGCACAGAATTTCCCGAGGGAGATCAGTCAGTTGACTCCTCAACAGATTCAAGCACTCCCGAGTATTCCGCCCGAGATGAAGGTCAAAATTGAGGCGCATTTGGAGTTGATTAGGAATAAGGTCAAGACTGGAATTATGGCGGAAGATGAAGGGCAGAGACAGGTTAAAAGGTTACAAGACCTGGCTAATCAGTGCGTAACATCTTGTCCCCACCGGTCCCTGCGCGAGGGAGTCTGATGGTGCTCGAATGTTGCGGCAGTCAACGATTGAAGATGCATCAACACGAATTGGCGAAACAACAGCAGATTCAAAATCAGAATCAGTCGCAACAACAGCAACCTTCTGGATTAGGGTTGAACATTTCACCTCAACTCGCTCATTCTCGTCAACCTTCTTCCACTCCCTCGCAACCTCAGCAACAGCAGCAGAATCCTCAGCAGTATCAGAATCAGAATCAACCTCAACCTCCTCAACCAAAGAGACAAGATTCTTTACCCAACAAACCGATCTGGAGAGGAGCGATCTCTTGGGCATTGACGGAAGCTTCGGGAGCTAGGAAAGAGTTTACGATTTATTGTGAAGCTGCACCAATGCAATCTTCCGCTGCACGAGAACTGTACGTCTCTCCCTCTCTCTCTCACCCTCCTCACCTCGAGCTAACGTCCCTCAACATATGTTTCTATAGAGCGGAAGTACAACTCCCAGCGACGTTCCGAATCAATTCTTTATCTCAATTGAAAATGCCCGTCTTACAAGAACTCGCTTCGAAACATACTCTACCAGCAATCAGTCTCACTCCATTATCAAACTCGGTGTTGCCTCCGGAGTTGGTCGAGAAACAGAAACAGAATGGACATAACAACGAAGCGTTGTATACAATGTTTGCTCAATCTATTGAACATCGCTCGAATGTGCGTTCACTTCTCTCCCTCGATCTTTCGACTATCAAGCTGAACTGATGCAGAAGTTGAATTGCTCACAGTGCGGGATTGTTCGATTCTCTGGATCTCCGAATGGACTCGTATTAGTAGCAGTTCCTAATCAAAACAAGCTCCTCGCGATCGTCTTCGCCAAGATACCTTTACCGCCCGAATGGGCTCAATCCTCTTCCTCCACCAGCTCTTCCAACCCCCAAACTCAATCTCAACAACACAGTCGAACCTCGACCGCTCAATCTCAAGCTCCTCAACGTCCTCCGAGTTCTCAATCCCTCGCACCACCTCCCCAACAGCAACAGCAATCCGGAATGTTTTCTTCCCCCGCCTCTTACCCTCTCTCGCTACCTCCTAATCAACCCCCTCCTCATTCCCCTTACCTCGCCCAACCTTTCGCAGGTGCGAATCAGAATCAACCCTACCCTCAGCAACAGCACTTCAATAATTACGCTCAACCTCCCCCACAGCAAATTCAACAGCAACAGAATCAAGCGCCAAGTCAGTTCCCGCAAGGTGGAGTAGCGGGAATGGATTTTGCTGAATTACAGAAACTGTTGGGTGCCGATCAATTGAACGCTATCATGAGTGGTATATGATCAGACTCTCTCTCTCAGTCGTTGTCGGAGGGCGGGGTACTCAGTGAGGAAGGGAGGGAGGGAAAAGTCATGCAGTTTTGTTAACGTTAATACCCTTTAATTTCTCGAGTTCTATCCTCTTTCACTGCTCTACTCTACTTGCCCTTCTCTGTTGTCAGTCAGTATATCCGTTGTCACCCCCCTCGATTTCCTAGCTTGCAAAGATTCCCCCTCTCGTTCTCGCTGTCGACTCGTCGCAAGAAACAGGACGATTTCGCTTCGAAACTCGAGAAAAGTGCTTCAGACGAAGAGCGCTCCTCGGCCTTGAATAGCCCAGTCTGTGAATGAGTGAACAAGTCCAGTAACATTGGACTAGCAAGATTTGAAGTAGCTCGTCTCTCTGCGAAACCTCTTTCCCCTTTCTCCGCTCACTTCTCAATCGCGCTTCTCCTCTCGCTTCTACCAGCATGTACGTACTTCTGAGTACTAGTCTCTCTAGATCCATTCGCGAAACTTGTCCCGCTTGCTTCGCTCGCTCCTCTCCAGTTTCTTGATCAACTCAGAACTGACGCTCCCTCTCTCTCTCGCAGGTCCAAACTACCTTATGCAGAGAATGAGAAAGCTTTATGCTTCCATGGACCTTTGATGTACGAAGCCAAAGTACGCTTTCTCCCTCTCTCTCTCTCAACTTCGCTCCCCATAGCTAACTCGCGTTTCTCGTCTGTCTTTCTCGCCCCCATAGGTATTGAAAGCAGAGATGTGGACAAAGTTATCAAACAAGAATGGTGCGATCGGTCCTCACTATTTCGTTCATTACAAAGGATGGAAACAAACGTACGTCTTCTCCCTCCTTTCCCTCGTTGTCTCGCTGATAAAGGAGTGATGTTTAGATGGGATGAGTGGGTACCTGAAGAACGATTGAACAAGTACAATGAAGAGAATATAAGGAAACAGAAAGCGTTGATCGAGCAACAACGAGCGAGGGACGCGGCGGAACGAGAAGCGCAGAAATTGATCGAGGCGGAGAACGCGAGGCGGGCTGCGGCGGGAGTAGTAGTCGCTGGAGCTGGGGGTGGGGGAGGTGCGCTGGCGGGAATGACGGGTGGTGCGGGAATGCCAGTGGGTGCGGCAGCGACTGTTAGGAGGGAAGAGGGAAAGAGAACGGTCAAGAGAGGGAGGGAAGGTGAAGGAGTGAGTCGACACGCTCTCCATCTATCCTGACGAGACGTTGATGGAGTAACTGAAAGCGACTCGCAGGAGGAAGAGTACATGAAGCGACACGAAGTCAAGATTTCGATTCCTGATAATCTGAAAGTTCAGCTCGTCGACGATTGGGAGGCGATCACAAAGAATCAACAGGTGAGCCTCGCATTCCTCTCCCCTTCATACGCTCGCTGCTGATATTGGAGATGCGTGATCAGCTCGTTCCCGTCCCACGCACACCGAATGTCGATACGATTCTCGATGAATGGCTCAAATACCTCCAGAACGAAGAAGATGACAAACGACGGTACGCGAATGATCCAAATCCAGTCTCCTCACTCCATCAGACTTACCCGATCCGTTGGCGTACAGACTCGCCGCCGAAGTAGCAGCAGGTTTGGGACTTTATTTCAACAAAGCGTTAGGAAACAACTTGTTGTATCGATTTGAGAGGGGTCAATACCAAGAACAGTACAAGAAGCTGCAAGGGACTGATAAACAGATGAGTTCGGTTTATGGCGGTGAACACTTGCTACGGTTATTTGGTGAGTTCTCGTGTTGCTCGTACACTCTCGCCAGATTCGAGCGTTAATGACCGCGGCAAGCTCACAGTGAACCTACCTGAACTACTCGCTGCTACTTCACTCGATCCGGAATCGATGGGAGTACTCAAAGAGAACATGGTGCAATTCTTAGCGTGAGTTTCTTTCGTCTCTCTCAGCTCGTTTGGCTAAGCTGAGGGAACGCGCAACTCTCACAGATGGATGGACTTGAATCGAAGAGTGTTGTTTGTGAAAGAATACATCGGAACGAGTTCAGGTTATCAAAACAACAACCGAGGTTGAACCCGTTTCTGCAGTTTCTCATTGGTCTCTCTCTACTCTCTAGTTGTAATCATTACCATTTCGAGTTCAGGTATCAATGCATTGCGTGAGAGGGGTATCAAAGAGCTAGTTGAGAGTTTGTAAGCCATTCGACAGAGGCATCTTCCAAATGATCGTCGAAATCACCGATCAGATTGTGTCGGTTCGCTTTGAGATGTGTTCGGATGGACGAGAGGGAGGTAGGATCGCTCAGTATGAGTGTAATCGAGGAGGAGGGAGACCAGGAGGAGGACGAGTGGAGATAGGGCTGCGAGGCAAGAATGAGAAAACAATCAGGACGAATTCGCATGATCGTTTCGATACTTCACTCACGACGTATGGCATTTCTGTCGAGTTCAGCTTCTCGTTGTCAATCTGTCGATCGTGATTTTGATCAGCATTCAGCGAGAAGAAAAGAGCAGAAACGAATTTTAGCGAACCATCAAGACGACCGCATTCGGATTCTCCTTCTTGATAGTATCTGCCACCTTGCTCAATCCTAGTGGTACAGTCGAGTCCCCTATCCGTTCATTCGCGACGTACAACCCCAAGATCTCTTTCCCTTGTTTCTTGACATGTAATTCTGCCTGTTTCTCCTCGTCAACACCTCTGACTACCTCCAATATGGTCTAGAGAGTAGGACGTACTAGTTGTAAAGCTACTTCCATCATTGCACTCGACTCTGTCCAGTGATGAAGGAGTGGAATCGCATCCGAGATGGAGGTGGAACTGCCGATGAGCAGACCACAGACTGTTTGCGTTGGGTGCTTGGCGGCGTGTAGGATAGGTAATGTACTCGCTCGCGAGGAAAGAGTGTAAGAAGACATCGGTTTTTGAAACTTGGTCGGAAATGTGAGAAAAGGATGAGAGAAACGATTTCGCAAGGTTGCTGAAAGTCACTCGCGATGATTGTGAGGAGGAGAGGTACAAAGATTATCGATTGCAAAGTATACGGAAAAGGTAAGCTAACGTCGACCAGTAGTGAATTGCGCTTCGTAGGCGGCGAGAGCAGCTGTGCAAACGGTTCATCCCCTTCTACTGTCAGTGTTTGAGCCAGAAGTAGAGATACAGACGTTCTCACCTGTCTTGAATACAACTGTGACACTGTGCGAAGCAGTTCGGAATTCCTGTGGAGAATGAAAGATGGAAATTAGTTGCGATCGTACGAAATCGTCGGAACTCGTTTTAAGACGCACCCAACGAGATCCAGCTATCGGAATCCAGTGATTGCGGAGATGACGTTGCTTCGAGATCTCTTCGTGCTTGGGTAGTTTCTATAGGGATAGCGAGGTCAGATCAGCGTAAGCACCCTTCGCGAGCAGGTCAAACGAAAAGCTTACCTTGCAGTGGACCTGATTCACGACTCGAACGAGGTCAGCGAGTCGAGAGAGAGGCAGGAGAGACGTTCGTCTGACTGACCTTGCAGTAAGCGTGACCCATCCCGTCTTCGGCGACGAGCGTGCGCTGTACACCAATTTGGAGAGTATCGTGAAAGTCCTTCAAAGCGAGGGAGAATTGTAGTTCCTGAGGCCGACGCCGCGATGATGGTCAGTTCACGCTATTCTATCATCGCCGTATCGAGACGCACCTTGAGTAAACCGATAAGTTCCTTTTCGACAGGTGAGTCCTGGACTCGAGTTTCGCTCGCGGGTGGTTGAGACGGAGTTCTCCCTCTTCGAATTCCTCCAGAGTATGGATCGTCGTCAATTTGCATATCTCTGAGAGATCCAGTCGACCTGGGTCGCTGCATCGTTGCAGGTGGAGCTAGCTCATTGCGACGACTTTGCGATCCTGAGTTCGAGAAAGCAGGCGCTTCTCGTTCGTCAGGTCGATTGAAGTACGACGAGTCGAAGCCTGATGCGGACGTGACTGAAGGATATCGACCGGATCCAGAGGAAAGAGAGGAGCGGTGAACTTGAGGAGGAGCGGGAGAGGATCTCATCGAAGGGAAAGCAGGTCGAGTATTGTCTCCAGCTGAAGCGCGACGAGGCACAGCTTCTTCGAAAGAGAGATCTGTTGCTACTCCAGTACCTGCGGTAGAATCTGCGATCGCGGTGAAAGCGTCGTCGTCGTCGTCCTCCATTTCGTTTCCTCCTCCTCGATCGTCTGCGAGCACTTCCTCGTAGTTGTCCATGTAGTGAGGGTCTCGATACCCTTGAGATCGAGACGAAGGTGGAAGAGACGGACGAGCGTAAGATTGATCCCGGTTGTATTGACGGGGAGAAGCGGTTTGTTCTCGTCGTTGAGCAGGGACTGGAGGAGGAGGCATCATTCTCGATGCAGGGGATCGTCGATCTTCTTGTGGGATACCTCCTCGAGATGAAGGTCGATTGATAGGAATCGCACGAAGGAGAGCCCCGTTGGCATTCGAAGGAGGAGGTAAAGGAGAACGTCTGTCTCGAAGTGAAGGAGCAGGCGTGACAGCGTCTGGTGCTTCGGATCCATTGAACTCCTCTACCTCGTTCGCACCGAATGATACGGCTCTTCGTCGAGTGGGAGGTTTCCAGTCCGATAAATCGGTTCCGACAGCCTAAACCCGATCAAAATGCGAAACTCAATAGAAACCTCGTTTGATGACTCTGAAGAGAGCTAGGACTCACGGTACTGACGACCGTACTGACTTGAGTCTCGACGATAGTCTCCTCGTCGTCGTCTTCACTCGGATAGAACGTCTCTTCTCTCAATCTTGAAGGTCCATTCCCTTGCGAAGTGCTTCCTGGTCGATAGTAGCTTCTTTCATCTCGATCATCTACGCATCAAGGGATTAAGTATGGGTCAGAGAGCTTGACCGCGGATTGTCCGACGAAAGGAGAGAGAGGAAGAAGGGAACTGACAACGATTCGAAGGAGGTCCAGGGGAGTTCCTTCTTTCCGCATATCTAGACATAGTCACGATCTCGAGAAGCAAGAGCGTTGAGATAGAAACGAAGCGAAGAGAAGGAGAGTGTCGGCCTGAGAAAGAGGAAAGTGAAGCGAAACCTGCTCTTCAAATTTGCAGACTTCTCCGATTTGGCCGCGGACCTCTCATTTTTTAGCGCCTCGAACGTCGCCTTGACAGGCGAGGGTCGCTATGGTATCGACGGAGTAGTCTCGAGGAAGCCTGAATGAGGAGGAACAGACGAGACGAAAGAATCGGTGCGAAGGTTGCGAAATTTTGCTCTCCCTCTCTCTCTCTCTCTCTTGCCTTGCACTCAAAGTATCTTCTGCTCGCTTGAAGACGTAGTAATGAATGCCTTTCCTCCGGTGCCGCACATATGGATTCGAGAACTCAACCGAATCCACTCCTTCCTGCGAAGTCGACCCCTCTCTTCCGACCACGTCTCAACTTCTTCCCACTGGGACTCGAGAGCTGCTGGAGAGCTAAAGTAAACTCGTAAGTACTCCTCAAAGCTGCCCGCAAACTGTTCAAGCTAACGTGGATACTTAATTAGGGCTTCATCAAAATTCGTCTTTCTTCCACTCTCTCGATCTCAGACAACCTCTCTAAGCCTCTAGAATAGCTCGTAAGCTCTCAAACGCTGTGTCTGATCTTCTTGAGCTGCTACTCACGTCTAGTGAAATGAACGAAAGACGGAAGCTGATTCATACCCCTCTCTGGCTAGGCATGTCGGAAACGAGAAGCAAGGCAGCGGAGCAGAGTGGAGTCGCAATGACTAGAAGATACATACATCAGCTCCCCTTCCTCTCCGCTGGTTCGACTTTCATTTTCGCCCTTACCCTCCTCGCTTCCCTTCATGCAGCTGGACTCTTCCTCTTCACTAGAGGATTCCTCCTCACTCGACAGACCATCTCACGAGTCAACCAATGTAACCCTATCGCCGAATCCGGAAATCTCGACCCTTCTTGCTCCCTTCATCCAACTCATTCGAAACTCGTCTTCCTCGTAGTCGACGCTCTCCGCGCCGACTTTGTTCTTCCCGTCAGCCACGATCGCGACTTTGCAAACCACGTCACCTTCCCTTACGAAGAATCACTACGGGATCCAACTCGCTCCTTCCTCTCTCACTTCATCGCCGATGCACCGACTACAACTCTCCAACGCTTGAAAGGTCTCACCACTGGATCATTACCTACCTTCATCGACATGGGAAGTAACTTTGCTGGAGAACGAGTTGATGAGGATAATTGGCTATGGCAGGCAAAGAGAGCAGGAAAGAGAATCGCGATGGTCGGAGATGAAACTTGGCTCAACGTGTTTCCACAGGGGAAGGGAGGAGTATGGCAAGAAGGGAATGTCAAACCTTACGACTCGTTCGACGTCGAAGATCTCGATACGGTAGACGCTGGTGTTCGACAACACTTGCTTCCTCTCCTCGACCAACCGCAAGATTGGGATATCGTCATCGCTCACGGTCTCGGAGTAGATCACGCCGGACATCGATTCGGTGCGGATCACCCGGAAATGACTAGGAAGTTGAAGGAGACGGATCAATTAATGAGGGACATCGTAGAGAAGCTGGACGAGGAGACCTTGCTCGTTGTTATCGGAGATCACGGGATGACAGATCGAGGTGACCATGGTGGAGATACGAGGGAGGAAGTCGATGCTGCATTATGGGTTTACTCAAAGGCGAAGGAACCCCTCATCGACTCGACTTGGTTCGATCACCCACTTTCCTCTTCCAACCACGCTCTCTCCGCTCTCTCCGCCCAAGCCGAAACCTCGATTGAACTCGGTGATCGCTTCGAATCCGATTGGCCAGCCAAATCACTCGCAACTCATCGTTCTGTTAGTCAAATCGACCTCGTTCCCACCCTTTCCCTTCTGCTCGGCCTCCCCGTTCCCTTCGGCAACCTAGGTCTTCCTATACCTGAGCTCTTCTTCCGCTTGTCGTCCCTTCCCATCGCCCCTACTCCAGTCGAAGAGGAGAAGAAAACGAAACGAGGATTATTCGGAATCGGTCGACCCTCACATCCAGAACTTCGCGATCACGAAACCCTCTCTCCCCTTCAAACCCTTCTCCAAGCGACCCTGATTACCTCTTCCCAGCTCTCTGACTACCTCCTAACCTACACCTCGACTCCCTCAGGCAAAGATCTCCTCCCCGCGATGCCTGAACTTTCTTTCGTCCTCTCGATCGCTCAAGCTGCCTACAAAGGCGCGCACGCTCCAGGCCACAACCGAGAAGAGATGGAACTGAGAGCTTTGGAGAAGTTCCGGACGTTCGAAAGGAAAGCCAGGGAGAAGGCTAGGATCGTTTGGGCGAGGTTCGATCGAGTATTGATGGGAGCTGGATTAGCTGTATGGGTCGGAAGTTTGCTAGTAGGAGTCAAGATGACGAGAGCGACGAGGAAAGGACCTGTCGCCAGATCTATCCTCGGCCGAGGTGTCGAAGGAGGATTCGTCGGATTCGTGATTTCACTCTTCCTTTCGATCTTTGGAGGTTTCCGCCAGTACGGAGGAGTCGGTCTACGAAGTATCGCCTTCACCACGGCACTGGCCGCAGAAGTTGCAATCATCCTCGCCCCGACCCCCTCGACCAACTCTCGATCTTCCCGTTTCCTCAGTCTCGTTTCGCCTCGCCAAATAGTCCACCTTTTTCCCCTCATCGCGCACGCTGCACTCTTTGCGTCAAACTCGCTCACCGTATTCGAAGATTCGGCTGTTCTTTTCCTCCTCAGCTCCCTCCTCCTCGTCACCCTCGTTCGAGCTTTCGCCGCACCCCAAGCTCGACTTCGAAACCGTCTCATCGGCTTCTCGGTCGCTGCACTCGTGTGTGTCAGACTCATGGCATGGAGCACGATCTGTCGGGAGGAACAAGTTCCGAGATGTCGCCCTACATTCTACCTCTCCGCCGGTTCGACTCAAGCCAACATTGCGCTCGCTCTTGCCGGACTCGCAGCCCTCTTCCTTCCAACCCTCCTTCGATCGTCTCTCGCCATCTCCAAGTCGGACGAAGGTCTCGCTCCATTCTTTATCGGAGGCAGTGTTCGAGCACTTCTGGTAGCTGGATCCGCGTATTGGGGAGTCGACTCGATGATCTCGGCACTATCCCTCACTGGGGACAGTGCCCTCCTCGCGGTTCTCGTCAAGTCCGGTCTCGCTCGAGTCGTGATCGTAGGAGCGATTTTGACGGCAACTCTCGTTTGGAGGCTCTCACCACTCTGCATTCGAATCCAACACAACAAGATCCAGAACGCAGATGGGTCCGCCGTTCGAAACCAGATCAAAGTGATTGGATTCGCAAACGCACTCGGATCGACTTACCTCTTGTTCTTCTCTGCCGCCTTCACCCTCCTCTTCCTCGTCTCACCTCCTCCCGCTCAAATCGTTCTCTCCCTACATCTCATCGTCATTCTCTGCCTCCTCGAGATCTTCGACTCTGAGCGAGATGTTCGACATGTCACCTCGGCTCTCACAACGACGAATTCGATCGAAGCTTTCCTCAACAACGAACTTCCTCCTGCACCTCCCCACATCGGTCCCAACTTCCTTCAACTCTCTACTCTCGCATTACTCGCTCACCTCTCCTTCTTCTCAACGGGTCACCAAGCCGTCCTCTCCTCGATTCAATGGTCGAGCGCATTCATCGGTTTCCCAACTCTCACTTACCCCTTCGCACCGATCCTCGTCGTTCTCAATACCCTCTCGTCACATATCCTCACGGCACTATCGATTCCCCTCTTCGTATTCTGGAACATCTCCCCGAAACTAGCAGATCAACCTCCTCTCGTCACCGGTCGACACTTACTTCGATCTGGAGCACTTTACTCGACCTACCTGACCGTCGTCGGACTCTCCTCAGCAGTATGCTCAGCGTGGTTGAGGAGACATTTGATGGTGTGGAAGATTTTCGCACCTAGGTTCATGTTAGCAGGAGTGACGATCTTGGTGTCGGATCTCGCACTGGTGGTGTTTGCGATGGCATGGGCAGCTAGAGGAACTTTATCAAAAGCTAGGAAATCTCTAGGGACGAGAGTAGCAGAATAGACGAGTATGTTTTGATCAAAATAAATATAGAATTTCCGCAATCCTCTTTTCGCTTTCGTTCTCACTTCAAACGTATTGCTCAGATTCCGCTTCCGAATCTACTTCTTCTTGTCCTTCCTTTCCCTCTGAATCTCCGTCTGCGTCCTCTTCTCGCAACGTAGTGACCTCCCTATTCGCAGCCGTCACTTCCCCTCCACATCTCAGACACTCCCAACTCTCCTCTGCTTCCTCCTCACAACTCGCCAAACTCCCAACGATACAATAATAACAATACCGACACCCATTCCCACAATCAGCGACGTAAGGAATTTTGACTGTCGTATCCTGATTCGTTTGCGATGCGTGAGAAGTGTTCAGGAGGGAAGCGGAAGGGTTTGTTGGATCTGCGATTGAGGATGAGGGGAGGTGGGTCGGAGGAGAATTCGAACGCGCATAACAGATGGGGCAGGTTGTGGAGGGGAGGAAATGATGGGAACCTTTTTGTCTATTTGACGGGGAAGCCTTCGAGGATGAGTTGGCGAGGGAGGATAGACCTAGTGTTGAGGCGAGAGGTGCGGGGAGAGAAGTGGCGAGCGCTCGGAAGGTACGGGATTTGGAAGCGCGTGATGTGAGGGCTTTCGAGAGTCGAAGACGAAGTTTGTGTAGATTGATCAAAGGCATCAGGAATAAAAGGAATTCCTGTCAACACCGCTTTCAACTTCAGCTCTGTCAGATAGATCTGAGAAGCGAAATGGTGCTCACTGTGAACGCTTCCCAAACGAGTTGACGATTCAAATATTCGAAACTAACGTTTGGTGTGACACTCCTCTGAGCGTACACCAATCTCATCTTGAGCACCCGATCGACAAGCGTACGATATCTGTGAAACCGTTACCTGGAAAGATCAGCTCAGCAGAGTAGATCAATGCTCGGGACAACGACTCACCTCCCATTGTAAAGGAAAACCAAGAAATTTGCCAACGCCGCCATCGCACCCAACTTCTCTCCGACTCCCAACAGCTCCCACAAACTCCTCTTCCATTCCCTCTTCCACTGTATTCTCTCCTCCTCTCTCCTCCGCCTATCCCTCCCGAACCCCCTCCTTAAATCAATCAACGAACCCCAAGATCTCGGTAACGGTTCATCCTCCCACGAACTCGTCAACATGGTATCGTGCAACCTAACATGCAAGTAAGGTGGTAGGACGAACAAAACCGTATACAGTAATTTCTGAATTCGAGTTAAACGAGAATCTATCGCTGTCGATTGAACTACCCTCCCTCACTCTCTAACATCAGTTTCCCTCCTTTCAGCCCCTCGAGAATGAGGAAAGAAGGGCTCACGACCTAGACTAGAATGTTTCCTTTCGTTCCTATAACGTAAATTTTGTAATCCTTCTCCATAACTACTCGCACTACTCTCCCACAAACTCATCCTCAATACTCCCAATCTCAGCAGAGCCAATACTTCAGGTTCCCAACTTCTTCTACCCGGTGTCTGTTGTCCTTCCACTCTTGATCAGCTGCAGAGGTGGGGGAAGTTAAAAGGGAGGAAAACGAACCGTGATTCCTTCTAGAGCTGCTTTGACGGGTTGATGCAAGATTCCTTCTAATTCATTATCGAGTAAGGTAGCGTCTAATTGAGCTACTCGTGAGATCCGAAGGGGTGCAGATGGGAATGAAGAGAGTTGATTCCGGATCTCTGGCAAAGTCGAGGTGGACGCTTGAGGAATCTGCCAGAACTTTGCTAGCTCTGCTGATGAACCGGGGATAGCATTTGATGTAGACATGAAGAGGGAAAAACGTGAAGAGGGAGAGGAAAAGAGACGAGTTCCGGTTCGAAAATCGCCGGAGTCGCAGAATTTTCGGCTCTCTCAATTCGCTTTCTCTTGACAAGATGCGCGAGGTAAGGAAGGTAGATTTGCAGTAACGTTAGAGTGAGGGGGTTAGAGAGAGGGGGGGTATGCGAAAAGAAAAGAAAAAAAACTCAAAGACGACAGAAAGAACGAAAGACTAAAAAAAGTAAAGTAAAAGGATGAGTTTAGTTGGGAGCAGGAGCGTCAGCAGGGGCGGATTCCTTAGTGTTGGCATGCGCGTCAGCCTCGGAAGGGCGCTGACAATCGACAATCCGAATGAGCAATGTTCCTTGTGAGAAAGAAAGAAAGTGAGAGAGAGCTCACCTCATCGGTAGATTCTGTAACCTCTTGACCTTCAACCACCTCAGTCTTCTCAACTTTGGGAGCATCCTCCTTGGGTTGTTCAGCCTCAGCGACGACTTCAGCAGAAGGAGCAGAGTCAGTTCCTTTCGTGATTGGTGCACCGGTTGAATCCGTGTTGACATCGGCAGAGACTGGGGCATCAGATTCGACAGGTGTAGGAGCGGCGTTACCGGAAAGGAGGGATTTGTTGTTATCTTGAGCAGATTTGAACGCAGTCTTGAAAAGGTTGGCGTCTAGAATTTTTGCGAAATTTATGTGAGTTGAGTTTGCGGTCTCGAAGAACGTAGGGCAAGGGAGAGGAACTCACTCTCAGAGTTGGCAAATCGGATAGCAAGGGTTTCGGCAGTAGCCTCACCATCGGAAACGTCAGCAGCGACGTTGTACACCCATGAACGATCCGATCCAATGTTGGGAGAAAGTGCCATATCTCCAGTTACTGTGAGAACGCGACACAAGCTGAGTCGATGCGAGCACCAGCTCGGAGACAAGTTAGTACTCACCATAGTGGTTTGCGCAAACCTTGAGAGTCTTGTCGCGCCTCATGACGAGACGAACTTTCTTCGACTCTTTGTGTTTGAGGAGTCGCACATCTCCAGTACCTCGTTCCTTCCATTCAGAAGAGTCGGCAACGAATCGGAAGAGCTTGGCGCGCCTGTCATCATGGCGTGTTCGTTCGTCGAGAGTGGAGGGACAGATGGGAAAAAGTTGAATCAGTAAATTGAAGTCGGAAACACGAGACTAGGTGTAGCTGTGAGAGGCACAAAGCTCTCCATTTAAAGCTTTGCTTCCTCGTATCCTCCTCTTTGCTCTTCCCATCCTCCAAGCGTGGAGGAGTGATTCATTCCTTTCCTCCAAACTGTCAAGTGACGCTCGCTCCCAACTCGCTTCCTATTACTACCTGGTCCTCCTGAACGCCTCCTATGCTATTCCTCGGACTCTCTCACGTAGACCTTGAGTGACTCACATCTTGAATAAGACTTCTTCATCCTCCTCACCATCCTTGACTTCAACTGCCTTTTCAAGTTTGACGACGGGTTCGAAAACGGCGGTAGAGTCTTCCTCAGTAGGTTTCGTGACTTCCTCGGCAGACATGTTTGGATTTGAGAGTTTGAGTGGTGGTGTGGAGAAATCGGAAACAGCGAGGAAACTTTTTGGATTCGTTTTTAGACTCAAACCAACTACTCTCAGTCCCGACCCGAGTATCGCTAGGTCTACGCAGAGATATCTACCCTGAGCCTCTTCAGTCAAATCAGCTATTCTGCTTGGAAATGGACTCTAAACAGCTCTCGTTCCTTCGCTTTTTCGACACGACTTGTACTAGTCGGCGTGCTTCTGCGGTGCTGCTTGGTCTCTTGTGCGCTGCTCTTATCTGGCAGATACCGGCACAGCGCAGCCCGGCTTGCTTCCGAGCCGAGATGAGGATCTTCGTAGTTTTTCCAGTTTCGACGACGAGGACCGCTTCGCACACTAGTCTTCGTAGATTGATCACTGGATCCCTCGGACAGAGTAAGATCCACGTCCAGCTCCTTCCTTGACCTGACTCGCGACCTCCCGCTCGAAACAGCTCGGAAATAATGCCCCAACCTATCGATATCGTCGACTCGATCTCGCCTCTATCCCTCGCAACTCCCTCGTCACCTACTTCCACCTCCTCGTCATTCTCCAACCTCTCACTCACCTCGACCCTCATCGATCTCTCACTCGACAGATCCGACTTGACTTCCCTCGTTTCCTCTTCCCCTCGTTACTCCCCTTCGTCACCCTCGTCCGATTCCCTCTCCCTCCCTGACACCACGTCCTCTCTCGACAGCTGTACCGATCCCCTTTGCTGTCCGCCTCCCGCTTCAAAAGCTCCCTACGTCGTTTCGGAGGATCAATTCACCCCTCTCCTGATCGTCGGCGCTGGTCCTCACGGCCTCGCTTTAGCCGCAAGGCTTTCCGAGAGTCGCCCCGCAGCGCTCTATACTGATCTAGAACATGCGAGGTTGAGTTGGTTGCAACGAGAAGAAGGAAAGCAACGTCAAAAGAGAAAGACGGTTAAAGGACATTGGCCTGCCCGGAAACTGATCTCACCTGAACTAGTCACTCTCGCCGAGTCGGAAGATAAAGATGAAAGAGGGATCAAGGTCCTGGATAGTACCTCGAACAAATGGATGGGGAGATGGGATGGATTTTTCGAAGGGTTGAGGATCAAACATTTGAGATCTCCCATGTTGTTTCATCCAGCGCCGGCAGACGTCGATGCGCTTGTTGCGTACGCGAGACGGGAGGGGAGGGAGAAGGAGTTGGAACCGATCAATGGAGTTGTCGGGAAAGAATTGTCGAAACATGAAAAGAAGAAACGGTGAGCATACTCAACCTCTCAGCTTTACTCTCATTCGGATTGCGTTCTGAAGAGCTCGACGAGATAATAGTAGGACACGACGAGTGACGGGTGCACAACCCATTAACGAGCGAGATCGACAAGATTATTTCCGACCCTCTTCAGCCTTGTTCAAATCATTCATCTCGTCCGATCTGATCGATCGATACTCCCTTTCTTCCCTCGTCACGCACTCAACTGTCACTTCCATCTCTTACGTCCAACTTCGACTCGAAGGTCAAACAGATTTATTCATGGGATTCCTCGTTCATTCTACAAATCCCGACGGTTCAACCTCAATTTCAGCCAGCAAAGCAGTCGTCGTCGCTCCTGGTCCGAGCAATCGACCGAGCATCCCAGAAGTCATTCAAAAGGCTCTACCGCCTTCCATAGGGCGGGAAGGGACGGGGCCGTGGAACGAGCGTGAGAATAGAGGAGAGAATTGGTGTCACTCTACAGCCTTTGCGCTCCCGGGGTTCACGCCTCTCGATGGAAGACTTGGTGAGAAGATCCGAAGGGGGGAAACTACAACCGCATTGGTGGTTGGAGGAGGGTAAGTTCTCGACTTTCGTCTGTATCCGATGCCTCAGACTGAGCTCTTGACGCAGATTGACGAGTGTGCAAATCATCGACTCCTTACTCTCTAGCGGTGTAGCTCACGTCCACCTCATCTGCCGTTCTCAAATCAAGACCAAGCGTGAGTTTTTGCTTCTGTTCACACATCGATTCTCTGAGATCTTTCCCTGACCCCCCCCTTTCCCTCTGAGTTAGATTTCGATTTCCCTTTACACTGGGTTTCTGTGAGTCGCCTCTCCTCCTTCGCTGACCCCCTCGAGCTGACGACCAACGTTCGACAGAAATACAACAACCTTTCTAAAGCGGCCTTCTGGAATTTGCCGACTCATTCTGATCGACTCACCATGATCCAACAAGCTCGAGACGGAGGCTCTGTCAATCCTCAATTCCACAAACTCCTTCAGTCATTCGTCAAATCCGGACGAGTGACCCTTCGTACCCTCTCTTCAGTCTCTCATTGCTCCTCCAGTCCCTCAGGCTGGAGTATCTCCGGTGTAACTCAAGCGCCGAACTCGAAGAGGGAGGTAGGGCTGGATGAACCAGAAGAGTGGAGTTTGCAAGGTATCGATTATTTGGTTAGTTCGACGGGATCGAAAATTCATTTGGATTCCCTCTCTTTCTTGAACGAGCTTCGACAGACCCACCCGGTCGAAGAGGTCGGAGGTTTGCCTTGTATCACTGGGGACTTGCAGTGGAACGAACAAGTTCCATTATTTGTAATGGGAGCTTATTCAATGCTCGAAGTACGTTCTTCTTTCACTCTCTCTGGCTCCATTTCTCATCAAGCTGACGAAGGTGCTTTTGTGTAGCTTGGACCGGACGCTTTGAATTTGAGTGGCACTCGAACGGGAGCGGAAAGGGTCGCTTTTCGTTTGGGACAATTGGGAGTGTTCGAGACGAAGAAGAGAAAGGAACTAGAGGTGGAGGCGAGGGAGAAAGGGAGGACGAGGAGGGAGGACAAGAGATTCAGGAGTGGTGGAGAAGGAAATTTCTTTCGTGGACTGGGAGAGGTCGAAGCTTGAGACGAGAAGACGGGAACTGTAAACAGTTCTTTCGTGGACTGGGAGAGGTCGAAGCTTGAGACAAGAGGATAGACTGTGAATAGTTGTGAATTGCGAATGAAAAAGTGTCTGTTACTGAATTTGTACTGAATAAAGGGGGGATTCTATCTGTCGAGACCTCAAAGACTGATTAGCACCTCAACAGTGACTGCTGATAGGTTGTGCGAGACTGACCTGATGGCGCTCTACGGCGAACTCGTCTACTTGTATTTGGCCATTTCGCAACCTTTGTTCTCGTATCTGTATGACGAAGCCCGGAGGAATCAGCTCCAGACAAAGACGGGATACGCCGCAAGCTTCTACTCACCCGCATTTGACGTAGAAAGCTGTATGGCTGGACGTCGAATCAGCATACCGTTGACTTCTCGCTGATTCTGCGAAATTCGAGAAACTTACCTTCATTCTTGGGATCGCAATCTAGAATAGTCTACGCAACTCCATTCCGAGTGAGCAGTCTGTAGCAACGACTCGAACGAAAGGAATTCAGCGTACCTTGTAACAACCCAAATCCTCTCCAAGTTGAGTCAACACCTTCAACAAACTCACTCCCAACTTCTTCCCTTGCATCCTCGGATGTACCACGACATCCTCGACATGTCCGACCATTCCTCCCCCTCTCAAAAACTTCCTCTCGACGACGAGAGTAGCGGATCCAACCAACTCGTTTGAACTCTCTTCCTCGATCACTATGCAGAGATACGTCTGGTGGATTTGATTGATGGATAAAAGCTCTTGAAAGCGAGTCGACCAAGCGGATTCGCCAATGTCGGGTGAGGAAGTGAGGTGCGAGAGAAGCGACAGGTGGGATTTAGTGTAATCTTCAGACGAGAGGGGACGGAGTGTGAGCCCAGTGGGCAGAGTAGAGAGTAGAGAGGAAGGAAGTAGAGACGCGTCGAATAAGGGAGTAGCCATCTTTTAGAGAGAGGAGTGAAGGAAAAGGAGAAAGAGAAGAAAGAGGGGGTTCGCTTTGTGGGGTTTTGAAAGTCTCTCTTCCAGGTGAGCATCTCTCGACGACAGATTGACAATGCAGAGCTCGCAAAGATAGAAGGGCGAGCGATTCGAGAGCAAGATTGCGAAATACATTCTCATCGAATTTCTACGAACGCATCGAAAACTCCTCTCACACCATTGAAACACATCACTCTGAGCGTTCCATCCTGTACATCGTACCTGGCACCAACTCAGTACTTCCCTCGTACTGAATAAACCGAGTCGACGTACCTTTCTTGCCCTTTTCACTTCGTCGACCGTGATAATTCCTTCGACAATCGTTCCATCCTTCAATAATTCTTCCCTCTTCGTGCCGGGCAACAGTCCACACTCGAATTTCGGCGTGATCCAGTTGTCCTCGTCGCCCTTCAACTTGAACGCAATGTTTGAAATCGTAGTTTCTGTAATCTCGTTTCGAGGATTAAACATCACTACGTCGAATGGCGGTGAATCGGGCTCATTGGACGGTGAGAGCGTAGCGCCTGCGATATCCTACTCGATTTCTCAGGGGAAAGAGACTCTGATGAAGTGAGAGAGTCGCACCTAGTCGTTTGCGAGAATTATCATATTTTGATCGATTCGTAGTCTTACTAAACATGAATGGATCTCCTTCATAATCTGTTGGTCGATCATCGAAGACTAGCTTGACCGGATCTGAGAACAACAACCACGACCTACCTCAGCCCCGCTGTGGTAAAGAGCGAGAAAATTCGAACTCACAATTTGGCATAGGAGTCAAAGGCCACGCTTCACCGAACGCTTTCCTCCTCGAAGGTGGTGGGACACTGATACGTATCTTCACTTCTGACCTTCAGCTCGAGGGCTCCCTTGTTGAGGTGACAGAGAACAACTCACCCGTAAATCTCCATCAACTCCTTTCTCCCTCGCTTCCTTTACTGCCATATCTAAAGCTATAGCCACATCTTCCTCATTTGGAGATTGTGTTATTGAACACCAGCAGTCCGGAAGAGATGAGACGAGAGCGGAGTGAGCCGTTGAAAGTCGTTTGTGGTGCTTTGAGACGAGATTTGAGAGAGCTGAGGAGTCGAGAGGTTCGCAATGATACGCGAATGATGTAATGAGGGAGAACTTTGGATCGTAGGAAGACATTGGAGAGAAAGGGAGGAGCGGAGGAAGGCAAACGAAACCGGGGTTTTGGTTTTCGCAAGCAGAGCGAAGAGAAGCTAGAGATCTTGCGCTCGAGATTCAAATGACTGACAAGAGAGACCGTGACATAGTACAGTAAGGGGTCGAAGCAAATTACATGGTATGTCAACGATAAAGAAAGAGAACGAAATCTTTCGCAAAATGGACTAATAGTCTCCTTCGCTCCCATTCCTAGCCCGGCGACCATACTCACCGAAGTTGTCAGATCGATCGCTACCGTCCGAGCCACTACCCACCCCCCTTCATGCTCCTATCTGTCGCGTTTGCCGCCAGTTACTGCAATCCGAATACCCCTCTCGAATCAATCGCAACAGCACTCCTCTACCTCGAAACAACACAACGCCTCACAAATACAACAGCACAAACAGAATCTGCGAGTCCCAACAATCTCCTACAAGTCAGCTGCTTCGTCGGGTCAGAGCGAGTGCGAGATAGACTGAGAGAACACACTTGAGGAAGAATGAGCAACAACCTCCACCTCTCAACCTCATGGGATTGTCAGACTCGTCGAATTGCGAAGGATGAGTAGCGATAGGGGTAGAGAGAGGAAGGGCTGGACAGGACAGAATAAGGTGAGGTGGGAAACCTAGGAAAATTGTCGATTTTGTCAGCAAACTTCTGTTTCCGACATCTCCTCGAGAGGAAGAGGGAGAGCGTACTCATCGATCTTGTAGCTGCTGGGGGAAGTGCGATGGGTGAAGGCACGGAAACTTGAGAGTTGACTTTGAGAGGCGAAGGAGAGTTCATTGGGGAAGTTTTTGCGAGTCTGTGTCCGAGAGGTATTCACGAAATAGGTTTAGAGATCGAAAGCGAACAAGTAGAGGAGGAGACTGGCAAAGGCAGGAAGATTTGAAGCGGGAAGGGACAAGATTCGTTTGGGGCTGTGAAGGGATTTTAGTAGCGAGCTGCGAAAGGAGAAAGATACCGAAAATCCATTGCGGGAAGAAGCGGTGTCGCAAAGTCTACCCGAGCGAAGGGAGACAAAGCACAGAGTCATTCGAAAGCGCGCGCAGTCAAGTGTTGGACTCTAAGCGAGATTCCATCAGATAGTCGAGCCTTGGGATTGACAATTTTCCGACACTAAGATCCCATACTAGTATAAGCTCCACCTCCTATCCGTCTCCTATTGATGAGCGACGATACAAACTGAGCGAATTCCTGTGCAAGAGGTTACTGCTCTCAGTTAAATCGCTTCGAAGATGACTGAAAGAAAGAATGATCGCGCACCGTGATTACTCCCTTTGCGCCACTCCGATTGAACGTAGCTCCAAGATCGAACCCATAATGTTTGAGACCGGCGAGGACGAGCAAAGTCGAAACGATGATTAAGAAACAAACGATAATGAAATGACTTTTCGGTGAATCCCTCTCTGCAAGAGAGCGATCACCATCATCAGTTTCGGAACTAACCATATTGAGTGGATGGGTTCTTACGGAAACATCTAGCTTCAACATCCCCTTCCTCCCCAGTCGCCGTATCAGGATCCTCATTCTCTGGAGTTTTCGCTCCAACACATTGAGTCAATTTCTGATCCAAACAAAACTGTCTCGTACAACTCAGGCATGGTGCAGAAGGGACCGTTGGACGGTAGAGCGGGATGATGGTCGAGTTTCCGAAACATGCGCAGCGGCAGAAGGACATGCCTGATGAGGAGGAAGAGAGGGAGGTCGAAGTGAAGGGTGAGGCGAGGGATGGGGTGAAGAGGAGAAGGAGGAGGAGAATTGACCCAAGAGAGAGGATTCGGAGAGAGAAGTGAACCATCGCAGAGAGAGAGAGGTGGGAGGAAAGTGAAATGTGATTTCTGGACGAGCGATTGAGAGGGTGTGAGCTCGGCGAGAGGTGTTGAGGAGAGGAGAGTTTGAGACTACGCAGCGTCAAGGCCTAGGACGGGCAGGAGCTATTGTTGGCGAGGAAAGAGAAGGGAATTTGGCGAGCAGAGGGACGATATCGGGTCGATTCGAGGGGAGAGTCGAGGTTAGAAGGTTCCTGTTTGATACAATCACTACTCGAAGCTATTCTTTGCCCTGCTTGAACTGTTCGAGGTCCTCCTCGGTTGTCTAGAGGCGATTCGAGAGGTTGAGAGATGATGAAGGTGGAGTATCGAATTCGCAATCGTTTTCAGCTTCGGTAGTCGTCCTTTATGCTCTATAGCTTATCTCGAGTGCTCGGATAATACGCTGCTTCCTCTCGAGGTGATGGGGGAGTTTGTGATGAAAGGTAAGAGTCGAACCCGCGATTCGATTTCTCTCCCTCTCACCACTCCTCCAGATTCTCATCGATGACCACAACGACACCAAGACGACCTTCCTACGCCCCCTCTTTATCCGATATGTCTTCACCACCTTCCTCGCTTCCCCGCCGTCCATCTTCAATCAATTCATCTTCAACAACTTACGATCAAACACCTGCTGGATCAGACAGACGAAGGAAGAACAGAACCTTGTTAAGGGACTACTATGGGCTAGGTCAGAACAAAGGGGATCCGCTAGATATAGGTGCGTCGCTCTTACGATATTGAGTAGTTCGTGTTCCAGTCAACTCATCTTCGGAGTCGATGCACAGATTCACCAGATACTTTCAACCCTTCGACGTACTTCTCAAACCTGACTTCGACGGCGAGTTTACCTGATTTATTGAAGAGAGAAACTCTACTCTTGAACGGTGCGCTTCTCCGTCTTCCCTCGCATCATTCGTTTGTCAGCGCTGATGCGTACGATCTAGGTGCACAGAGATCCGAGAGTTGGATGGAGAACGACAAAGTCTCGTTTACAATCATCACCACGAATTAATCGAAGCATCAGACACGATCCGCAAGGTACGCTTCTCTCTCTTGCTCTCACAGTCTTTCCCTCTTTTCTGACTGTAGCTTTCCAAAATGATGCTCAGATGAAATCCCGAGCTGAATCACTCGACACCTCCTTGGAAGCCCTAAAAACCTCCTTCGAATCAATCAATCAATTATCGACTTCCCTCTCTACCTCCTCCTCTCGCTCCACTTCTACTTCCAGTTCCACTCGTCCATCTCATACACCTCAAGCATCGCTCACTTCCCTCCCCTCACCCTCCTCGACTCCGACTCGCTCACGTCCTCTCCGCTCAACCTCCAATTCCTCTCAGCCCACCTTCTCTCCGCTCCTCCACCTAGCCCCTCTCCTCGCTTTACCAATCCTATTAAGAGTATTGGATCGGAAAGAAAGTGATTCGTTATGGGGTAGTTGGGAACCTGCGTTGAGAAGTTGGGAGGATTCTGGAGTTGAAGGAGCTCGAGAGATTGGGAGTGAAGCGAGAGAGGTCTTGAGGGGTATGAGGAGGGGGAGCGTTAGTGTGAGGTCAATACAAGGGGCGGGGGAAGGGTTGGGTATGAGCGCGACGGGAGAATGAAGGAGGGGGAAATTAGAGTCAAGGTCACTGTCAAACGCAGGTATCTCTGCACCAGCCGAGGGGTAAGTGGAGAAGACTGTTGCAATACTGTTGTCACTATTAAGCTATACGTTCCACTGTCGAGGGAGAGGCAGAGAAAGTGAAAATCTACGCTTATCGTGCGAGAGAGAGGCGACGAGATTGATTTGATCGTATTTTCTCAATTCTTTCGCGTTACTTTGTTAGATCTCGTAGCACTAGTATCTTTATCTGAGCCGTAATAATCTGCTTCTCACTGGGAATGATCAGTCGCGTCGAATATGAGAGGGAACACCTTAAAAACTTGTATTTTCCCCCCTCTCATTCATTCACTTTACGACTCCTCCTCACGACTCGCAATAGGGGAATGGCAGGGCGTTCTATTCAACTCCCTCACCTGTCACCATCCTTACGCTCTTCATCTACGACACGTCGGGCTTGCACACCTCCTCGGCGGATAACTCTAATCTTGCTCCTCCTCATCTCGTTACTCTCCTTCGATGGACTCTTCACGCACAAATTGATAGGGAGTAAAGGAATAGATCCACTCGCGTTGGAGGAAGGGAGTCAAGTGGACGAGGAATTGATCGGAGTGTTGGTCAGGACAAAAGAAGCGATGGAGAAGAGAACCAAAGTGGAAGATTTGGCGGGCTTTGCCGATAGAGTAATGGTATTGGATGTGAGTATCTCGTCTCTCTTTGCTCGCGGAGTCGAAGTAGCTGACCCCCACTCGCACTTCCTCTCTTTCGCTCGGTTCCTCTCCCTCTCCCTCCCCTTCTCGCTCTCCTGCCTCCTTCGAGATGATCAGGAGCTGGACTCATTCCGACAACGACTAAATACGACCTATCCTCACTTGAATTCGACCACTCAAGCACTCTATACCCGTTCATTAGAACACCACCATTCCCAATTATTCGTTCATCTCTTTCCCTACATTCGCAAATCTCGTCATATCCCACGATCCTTCAATACCCTTCAACAACAATACACCGTTCCGAAAGGGATTATCATACCTTGCGGGGACGGTCAATTCGTTTATGCAGTTCATTTAATCGCTACTCTCAAACACGTCCATCGAACGACTCTACCGATCCACGTAGTCTACGCAGGAAGTGACGATTTAGTACCGGAGAAACGAGCTGCGTTGAGGAGTATTCACCCAGATGTCGAAGTCGTCGACATCTTGAATTATTTCGATGAGGATCTAGTTGGAATTCATGGAGGAGGTTGGGCTATCAAAGTGTTTGCGATCCTCGCGAGTCCATTTCAGGAAGTCATCATTGCGGATGCCGATGCTATCTTCATGCAGGTACGTTTTGTCTCCCTTCTACCTTTCCTTCCCCATTCCGCAAAAGAAAGTTCGTATTAATGCGTAAAGAGTGAGTGACTCAGGATCCATCAACGATGTACCTCGATCCAGGCTACAACTCAACTGGAACTTTGTTCTTCCGAGATCGTGAGATTTTCCCAGGAGATGGTCAAGTTCATGAATGGTGGGCATCAATCATGAAAGATCGAATCCCTTCTCCTCAAATGGCCGCTTCGAGGTGGTGGACCGATCAAGCTAGTAGGGAGGAAATGGAATCTGGTGTGATCGTGTTTGATAAACGAAGGAGACAAGTCGTGTTGGGGTTGGTTTTCGCGGGTTATTTGAACACGAGAGGGGTGAGGGAACCAGTTACTTATGCTAATACTTATGGTAAGTCTCTCTCTTCTCACTTGATCGCAAAGGCTGGGAAGCTGATTGTAGGAGATGGAGTGAGCGAATAGGGGATAAAGAATCGTTTTGGATGGCTTTCGAACTCGCTGGGATTCCCTATCATATGGATCGTGAATACGCTGCTATCATCGGACAACTTACTCATCCCGACACGAAATCCCATTCGATCGATTCGTTCATTCAATCGGATCATTTGTTTCATTTGGATCACAAAGGTCGTCCGCTCTGGTGCGGTTCTTCTCACTCTCGATCCATCTGCTTCCTGAATGTAAGCTGATGACATGGTGACCTCGATCGTGCAGGTGGAATGGATCCTTGTTCATGGAGAAACGAGTGAAAGATCGAGGATACTTGATCGCTACTCATTGGGCACCTGGAAGTGTCGATTGGATCTGCGATACTGAACCTTGGTCAATGAGGACCACATCGAGGGATGTAGTCGACCTGCAGAGCGACAAAGAGTTTACGAGTACTCTGAGCGAAATGATTGGTGCGGCAGTTTGGTGGGAAGGTAGATTGTAAGTTTCTCTCTCTCGCTCTCTCTCCTATCTTCGCAGTGAGAATGGAACTGATGGAGACGCTGTCTGTTTACAGCCCGAGACTGCTTGAACAACATTATGCGAGTGATTGGGGGAATAGTCGAAGGTTCAGAGGGTAGATTTCGGTAGCAATCAAATGTTTGTTGTATTCAGATACGCTTGTAACTTATCACACAGCCCGCTAGCCGTCTTGTCGGATCCATGCGGTCGACGATTAAGGAGAGATGACAAGCGAGGGATCGACATAGAGCGAGAAAGAGGGAGAAGGAATGAATCGTTCGCAAGTCGAGAATGCTAGTCGAGAATGCAAAACTGTAGAATCACGTTCTCCCGCGCAAGCTACTGCTTCGCTTCCAATACGATGTCGAGAGTGCTTCAGTTCAACTATGCTCTCATACAGTCGACTTAGATTTGGTGGTACATTCGTCTCCTTTTTTTTCGTTGCAATCTGAAAACCTGAAAAAGAAGCGACAAAAGGTAGAAGGGAGTACATGGAGCTCCGCCTGCTTCCCTTTCCCCGAACATCCCCAACAAGTGAACGAAACCGCCGTCGACAAAAAGATCCGAACATGAAAAAGTGAACCCAACCAAAAAATTTCTCCCCTCGCTTCTCCAAACAAAAGAAGTCCAAACACGCTGATCCTTTCCGTAAAGGAACCGTTTAACGGTAACGACGGAGGGAGAGACTGAAATGGAACAAAGAGTGAATTAGCGAAGGAAGGAGGGGGAGGAGAAAAAGAGAGAAACGAAAAGCGTACGTGTTGTGCTTCTTCCATTGTTGAGTCTTGGGTTGATGGTTGTGTCGTCCACCCTTTCCGATACCCCTGTTTTGCTTTCCGGCCGAAGTGAGACCACGGGCCTCACGACGCTTGTGAACGGGGTTGCAGATCCAGTTGATGCGAGCATCACGACGGATCGCCTTGTGGTGAGGGTCGACGAGGATGACCTCGTAGTACTTGTAGACACCGTCCTGGTTGATCCAGTACGAGTTCAAAACTCGGAGTCCTCCACATCGACGAGCGACACGTTCCTCGGCGGTCGAACGGAGCGAACGTTGGAACTTGAGGTGGTTGACACCCTGGTTGGTGGGCTTACCGAAGGTGGCACCTACATGTCAATCGATCTCGATCAGTTGAGAGCTCGTGAAGAGCAGAGAGGGAAAATGAGAGAAGCGTACCCTTGTGAACGGGCTTTTTGCGGTTACCACGGCGAACACGGATACGGTAGATGACGTAACCTTGCTTGGCCTATTGGACGAAAGAGAGAGAAGAATAACCGCATCGAGCAGCACGTCGTCAGTCATGCTGCTCCTAAAGGTTTTATTTGGGGAATTGCTCGAATCGATTTGGCAGCCCGAACAGTTTCAACCCTTCGAAGAGGGTGTCGACCTGGGCCGCGAGAATCGAAACGAGGTTGGGAGGAAGGGAGGGAGGGAGGATAGGGGAGGGTACGAGCAGGCTGGCGAATGATTGGTCGAAGAAATTGGCGGACAAGTCGAAGACTCTTGGAATGCCAGTGAACTGATCTTATGCTGCTCGTCCTGATGCGTAGCTTCTTGTGTAATAGCTGCTCTTATGTGTACCTCCCCTGTAGTGCGAGAGATAATAGGGGAAGGGGAAAGAGAGAGAGAATGAGACTAACCTTGTAACCGAGACGACGGGCCTTGTCGGGGCGGGAAGGCCTCGAAGCACGGTGGCAGACGTTGAGCTGTCTGTACTCCCAGCATCGAACACGGAGCAAGAAACGGAGGACGTCCGATTGCTTGCGCTTGTGAAGCTCCGAGATGTACTTGTAGGCTCCCATGTTGTCTGATTTGGCGGTTCGATATTCAAGCAGAGTAGTTCAGTGAGATGTACAGAGTATCGGCCAGTCGTTAGAGGTGGTTGGGAGGGAGGGAGAGAAGGTGAAAGCAAATTGATCAGCTCTGATGAATCTTTTTTCTCAACGACGACGACAGCTCCTTGGAGAGTAGAAAGACCAGCTAGTAGTAGTTTACTAGCTGTGCTACATCCTTCCAAGGTAGCTGCATCAATCTAGAGGGGAGATTTGGCTTACCGGTCTACTCACAGCGGAGAAAAGAGAGTCGAGAGGAGGGATCCTTGTAAGGGTGAATTTCGAACTAAGCTTTTGGCTCTTCTATTCAATTGAATTTTCGCACGACACTTTTCTCGTTCTGCAGTTCTCTCTGGGTGAGGATCTGGTTATCATCATCAATAATCTATAGTTTCACCACTTCTCTATCTGTATAACCCAATTCTTTCAAAATCCCTCCAACAGGTCCCTGCGAGAAATTCCTCCCTCTAGGTCCAGCGACCGCGTTGATCATACTGCAAGCCCTCAAGGATCGTGCCATCAGTTCCTTCGCACTGAGAAGGGAGATGGTAGAATCGAGATTTGGACTCACCCCTCAGGACCGCAAACGACGATGACTCTCCTCTTCCCCTCCTCCTTCCTCCCTATTCTCTTCTCCAGTACTTTGCGATCAATTATTCCCACCTGCGTATTCGGCGGTAATGACTCGACACTCTGAGAAGGATCGAGTCGATCAACTTGATATTGGATTTTAACGTTCTTTTTCGAGGAAGCAGCGGATTCGACGAGTTTATCGAGCGATGGACGGAGGAATGTGTTGGAAGGGGAGGAGGAAGCGTAGATCAACGAGAGATCGGGAGAGGCGGGAGAGGAGGAAGTGAGGGAATCTTGAATTAATTGATAAGCTGGTGTAACTCCAGTTCCACCTGCGATCTACGCAATGCTCACCCCTTCAGCATGATTCGAGAGTGCTGAGCGAGAGAGAAGACGTACAAATACTACTTCATCCCATTCTTTCGGTCGATAATACCAAGTGACTGAGGGAGCTCGAATTGAAATCTTGTCGCCTGGTCCTAATCTATGAAGGTACCTCGAAATCTCTCCATTCGCGTAACGTTTGACGACTAGTTCGAGAGTTGCCGATCCGTTCGGGTTGAAACATGATGCGCTCAGAGGCTACGTCGCGAAAACGAGATTCGATCAGTTTCATTTCTCTGATTTTAATAGTACCGTTCAAGCGACGTACGGTATAAGCTCTTTGAATCTGTAGTGTAGGTTCCTTGACGAACAAGCTCAAGATAGGTTGAGCGTCCGGATCGCTGTTGAGTACTTCAGGTAAAACAGACTTTGGAACATTGATCCTGAATAACGAAGTATCGCTTGTCAATCGTTCAACCGATTCGATTGTTACATCCGTCCATCTGTCTGGAGCTAGTATTGATTCTTCTTCGCTCGTATAGAAGTAGGTAGAGAGACCGATCAAAAGAGTTGCGGCTGCTCCGAACGGGATTGAACGATTGAGAGGTTTCCGGGGAGGTGTAGGAGGTTTGGAGGTTGTAGAGAGGGTTCGGAGAGAGCTTGGAGGTCTACTGAGGGTGCAGGAGGAAGGGTGGATCGCTTTCTTGATGAGAATTTGAGAGTGCCGGAAAACTGATCTAGAGGAAGTTGCGAGGGTTGCACATGTTGCTGAGAGTGTCCGTGAGCTCTTAGAAGCGAGCGACATGATCTAGGGCGACGTGGAGTGAACTGAAGGGTGAAAAGTTGAGCGATTCGCAAATTCGAGTAACTTCGCAAACTTTCTTTCATCGAAGCCAGGACTCACTCTTGGTGGATCCAAGAGAGGCTCGGCGAGTCCTCTCGAGTAGGACCAGATAGGCGGCTGACAAAAAGATCTATTACAAGCACTCTTTCTCTCTCGCTTCAAAAGATCCAAAATCTAGAAACGAACAGCAGCTGATTTCTCAATCATCTCGAGAGGGACCTGCAAGGAAGAGGCTGGAGATCAGCAGGAAGCAAAGGGGATGAGCTTATCCAGAGAGCCTCTCTTACCTTGTGACCTAGAAGATCACGAATGTTTGAAATCCCATAACTATTCACTCTCATTCTCTAGTCAGTACTCGCTCTACACCTCCTCAAAAAGAGTAGTCATGAAGAAAACATACCGAATCATAGTAGGTCTCTCCAAACTCAACCCGAACCCAAGCACTCTCACATCTTCTGGTAATCCCATCGTCTCCAACATTTCCGGTCTGAACAAACCCGAATTACCAATCTCTACCCATTTCCCGAGTCCCTCATGCCACGAAAAGATCTCTAATGACGGTTCAGTGTAAGGGTTGTAGGCAGGTTTGAATCGTAAATTCTTGACTCCCATCTTCGAAAAGAAAACTTCCATGAAACCTATATATATATACTCACTTCATTAGCGAGTTTCCCCATTCAGAGCGCGGGGGAGGAGAGTAGTGCGTACCAATGAGATCAGCGAGGGTTAGGTTCCTATCAGCTACGACTCCTTCAACCTGATGGAATTCAGCTAAATGAGTCATATCGACCGCCTCATTCCTGAAGACCCTATCAATCGAAAACATTTTCGCAGGTTTGAACCCTCCTTTTTGGTTCGCGAGTTCGTAGAGCATAGCGGAAGAGACCGAGGTAGTGTGGGTACGGAGAACTAGTCGTGAAGTCTCTTCTTTCGAGAAGGGGTAACGGTATCCGGTTGAACCGTTACCTCCTACTTCGTGTACCTTTTTGACCCGCTCGTAATATTCCTCGGGGAAACCGGTAGATGTGACGGGATCTAATTTATTTTGAAAAGGGGGGCTTTAGCCAGGTGACAAAGAGAATGGGAGTGAGAGGGGATAATTACCTTTGAGGTAGAAAGTATCTTGCATTTCTCGTGCGGGATGTTGTTGAGGAACGAAGAGGGAATCGAAACACCAGAAAGATGATTCAACGAAGCGGTTTGTAGGCATCTCGGTGAAACTGTACAATGAAGAAGGATACCCCATCAGCTCGCTTGATACGAGGATGAAATGGAGCTCTTTGCACGTACCCCATTTCGAAGAAGATGTTTCTGAACTCTTCTCGAACCTTCATCAAAGGGTGAAGAGCACCTGAATTGGTAGGTACTCCCTCGGCTTCAAAGTTGTATTTCTTGAACGAAGCTTTCTCCCACGCTCCGCTGTGAGTTCAACCGTACCAATTTCAATCGAGTGTTCAAGTCAGCGGAAGTCGATAGGAGGACATACGAGTTGAGTAATTCGACAGTCAAATCAGTTTCGAGTTTTTGAACCGTCGTTGAGAATTGAGAACCTTTCTCCACTGAATAATAGAAAGTTTTCCTGTACGCGAACAAACAACGCAGCGTCAGTATCGAGATCAACGAACCAGATAGTTGCGAGAGTGGTTGAACGTACTTCTTCTCTACTAGTTTACGTTTGATCAACTCTCTCAAAAGTTTCTCATCCCCATGATTACCCTCCTTCTGAACAATTAACAAATCGTTCCTAGTCTGATCCTCTACATTCTCAACCTAATCTCTCTCTCCACCTTTCTCACAATCAGCTCCCTACTCCCCCTTGATCCCAAAGAAAGAAGAAAGAACTTACAGCTCTCACGAAACTATCCCCTTTTTTAACGATCCATTTATTCTTCATGGCTTTTCCTTGTCCAACTTTCGCTACGTCTTTACCTACGACTCCTTCAATTCGTGAGGCAGTCAAACCCGAATCGGAAGTGGTCGAGGGGGGAAGGGAAGACCAAACGAGGTATTCGTGGGAACCGCGAGAGGCGATGAGAGCACCTTCTGAACTGAGGATGAGAGATTCTTGATTGATTTGTTTGAAAGTGATCATCTGTTCAAAGGTTTCAAGGTTAATTGAGATGAAACAATTCAAAAGAGAGAGAGAGAGAGAGAGATGTGGTGTACCTCTTTAGCGAGTAGACTGTCCAAAACACCTTTGACTGCATTCTGTGCTTCCAATGAAGGTCCTACTACGACTGATTGAGGAGTTGAAACAGTTGAGGGACTCGAGGATGGAGCGAGAGTCAAAGAGAGTACTCGAGTATCGGGGATAGACCCTTGAGTGTCGAGCGTGTGTAGAATCACACTCTGGAGTTGTTCAGGCGCGAGTGAGGTCGACATGGTTGAAGTGGTACAAAGTTGAAGAATTCTCTCTCTTCGCACAAACAGCCAACTCGCAATACATTCCAAACTGATGCCTCATTCGCAAAAGTTCCATAAACGAGATAGTATATATACAATGCAAGATCACTACTTACTCTTTAATCAAACCTTTCTTGATCAAAACCCTTTCTACCGCTCTCTCAATCATCAATTCCAAAGCACCTCCTTGTTCCCCTCCGTTCTCCAACACGTTCCTCACGACACTCTCGACTCCTTTCCCAACGACATCACATTCGACATTAACCGTTTCCCCTACTCGTTTCATAGCGACCACAGTACGACTCTGAGTATGTACGACCAACATGACTCCAAACACTCCTCGTCCTTCCTCATAATACTCTTCTCCAGGTTTCGGAGTCGAGAGATGCGTCAGAGTCAAAGAGGTACCGTCGAGAGCAATGTAACCTTTCGGAATCAAAGGGAGGTAGAATTCGATTGGTAGCGAGAACAATAATCGGATTGAATCCCCATCCGGTGTGATGGATAGGATTTTAGCGGTAGTATCAACGTGTCCCTATTCAGGCGTTTTAGTTCATGAGTAGTACAAACCGAGTCAGAAAGGGGAAGCGAACCAAAAGAGAGGGAGAGAGAGCGTACTTGTACGAAATGACCTCCGAATCTACCATGACCTGCCATAGCTCTCTCCAAATTAACTTTACTACCCACTTCCAACTTGCCTATTCATGCCCATTTCCCCCTTCACTCCATCAGCTCTCTTCCCTCAAACCCAACCAAAAGAGAGAGACTTACCTAGATTCGTTCTCGCAAGTGTTTCATTCGCCAATCCAACCTTGAACCAACCCTCTTCCGTACTCCATTCAGTGACAGTCAAACAAACTCCATTAACCGCAATACTATCTCCTAATTTACAGTCTTCCAACACATCTTGAGCCGATGAAATCGTGAATGAATAACCTTCGAATTCGGTTGTAGGAGTGATTGAGGAAATTCGACCGAGGATCTATACAGAGAGAGGAGGGGGTTCAGTGAGAGTTGGAGAGGATGGGGAGGGAGAGCTTACTTCGATTAGACCGGTGAACACTAGATGAAAGGGAAGGAGGGAAAGTTGAGTCAGCCGATCCGGGGGCGGGAAGAGCGAGGACGGGATGGGGAGCTACAGCTGATAGATCGGGATAGACTTACTCGTAGGTAGCTTGCGTGTTCTGTAGTAGTATCGACTTGGTAGTGGTAGAGAGGGAAGGAGCGAATCTTTACATCTCTCTCTTTCTCATCTCTCCCGATCGATCACTCTGCTCGCGAGCAACATTACCAACTAAACAATTCGAATGCACGAATAGTAATCAGTCAAGTCAAGATGTCGGATCCCACCTCGAACAATGCCCCACTCATTTCCCCCCTCCTCGCCTCAACTCTCCCCTCCTCTTCTCAACCCCGTTCCCGTCAATCCACCACTACTTCCGCATTCTCCAGACTCGCAAACCTAGCCCTATCCTCTACCTCTTCCTCTTCCCAAGAACGTTCCTCCTCCTCATCTTCCTCCTCCCCGATTTCAACCCAACCACCTAGAGGTCCTGCATTCGACGCATTAGAATCCATTGCTCAGTTGGATAATCAGGGTCAACAACAACAACAACAACAGAGGAAGAGAATAGCGAGTATTGATTCACGTTTAACCAACGAAATTAATCAAGGAGGTCAAGGAAAAGTTTATCCTCCTAGAAGCAGCAAGAGGGGGAGTTTGAGGGATTCTAGTGAATCTAGATCTAGAGAAAGAGGAGGTGGAGGAGGAGGAGGAGTGAGTGAAACTAGTTCGGGTTATCTAGCGGGTGCGAGTAGTGGTTTCGTAGTAGATTCACCAAGTTCTAGAGGAGGGTCTTATTGGGGGGGAATCGAAGGGAATAATCCTAGTTATAGTGGAGGAGTCTCAAGTTATGGCATGAGTGGGTTCTCGAGCATTCGTGAAGGGGGTCAAGGAGGACATTTCTTTCAACCTGGTGCGGGAACTAGTGGCTTCTCATTCGAAGGAGGAGGAGGAGGGGGTGCGAGTTATTGGGATGGGAGCTACAGGAGTTCAATCACTGGATCACCATCTCTATTTGGAGGAGGAACAGGAGCAAGATTGACAAGTTTGAATCTAATCTCTCAAAATCAAACTCAAGCTGCAACGAGTTCTTCAGACGAATCAAAGTTATCTATCCAACAGCCATGGGGTGAAATCGGGAGGGGTGTGAGTCCGATAGGGAGATCGAGAGCTCAGAGTCCCAGTTTAGTGAGGAGTGAGAGTCCGATTGGAGGTGGTAGGAAATTGAAAGAGTTGAGTAGGAGGTTGAGGTACTCGATTGGACAACCGGGAGTCACCGCTGCGAATAGGGATAAAGGTTTGGTTGGGATCGCGAAACCACCGAAAGATGGGAATGGAGAATTGGGGAGAGTCGCCGTTGCTGGGAAAACTTGCAAGTTTTTTTTTCTTTCAACTTTTCCTCTCTTCTCTCGGATTTCGCTGATCGTTAAATTGGTGTTTAGCGTTGAAGTTATTGAAAATACCTCATGGTTCGACTCCGAGACGCAATCCAACTCAACTCAACACGGCAACTTCTCACATTCACCGTTCCTCCTCTATCGCAGATCGTCGATCTCGTTCTCGTGGTCGAGCTGCTGGAGGCGTCTCGCCAAACAACGGGAGACGAAACGAATCGGTTGAACCTTCAGAAGGGGACATCGAGGAAAGAGAGGAAGTGAGTGAAGTTATGGATGTTAGATCTGGGAGTCGATTGAGTCCGGGTTATTTGTTCAGCGATGTTAGATGGGGATATGGAGGTGATTCGAACTTCTTGCTCTATGTCTGGGTGAATGAGCTGATGTAGAAAGAGGGATTGAATGACTACACAGCTACTTCGAATAAACTCGCGACGGCTTGTACGAACGGAGCGGTGATTCTATGGGATCTGAACAGGGAGGGAGGGAGTAAGTTGGATCAAGTCAAGTATGAACATGATCGAGCGGTGAATAGGATAGTGTTTGGAGGTCAGACTGGGAATTGGTTGATGAGTGGTGGTCAAGATGGACAAATGAAATTATGGGTGAGTTCCGATCGTTCCTTCTCAGCAACTCCCCAACGAAATGCTTACCGAGACTCGAGCTCACAGGATATCAGAGAAAGTCGACCTTCATCAATGATTCTCAAAGCTTCTTCTCCAGTTCGACACCTTTCTTTCTCCCCCTCTGCTTCACAACCTTTCACTCTACTCGCCGCTTGCGCTTCAGGCACTCTCATTCGCTACGATGTCCGGTACATCTCACGCCAAAACGGAGGAGCGACAGATCGAATAGCAGGACATATCGGATCCTGTCTCGCGATGGATTGGAGGGATGGGTTCGATTGTGAGAAGGGAGGAGCTGGACCTGGGGTGAGTCAAGAGACAGCAGGAGGAGGGAAAGAAGGTGGGTGGGTAGTGACGGGAGGGATAGATTCAACGATCAAGATTTGGGATTTCTCTTTACCGACTTTATCGACGAAACCGGTTCGAACCTTGTACCCGACTCAGCCGGTACAATCAGTCTCGTGGCACCCTACAAATGGAACGGAACTCGCTTCTGCACCGCTACCGAGTTTGAGTTTGGGATCGGATGCGGGAGGAGGAGGGGGAGGAGGGGGAGATGAAACGACTCCGACCACTCCAGTCGCTATGAATAACCCGTTCCGAGATGGATCAGCTGCAAAGTCGGGTGGGAATAGTTGGAAGAATGAGATTGCGATTTGGGATACGAGGAGACCTTATTTCCCGAAATTGTCGATCAAAACTGACGACCCAAGTTCAGGTGAGTCTTACTCGTCTTTCGACCTAATGCTGAACGACCACCCATGCGTTTGACACTCTCCAGCGATCCTGTTCAATGACGACGAAACGATCTGGGCAACTTCGAAGACTTCACCGACTTTTCATCAACACGACACAGCGAGCGATTCTTATTCTCTACTCGACTGTATCGATCGACCTTCAGCAGCTTGGAACCTCGAAGGTGACTTTGTGTTTGTCGATGATACTCGAACACCCTTCGACGTGCCTTTCGAACGGATGTGAGTGGGAAGCTTCTCTCGCCTCGCGATTTTGCTCATCTCGTTCGTTTCTCTTTCAGGCGTGCCCCTGTACCAGTCAATAGCGACAAGTTCTTACCCGAAGTGTACATTGCAACTGTCACTGATCTCGATCCCGACTTTTCCACCGAAACTTTCTGTCAACTCGCGAACAATCTCCAGCTCGTCGGCGACTTCGATGAGATTTGCGATGAGAACGCTCATGTATGTTCACTCCCTTCTGTTCCTCTAGGTTTCTTTAGCTCATCTCGCTCTCGTGCAGGTCTCGTTTATGGCAGGTCGACCGGATGCGGCACAAGTTTGGGCAGTCATCAAGACTTGGTTCGGAAAATCACCTTTCTCAGCTCCCGATTCTCCTCCCCCGACTCCACCTACCGACGATACATCCAACGAGAAGACCTCTCCACCTCTCGTACCTGCTCCCGATTGGATCCTCTCTCCAACGTCGACCACTCACAGCGATTCCGCTTCGAAATCACATCGACACCATCGATTCTCCCTCTCTTCGTCAATGAGGAATAGTCCTAGCACTCGAAGGCAAGCTTCGAACGATACATTCGACTCATCGATGACAGCAATGCCGAGCAAAGATTCCGTCAAACAACTTCTCGACACTTTCTCAGAGGAATCCACCGCGAGCGAAACCGACCTTTCAGCTCAATCTCCTTACTACCCGGAACTCAGCTCAACTTCATCCGACTCGGAGAACGATGTTGCAAACGAGTCTCGCCGTTTACACAAAGCATCAGTCGCCTCCCTCCCTACGAATCGACTCGCCGCTTCTCTCGCCGCTCTCGCCGAATCCCAGAAGAATGGAGAAACATCCTCGGTCACTCGAAGTATAGAAGAGAATCTCCCGAAACGATCATCTCGCACCCCTTCACGACTTCAGTCTCGCAGAAACTCGTCTTCTTCTTCTTCCTCCGACAGCGATTCCTCTCTCGATGAAACCGGCAACGTCAATGATCCTACGACAGCACACAAATCATCACGCACAGCAAAGATCGCCGCTCTTCACGCTTCTCTCATCGCGAATCGATCTCGTCGACCGAGCGCTGGACAAAGCAGCGAAAGAAGACCGCTTCGATCGAGGGACAGCACTCTCCCAGGTCGACAATCTACCCGGAAACAATCTGCTGAAGGAGGATCATGGTCGAGGAGAGGTTCGGCTGCCCAGAATGGTGGTGCAGGAGGAGTGGGAGGAAGTGGAGGAAATCGAGTGGCTTCGTCGGGCGGACCAGCTGGAGCCAAGAAAGATTCAAAGGACGGAATCAACCAAAGTTCGGAGGATCTCAGTCGTCAAGCAGGAGCCATGTATGCTGCTCAAGCTTTCGAAATCGTCAAAGAACAACTCAAAGCTACTTTGATCGATTATGCGGACCGAGTGAGTTTTTTTCGAAAGCTGAAATGAATACGAACAGTAACTCATTGTTCTTCTCTTTCGGAACTTAGGGTGATTCTCAGCTATGCGCTGTCGTCTGCTGTGTCTTGCAACACGAGGATCTTGGTTTTGATTCACTTTGGACGGCAAGAATTACGAAGGCTTATCTCGGTTTGTCGATCTCTTTCTCTTTCGTGGATTTCCTTCTGCCTGGCTAATGCGCTTCTCTGTTGCCTCGTCGCAAGATATGCTTCGGCAGCTCGATCTGCACGTTCCAGCTGCCGAGCTCAACAAGTATTGTTCGACTCTGTCTCTTCGCACTTTGACCCAGGTAAGTTATTGCGACCGCTGTCTCTCGAGTCTGTACTAATCTAAGGGACTATACAGGATTCTGTCGTCTTCCACACAGCTTGCGGTCGTTGCGGAAAGGGCATCGAGCAAGCACCTTACGATTTCTGTCAAAAATGTAGGATCCTTATCACGACTTGTTGTATCTGGTGCGTTCATTCTTTACTTCCTCGCTCTCATCCTATCACTGAAGACTCTATGGTCGACAGTCACCTCTCGTCGGACTCCTTGTTCGTCTTCTGTGCTTGCTGTGGACACGGAATGCACGAGAGCTGCCTTCACGGATTCGCTGGATCTCATTCAGTCCTCGCCGCATCTCAACCTCAAACTCCCAATACTGTTCCCTCGACTCCTGGTATCGCCACGCCCTTGCGAACATGGCTTTGGGGCGAGGGAACTTCCGTCGTCGATTCAGAAGATGGCCTCGAAAATGGATTCGATCAAATATCTTTACTTCTCTCTCACTGTCCTAGCGGTTCCTGTTCTCATTCATGTTGATTGTACAAACATCATACGATGCAAAGATTCCCCCTTTTTTCATTGCTTTTTCGTTCTTTGACCTAGCATCGCTCTCTTCGCCGACGGAGAAATACTTTCCCCTGTACGAAAGCGTTCAATTGAATGCATCCTGCAACTTCGGATAGAGTGCTGCCCCTGAGACTTCCTTTTTTTTCTTCTTTCTCAACGGTCGCTTCGCGTGTCGTTCGATGGGACTTGCAGGCGATGGAAAAGTGCGCACCTAACGAAACACGCTCAACTCCTCCTTACCGTTGGCTACGGCCGACTAACCCTTTTAGCAGCGTTCGCTTAAACTCTTTTCAATTCATCGAGAATAAGCCGAAATTTTTAGTGTGGTTTGATCGATAACGTCCTGCTTGACTATTGATTATCGTACGGTTCTGCATAGACTCTCCCATAGCCTATCCTTCTCCGCCAGTCCTTCTCTCGTGAGCAGGAGCAGCGCTAGTCAGCAGACAGGCCTTCCGCGTGAGATGAGAGTTTCGAAAAGAAAGCTCAACTTTAAGAGACGAATCGGCAAACTTCCCTTGCTTGCTTGTTTAGTGCGCTCTGATTTCGGCGCGTGCGATCTAGCGTGAGACATTTCACTTTCGGACTTCTTCTGTTCCTTCGGATCAATCGGAAGTTTCTGTCCAAAAAGTAACGCGAGGCCTCTTTTTTTTCCCTGCAGTCAAGCTTCTTCTCCTTCACCCCATTCTGTTTTGAGCTCCCCAGTACAGATACACGGTACTGAGAGGCTCAAGGAATTTGTAGAAAGAGAGTGATGAATGGAAGTAATGAGCGGGTAGAAGTTCAACCTTCTGAATCGAGTACTCCTTCTTCAAGTTCTCGCACTGTAAGCACCCTCACTATATCGAATTGTAACAGGTCAGCTGACACGATGGATATGACCGGCAGATCTATGGGTACAGCAACGAAGCGTCGGGATCTAATCGTAGGTTCCCTCTCTCTTCCTCTCTTTTCAACGGTTCGCTGATTCTTTTCCATACCCTCACAGCGACGAGCTCGACTACACAGCCCTCTCCTTGGTCAGAGGTGTCGATCCAAGACTACAGGCCTGAAGGAGAAGGTGTGTCTGTTCTATCCATGAAACCCGTGATTTTTAAAGTGTTTCAAAGTTCGAATCTGACGAGGAAAAGGTTTCGGGTACTTGCTTGGTCGACAGCTTATCGTCACCAGCCCTCAACCTCTTTGTCGACTTCCTCAATGTGCTCCTGCTTGAACTGCCAGAGAATGGCGCTCTACCCAGAAGAAGATCGTTCAAATTATCCTCCTCCTCAAACTCACTACACCTCGTACTTTCAAACCCAATCTTACTACACCGCTCCCTCTCCTTACTCGACCCCTCTCTCATTGTCAAATCCAACACCTTTCGAGTACCCCCCGGTGGCTTCTACCTCGTCCTATCAACCTCCCGTCTATTACCCGAATCCTTCGCAATCGGGTCAATATTCGCTCAATCCTTCTGGACTCGCTGTACCCCTTCCCCACTCGACCAGTGCATCGCCACTGCTCTCTCCAGAGCATGATTGGAGTCAATATCCTAGTGTCACCCAGACACGACCCGATTCAACGCTTTATCCTCATCCTCATCGACCCGAACTCGCAACTCATCCTCCTCTTTCACCGCTTCGAACCCCTTCCTTTGAAGAGTCATCTGTCGGTCAGCGTTCACATTCGGATCCTCAACTGCTCATGGCTCCACCGAATTCGTCTGCACCAACTGGAGATCGAGTCCCTCAACGAAGAGCGAGCGGAGGTTCAATCGTCGAAGGCCCTTCTTCTCGACGAGGGTCGACTCTCAGTACCCTGAATGGATACACTGGGCTGCCAGCAACATCGACCGGAGACGAAGGAGACAGTTCAGACATAATAAAGAACGAATCAATCACAGTGAGTTCTGCATTCTCGTCTGTTGCCGTTGCTCTTCTCGAAAGTCAGTACTCACCTCGTTTCCTTGCGTTTAGCCATTCGTATCAAAGCTCGCCTTCCTTCTGAGCGAGAATAACGATTGGATTCGCTGGGACAAAGAAGGAACCGCTTTCTTCTTCGCACAACATCGAGAAGAATTCGGAGAATGTTTGGCTCGAGTCTACCGTCATGCGAGTGCTCACAGCTTCATTCGACAGCTAAACATCTGTGAGTCGATATCCTCGATTGCACGTCGGGCGAAAGTACTTTCGAGCTGATTCACTTCTCTTTCCTCCTCAGACGACTTCAAACGACTGGCTCCTCCCGATCTCCATCACGCTGTCGAATCCAACTCAACACGAACCGACATGACCTCTGCTGAATTCGCCGGTTTCACTCATCCTCTCTTCTCACGAAGCCCGACTTGCGACTTGACCAAGATCAAACCCAAAGTTCCTCGCAAGCCTCAGAAATCGCCCGGGACGAGTAACGCGCCATCTCCTCGAGCTCTGAGATCTGATGGCAAAGTAGGAGGAGTCGTCAAGACCAAATATTAGCCCTCGAAGCAAGTTTCGCAACGATTTCGGAGGGGGTTCGTTTTCTTAGAAGAGTTTACTCGATTTAGACTTGCTGTTCTCTGGTCAGAAAAAGCTATTGTATTTCTTGCGTTGATCGCTGTAGCCCTTGTAACACTGAAACCGCTGCCAACAACGGATGTGCGAGCTTGCGAAAAAGTTGCGAAATTTCGAAAGTGATGGCGACGAAGCGTTCTTTCTCTCTCTTCACGCCTCTCCCTTCGTTCGAATTCTCTCAAATCAGATCGAACGACTTGAATACGCGCTCGTTGAAGGTCTCAAGAAGCTCCCCTTCCAGAAGAGTCGCGTTTCACTTCTTTCCTTCCTTCCTCTCACTTCACTCAACGACCTCACCTCGAAGATGCCTAAGAAAGCCGCACGTAAATCAGCAGCAACTTCAGATGATGAAGGATCCTCAGGTGAGTCTTCCCTCTAGCTCTATCTCTCCCTCTCAACCGCCCTGTTCTGATTTCATCAATGTTTTGCAACCTCGATTCAGGTGCTGCTCCTCCAACAAAACGCGTCAAGAAACGTGTTAGAGGTAAACAAGGTGCCTTGAAGGTGGTTATGACGATGCCTGTCGATATCATCTGGGAGGTTCGTTCACCTTTCACTGCTTGTTTCAACCTCAAGAACAGACTTGGAGAGCTCCCGAGTCATTCCCGCTTCAATCTGGTCGATAGAACACACCTCTCTGATACTGTTCCGAACGCGAACTGACTCACTACACTCGATGAAACGCTAGATTTGCACCCATCTAGATGTCGCAGACCTCTACGCTCTCTCGAACACGAGTAAAACCTACCGTGCCGTCGTCACTGGACCTTCTTCAGCTGGTCTCTTCAAACTCGCTCGCGAAAGAAGCGAGATGCCCGAGTTACTCGATCCTATGTCAGATCTCGCTTATGCTGCTTTGATGTTTGGAAAGGGTTGCCAATTGTACGTCTTCTCCTCTCTACTTCGATTGTGTCGGTGTAGAGCTCACTCGAGATGTCGGTTCTTGATCGACAGTTGTGGGAAGAAGGGTGCGGGAAAAGTTGATCCTTCGTTCCGCGCCAGAATTTGCAACAACTGCCTCAAGGATGTGTATGTTGAGGATTCATTTCGAATGGGTCTTCCTCAGAGCTGATTTGTGATCTTCCCCCATACAGCTTCGTTAGTGATCAAACTCCAGAAGGTCGAGTTTTCTTGGACAAGTTGAATCGATACACTACTTTCCTCGCCAATCGCACTCTTCCACATGGACGTACTGTCTGCTGTGAGCCCCTTGACGCTGAGTAGATACGGAAATTATAGCTGATCCGCTGGCGAGGTGACAGACTATCATCCAGCCGAGTTGAAACGTCTTTCGAAAGAAATCGACAAGAAATTCCCTTACACCGCCAAAACTCGTGAAAGTGGCCCGTTGTTCATCTTGCGCAGCCTCGGCGGAGATAGCGACGACGACGATTTCGATGATGGGGACGATCTTTCAGTAGAAGACCGCACTGAGATGAATGCAGATTGGTAAGTTTTCTTTTCTCTTCTTTCGCTAGCCTTGACTCGACTAAATCCATGTTTTGTCGTCGTGAATAGGTCCTTCGTCATCAGCAAGTCTCCCAGATTCGGGTTCCCACCCCCTAATAGTGACAAAGTACCAACGAACGAGTTCCAGAAATGGTTCGAGCAGCGCATCGAAGCCAGGAAACTTCGTGATCAGGTAAGTTTCCCGCTCTCTCGCCCAATTCCAATCAGGTTGACTGACTTGTCTCGCTCGTAACAGGATACCAATGCATTGAAGACGTGGATGAGGCGAATGGAAATCAGGAAGAGTCAAGCGAATCAGAACATTCGATCTGGTCGTCGTGATGAGTGAGTTCCCATTTTGAACCTCTTCTTGTCCGCTCTCATACTGATTCCATGCTCCCTCACAGCATTGAACGTCGTCTCGAAGCTATCGGATTCGAGAAGAGCGAGTTCCGCGCTCATTCGTTCTTGAGCCACACTCTCGTCAAATCGACTCGTCCTCTCTCGGATCGCACCTACTCTACCAACGTCGAACCAGTTCTCAAGACCGTCCTCGATCACGAACGTCGTAAGAACCTCGCATCTGGAGTCGAAAACGTCTACAGCACACTTCGTCAAGATCACCCAGACAAGGATTACTTCCCTCTCCATCACATCTTCTTCCAACTTCCTTCGATCTCTCCCATCCTCGAAGACATCTCGAAGAACCCTCCGAAAGCTCGCGACATGGTCCTTCCCGACGACGTCAAGGCTTCTGCTTTGGAGGATATCCTCAAGTTGATTCGTTCCCGTCGTGAAGAACTCCTTCGTGCCATCGTCTCTTCCTACATGGGACTTCGAGCCGATCTCGAGAAGAAGGAAAGGAAACTGAAGGAGAAGGGAAAGGACAGTGGGAAGAAGAAGAAGGAGAAACAATTCATTCCGACTGAATATCATCGAATCTCCGACCTTCCTCTCACCCTCCCTCGCTTACCTCCCTGGATCCCTCGCTCGAAGGACTCGCCGATCCTCGCTAGTGACGAGCAACTCGCCGCTTTCCTCGAAACTTCCCCTCTCGCTCAATTCGAGTGTGTCAAGTGTTCGAAACTCTTGGACACGAAATCCCTCTTCAAACATCTCTCGTCAAGTTACAATTGTCAATACTACAACAGTGGTGGATTGGAGGATGGCAGCGAGAGGAAGATTGAGGTCAAGATTAGCGAGTGGATGAGGGTCGAAGGGAAGAAGAAGGTAGAACGACCTCTCGTTCGAATCAACAAGGAAGTCCTCGGATTGGTTCTCAAACTTCAACAACTCGTCGAATCGACCCCTCTCGTCGTCAGTCCCGACAAGCAGCTCCCTGATCTCGGAGATTGTCAAGATTTGTTGGGAGAGGAGAAGCCGAACTGGTACGAGGTCAAGTTGGCGTGCGAGCGATGTCCTACATTGAACTCGGGTTACTCGTATGGCTACAACACTAGTTCACCCGTCACTAAATTCGTACGTCAAACACTCTCTCTGAAATGAGATCTTGACTGATTCGACTTGTTGTTCTTTTGGACAGTACGCTCATTTGAAGGAAGAGGGAGTTGAACAACACGAAGATCAAGATTCGGATTCAGTCAAAGTCAAGACTGTCGTCAATTACTCTATGACGTATCGTAGCAAGCATCGAGAGATTGAGAGGGAACAATCGAGGGCGAGGCATTACGGAATGGAGGAAGATTCAGATTCGATGGGTTTTGTCGGGTATGGATATGGAGCTGAGGGGATGTACTACTCGGATATGGATAGTATGGATGGTGATGATAGGTCGGACGAGTGTACTATCATGTAGAGAGGCGGAGGACACGCTTGGAAGAGGAGGAAAGGAAGAAAGACGCTTTGGAAGGAGAAGAAGAGGAAAGGAGTTCTAGCTTGTTTCTGCATCGCTTTTTCACTCGTACCGACCGGTTTGTTAGTTCTATTCTGTTCAATAAAGTATCAATCTGTGAATCTTTGTTTGTGAGTGACTTGCGAGGTTTGTTCGATATTCTCCATTTTGCGAAAAGTGAATCAACTTTCGTTCCTTCCTCCAACACACTTCGCTCGACTTCCCTTCACTGACAACACCACTTCAGACTCTCAAACTCACTCGCACTCCCTGTGCGCTCGTAGCTTTCAGTATCACCTCCCCTCAAGTTCAGTGACGTCTCGAAACTTCGACCTCACTCCCTCAATCAGCTCAGCAAGACGACTCGGAAGCTCGGAGAAGATCTCAGCTAGCTATAGAGTAAACAAGGATGTCGGCACAAACAGCAGAGCAACTCAGAGATCTCCTTCAAGATGTAGCGGGGAACACGGCAAGCAACTCTCAAGGAACAATCGAGACGATGGGGGAAGCCATAAAACACAATGTACCACTGCCAGAAGATGCAGCTGACATTCTCAAGACGATCGGGAAACTGAAGAGTGCGTCTTCATCGTTTCTTTCGCTTTCCTCGTTTCCGCAACTCACTCTCGCGTTCTGTTCGTCACTTAGCTCTCTCCCCTCTCTATACCTATGCAATTTATCACCCCGTCCGCTTCCTCTTCCAATACCTGATCCTTCCCCTTCCATCTCTCCTCCTCTTCCTCCTCATCGCAATCTTCCAAATCCTCTCCTATCTCGTCCAATCCCTCCTCTTTCCCTTCTACTACGTCCTCCATTTCCTCACCGCTCCCGCACGAATCTCATTCTCGATCCTGAACGCCCTCATGCCGCTATGGGTATTCCTCGCAACTGCCATTTTCATCGGATGTTTGGCGGGAGCTGCTGCTGGATTGTTGATGGGAGATACGACGAGATTCGCGATTGAAAGAAGTTTGGACGTTGTTGTGTGGCCTTTGAGGGTGTTGGGATTCGTTGAACCCCCGAAAGAAAGGAAGTTGGAAAAAGGAGGGTTCGGAGCGAAAGGTGGAGCTAGATTGGAGAGTGTACCGAAGAGGAGAAGATCAGCTTCTATTAAAGGGAAAGGGAAGGCTGTTGAGTCGAACGGGATCGTGGAACCGAAGGAGGAGGAATTAACGACGACGGATGAAGAAATCGATCTTAGTCGTTCCTCGACTACACTCGTTGGAGGCTCGACGTCGAGGGGTTCGCAGAGGCTTCCTCAGAGACACTCGATGGGTAGCTCGTCCTCGTCGTCAAGTAGTGAGGAGGACGTGACGAGTTCTTCGAATGGAGCGAAGAGGGGAAGATCGGTCGGAACGAGGAGGAAAGGAGAATCGGGCTGGAGAAAACGGCATGTAGAGAATGTGTTACGGTAGTACTTAGGTAGAGTGTAAAGAGAAGTGTACAGCAGAAACAAGGAACTCTGGGAAAGCGAAGTGCGAGAAAAGCTCGACTGAACGTCTTCGTCCAGCCAACACCAGGACAAAGCAAGGAATCGACATTGGTCCGAGCAGACTCGAGGTCGAGGTAGAACGACGAGCTGAACCATCTAAAGTAAGTCTGTCTCTTTGTTCGACTTGTGAGGAAAGGAAAGGGAAGGAAAGCTGAAAACAGTAAATTTCGATTTCTCTAGATACAAAAGCATGAAAAGAAGGAGAGGGGAACTAGACAGTGCAAGAGATGTGTATTCAGACTATCACCACCATTCCTCATCAAACCCAATCTCCTGGCCTTTTGCGCACGATCCGTCTAGATACAAGAGAGGTGATCTGCCGATTTGACGTTCATCGTCTCCAGTCCTGACCGATTCGCAAGCTCTCACACCACTTTCCTCGATTACCCGCCCGTAAATTGTCTCCTCTAGCGCAGTCCCGTAAACTACTAACTTTTCGACTGTGAGCGATTCCTCCTCTCCGGTCGTAAGCTTGATGCAACTTGGCGGATAGCGCTCGCCACCCAATAAGTCACCGACACCGAGGTGGAGTGTCTTCAGTTTGAGTCCCTTCGCACCAGTGAAAAGAGCCTGGAGTGTCGAATCCTCGATCCCCCCGAGCGACAAATGCTTGAGGTTCGGCAACGTCTGACCGTTGATCGAGAAGACCTCCGTCGGGCTGACGTTGAACAAAGTCAGAGTCACGATCTGGGAAAGCAGGCCTCCAACGACTTTCTGTAAATTGGTTTTCTGGATGAACGGCGACTGATCAGAAAGGACAGCCAGGTGAACGAGGTTCGGCATCGCTGCGCTCGTGTGTTGTAGAGGAATGGACGGTCCAGAGATCGTTCCGTGCACTTCGGAAGCGAGGAATACGAGTCGACGGAGATTTGGAAGTCGGACGGTGTCGTTGGTATAGACCCTGCAGTTGTGAAAGCAGACTTCCTCGAGATCTGAGGTCCTTCGATTGGTCAGTCATACGGTCTACAGTAGTTACGGATCAAAGAGAGGCGCTTTACGAGGGAATCCATTCAATTCTGACAGCTTTACGATTGCCATCATACTAGGCGAGCCAGCGACTGTCAGGGAGATCAGGGAGGACCAGTTTCGGATTACTTCGACGGTGGAGTTCCAAAGGCTCTGTAGGGAGTGCGCGACGAGATGTTGTACTTTCGCACGCTCGGAAGGTTGCGATGCGATTCGCAACGCGAAGGTAACGAAGGTGAGTCTGGGGTCGTATCTCGGTCGCCAGATCTCCTTCATGAGTAGGCTTTGGGCGATCGGACGCAAGAAGGAGTTGACGAGGGAGAGGGAACGAAGGTTTGCTCGACGAGATTTGTACTGAGTTTCGGTGCGAGAAGGTAAGTCACCAGCGGCACATTCGATCAATGCGATGACGAGTTCGGGAGGTAAAGAGGCGAAGGACATGGTGTGATCCGACGTGAATGGAGGACAGAGAAAGGCTGTGAGAAGGAAAGTGGGAAGTCAGCGAAATGAACAGATTTGGGGAAGGAGGGGGACGAACGCTGAGTACGGTCAAGATGCCGAGTAAGCGATCCTCCGATTTCGAGTCGAGTGAAGGGTAAGGAAGAAGCGAGATGAGAGAGAGAGGATGTGAATCGTTTCACTCTGAAGACCGCGGAACTCCGAAGCATTCTGAGACGCTCTCGAAGCTCAGAGACTAATTCAGGGGACTGTATGAGTATGATCGAGTAGGCGAGACGGGCAGAATGTACCTCAGCGAAGGAAACGAGGACGAGCAAACGAAAGAAGTCGAGTTCCGTCCATTTCTGATCGTCCATCTCTCTAGTCACTCTACATAGTATCCTCCTATCTGTCTTGATCACTTCCTAGCCATACCATGTCCTTCAATCCAGTCCTCAATTTTCGATTGTCGTGTCGAGCGTTTTCTGATCGCAATCCCAAGTTGAGCGCCAATGAATCTTGCCTCGACGGCCCTTGCCGTACTCCCCATTCGGTAGTTGAGCGGATGAAGAAGAAGGAAGATGTCGGAGTATGCCGGGGGGAGAGGCGAAAAGCCGGGAGAATGGGAGACGACGGAGAGAGGTTTCGAAGAGAGCGATGGCAAGAGCGTTGAATGCGAAGGGAGAGGTCGACCGTTAGTCTTAGAATATCGCTTGACGAGGTGAGATATTCCTCCAGGTGCCGTCCGATCGATCCTCCTCCAGGTAGTCCATTTGTTGCGAGTTCGATAGAGTTTCGCTCGAAATCCCATCTTCGTCTCCCTCGTTTGCCTCTTTCCAGCTCACATTCGGCGTTCCTTCTTCTCCACATCTCTTCTGCTTCTCTCCAGCGTACCTCGAATTCCATGAAAGGATTGTAGTGATCCCGCTCTTTCGCCTTTTCTCTGTCACTCCTCCCTCTCCATCTAGTGTTGTCCGGGTTCTTGCCTCACCTGATCCTCTTCACTACTCGGTACGAACACTTTCTGAGCACCCATGAACCTGTTCTCTCTCTCCCTCTCTTTCGATGTCAGTTTTCACTCAACCAAACAAACTCGATGAAGTATTGACCCACAATGCAGCGTGACTAGCCCCTAGTAGTCTCATATAACTCGCATGTTCTGCTGTTTGTGCAGAGAGTTGTTCTAGTTGTTGAGTTCGTTGAGAGAGGAGAGAAAGTTGAGAAGAGAGGTGAAGGAGGGAACGCGTTTGAGTAGAGAGGGGAATAGAGTCGGGTTGCTGGACAGAGCGAGAGTAGGACATTGTTCAGGTTGATAGAGTAGTGAGTGAACGGTAGGAACGCGACCCTCAAATTGGAGAGCGAAGGGAGGGTTGGCTCTACCCTTCACTTCACCCAGCCTCAGTACAGCTCGAATACACTTCAAAGAGACCAAGAGAAGCTACAGATAGCTCCGGAGTGACTCTCACCACTTGCCTCGACTTGCTCGCTCTTCCCCTCGTCACGTTTCCTCTTTGAGAATGGCCTACAACCCTCACTCTTCCTCTTCGAACCTCTTATCCGACCTAAACGGAGGACTCGAAGGTCAAATATCATCCGACGAAGCCCCTTCTTCCCGCCCTCCTCCTTCCTCTCAACATTTACAGCCCCCTTCTCGATCAACTCCAAACCCCGCTCCTCAAACGAAAGGTGCGAATGGAGGTGACTTGGAGGAACAGAGTATATGGAAACAATCTGCGCATCCAGTTGCATTACTCTTTCTGTTCACGTTCAGATGTGCAGCTATCGCAACTTATCTCCTATGTGGTTTCTTCTCTTCTTCTTACGTATTCTCGGTGCGTCGAATCACTCTACTCGTATCGTATGACAAGCTGATACGTTCGAGCACTTCGACGCAGACGGTGTTGGTGGTAGTTCTGTTATCACTCGATTTCTGGACAGTTCGAAACGTTTCGGGACGAGTGTTGGTTGGGTTAAGGTTCTGGAATCAGGTAGATGAAGACGGTACCAGTTTCTGGGTGTTCGAGTCAAGATCCGTGAGTCTCTCTTCAAACCTCCTCTGCTTGTGAATTTCAGCGATTGACTTTTTTGAGCGAAATAGCCTGATCAACCTGCCAATGCGGTCGATGCTAAGATGTTTTGGATCGCTATGTATACCGTACGTCTCTGCACTCTCTCAGCTTGCAAGAGAGTGCTGAGAATGTGGTTGACGCGCAGTTCCCGGCGGCGTGGGTTTTGTTACTCTTTGTCGGAATCCTCAAATTCAACCTCTCTTTCTTACCAATTGTTATGCTCGCTCTGGTGTTCAACCTCACAAACACCGTCGGTTACACTTATGGTGAGTCGAGATTTGAAACCTCTCGCTCCAAAAAGCGAAAACTGACCAAACCCTGTGTTGTTTCGTTTCACAGCTGTTCGTTTGATGCCTTTCCAGCATCCTCTGCTCTCTTAAGGATACCATGCTGACGCTCCTTGTGTGATTGTATAGGATCGAGACGCGAAACGAAGATGGGCAACAGGAATGGCGGCGAATGGAATGCTTGGATCAATGGGAGGATTCGGTGGTTCAATCGTTACCGGTCTGGCTACTACAGCATACTCCAAATTCTTCGGATAGACTTCTTGTCGGTGCATTCAGGGTAGACCAAGGGAAATCATCAGTAGTATCGTTTTGTTGCGACTCGCGAGATAGAGAGAGAGGAGTTTTCGATTTTTCTGATTCGAGTTCTCGCGCTATCAAACGATTCAAACGAATTGAAAGAGTCCCAGGAATTGAGATTTTGACGGAATAGAATGGATTTCGTCAGGATCTACGCGTTCAACGTGATAGCGTTTGAAGTGATAGCAAATTCGGTGAGGTGAAGCTTGTTCAAGGGTCTATTCCTCCCCTTCAACACCTCGACTTTCACTATTCGACTCGTTCCAGCTATCCGGCAACTACTCAGCTTGACCTACATGAACTCAAACACCACAAAGGAGCAAGAGGGAGGGAGAGTGGGTCGAAGGAAAGAAAGTCAGGCGGCTCTCAATGCATCGACAACAGCTCTCCGGCTCTATCTGAAGGGTTCAGGGTGACTACAAAGATGTTATAGAGAGGTATAGGGGTCTAACAGATGAACGGATTGAGTTGAACGGGTAGTGGGATCGACTAGGGCAACTTTAAACTTCTCCTCTCTTTCTCTCTCTCCCCTCATTGCATTCATTCACCACCACATCCGATCCACTATCGAGGTCACCTCTGATCACCTACTACACCTTATTGGTACCGACTACAAGTGTCTCCACGCTCTACAGATAGAGTAGTACCGTTGAAGAAGAGGACTGGAAACAGGTTCGAGCGGTCTAACCCACTCTTCCAAAAGACAAGGCAAGTCCTGAATCCACCTTGTTGACCTGGCTGAACCTTGTCGAGCTAACCAAGAACCATTCCACTGTGCAGGTTGAGAGTGACTTGCTTCAATCTCTCTCCTCTCCTATTTTGTCTCGGGTGGCCGGTTTCAATCTCTACAAACCTCAACAGATCCTACAGACCACCTATTTAGTCCATCAATCCACCACAGCAACGAGATCAGAGCAGGATAGAAGCCTCCCAAAGTCCCTCGTACAAATCAGACCCCCGCCTCTTCTCTCCTATTTTCTCTCGAAAAGTTTCCCACTCTTTCCATCCACTCCCGAATTCGATCGACCCGGCCATGAGTTCTGCAATAGGGTCAAATACAAACTCGCCAGTACCGTTCCCGAGCTCCTCTTCGCCCTACAATCATCCTTCGAGACCCGCTTCTTCCCTCTCTTCAAATTTCACGACCCACTCGACCCATTTGCCTCCTCCCTCGCCTTCAAAACGATCTGAATCACGTCAGGGACAATGGAGAACGCAGGGAGAAGGATCACAAGCTAGTTCAATCAGAAATGGACGAGATGGAGCGGAGGAAATGAATGGTTGTATCGAGTCGAATTACGAGAACCAGAATCAGCAGGAGGTAACGAGTAACGGTCCAGGGTATCAATTGGCCTCACATCACTCCCAGGATCACCCTTCACCCTTCCTTCACTTGCCCTACTCGAGTGTTGCGACTCCTCGTTCAGTATCTCAAGCTCCCAGTTCACCAGCTCTCGTCTCCCCTCATCCTTCGCGCGCTCTCGCCTCTTCCCCTCCTCCTAGTCACTCTCACACTCCGTCAACTCGTGGACCAGCTGCTTTCGATTTCGATGATTTGCTCGGTCCTCGACCTTCGAATCACGTCGCACAGGCCTCTTCTTCCTCGACTACCTCTCAACCTGCCTCTTCTGACGAGGGACACCACGAACAACAAGAGTCACGAGCACTCGAAGGGAAGTTGCAAGGTTTAGGGTTCGCTTCACCAGCAGGAGGAAGAGTCACGGGAGTTGGAGAATTCAGGGACGCTTATTTCGACGAAGGGGAAGAGACGGACGAGAGTTGGTTGAACTACTCTTCATCTTCAAGAAGAGGAGGTTCGAGGCATCACGATGGCGGAACTTCAACCACTTCTCACCATCCTTCATCTTCGAACACTTCAAATTCTCCTCCTTCTCACATCTCTTCGCCTCCGAACCCTTCGGCAAACACTTTCGGAAGTCCTCTCAGCCCTCATGTCGCTCCTTTCTCACCAGGATTGGTCGCAATCGGGAAGGAACAACCTGAGAACGCGAACGAGAAGAATGGATCTTCTTCTTCTGCCTCGAATCCTTGGGCAACTCCCTCGGCGAATCTCATTGCAGCAGCAAGAGCTGGAGCAAGGGAACGAGAGGTAAGTACACAGTCTTTATCAGTCACACGCATTCAACTGATTCTGATTCGTTTCGTTACAGGCGAGTTGGAATTCTGCCAACCTCTCTTCTCCTCCTTCAGAAAGTCGTGCCTTCGCTTCTCCCGCTCTCCACGCTACCTTCGCTACAACTACCACTACTGAATCCCACACTTCGTCGAATCGTTCCTATTCACCTTTCCTTTCCTCTCCGCCTCTTTCTCATCGATACCTCACTTCCGATGCCAACACTCTCCCGTTCCCTCACCCTTCGAACATGCCTTTCACTCCTCCTTCCTCTCACCCAGAATCCTTCGACTCGCCTCTTCAACATCAACCGACTGTCTCAGCCGCGATGAGTCAGAAAGGATCTCGAGACACTCTCCTTCGATCTCCTGAAAAAGGTGGTTACGCTAGAGCTCCTTACTCGCTTCAACCCACTCTCACCCAAGTTCCGACTCTCGCAAGTAATGGAATTGGAGGAGGAGGAGGAGAACAACTCGCTTCGAACGAAGAGATCTCGACTTTGTTCGTCACTGGATTCCCGGATGACATGTTGGAAAGGGAGTTTCAGAACGTCTTCTTGTTCGCAGAAGGGTTCGAAGCTGCTACTCTCAAGATTCATTCTTCAGCTTTGAGCGGAGGAGATGGTAGCGAAGGATCAGGAAGTGGAGTCAATTCAGCTAGGACGAGTTTCGAAGAGTATGGAAGGGAGGAGTTCTTGAGGAGGGAAGCTTGTGCAAGTCCTGCTTCGAATGGGAATGGGATGAATGGTGGAGCGAGTGGGATCGGAGGAATAGGAGGGGTAGCAGGAAAGAAGCAGAGTATCGGATTTGCGAGGTTCAGGACTAGGCAACATGCGATCGAAGCGATGGAGGTACTCAACAGGAGGAAGGTCGACCTCGAGAGGGGATCGATACTCAAGGCAGAGATGGCAAAGAAGAACTTACATCCGAAGAAACAAGTCTTCGTCATTCCTTCTCCCGCCCCTATCACTTCACTTCCTCCGTGTTCCTCCTTCGAATCGAATCTCGTCTCAGCAACAAGTATCCCTTCATCGATCAACGGATCAGCTCCTACTTCGACTGCAGGAACGGCGATTCCGATTACTACGATTCCAGGAGGAGGTCCATCGATTCCTCTCTCCGCACTCGATGCCGATACCCTTCAGAGGCTCGCCAATTCCGGAAACGTCAATCCCGCCGTACTCGCCGAAATCGCTCGTCAGAATGCAGCTGCCGTTGCCGCTACTAGTCCGAAACTTTCAGCACCCGTTTCGACTTCGACCAATTTGTCCGCTTACGATGCTTTCCACTCGGTTCCCTCGATTCCTCTCGCTCGTCGAGATCATCAATACTTTGACGACCAACCTTCACCTCTCCTCTCTCAAGAATCGAATAATCAATACCCTTCTTCCTCTTCTTCGACTCTCCCACTTTCGTCTTCACCTCCTCGTCAATCGAATCTCCTCTCGCAGAATAGTCTGCTTCAGCAATTCGACGACAGAAGCGTGATCGATCGTCCTGTCGAACAACTCTACTCTCGACCTCTTCAGACGGACAACTACTCGAACCCTTCTCCTTTACTCTCTTCCGACATTGGCGCTTTCTCTTCAACTCCTCGGGAACGTCAAGCTTCATACCCACAACAAGCTACTTCTCCCGGACTCGGTTATGGATCGACTTTCAGTTCTCAATTGGTTCCCGCTGCCGTCAGACCTCAAACTCAGGCTCAACAACAAAGTAGTCAACTCGCTCTGCAGCAAGCTCAACTCGCTGCTGCTCAAGCTTATGCTCGCAACCAGAACCCTGCCGATATGAATTCTCCCAAAAAGTGAGTCGAGATTCCCGATTAGCTCTCCTCGAACTCGTGGATGCTGATTCTTTTTTTTTCCTCACAGTACACTCTACGTTGGAGGACTGCCTGCTGTTCTTCCTTCTCTCACTGGTCCATTCAGCGCTTCTCATCTCGAAGACAGTAAGTTCTCCTCCCTGTCTTTCCCCTGAACATCTCGCTCACCTTTTCTCGATCTCGTCCAACTCTTCTTTCGCTCACAGGCCTTCGCAACGCTTTCTCGAGGTGTCCAGGCTTCAAGCGCCTTCAGTTCCGATCGAAGAGTAACGGTCCAATCGTTTTCGTCGAGTTCGAAGATACCGCTTACGCGACGAAGGCCATGAACGAGATGTATGGCTACACCCTTGGAGGTTTAGTCAAAGGTGGAATCCGTTTGAGCTATTCCAAGGTACGTCTCAAATCGATCAGTACTTTTACGCAATTCATCGCTCACTGCTTTCCACTCGTCGTAGAACCCTCTCGGTGTTCGATCCAACGGTCTTCCAAGCGGCAACCCTCCGCCACTCGCTTTCGTATCTGCTGGACAGATCGACGGCACCCATCACGCTGTGGTTTATCCTTCCTACGTCGTTCCCTACTCGACAATCGCTTCTTCTCCCTCTCTCGTCGAAGTCCGTCGCCATCCCGACCCTTTCTACGGCGCCTCAGGCTACAATCATGCCGCGACGAGTGCTCACCAAACTCCGAATCCCAACGTTCAGCAAAGCAGTCTCGACTACCGACCTCATTCGTCTTCCTCCTTGACCGCCGCCTACTCTACGACTCCTCAGACTCAGTACACCTCAACGTTTTCTCCCTTCAACTCCGAGTATTGAAGGGTTTCGCATCTGCATGTACAAATACCTCTCTCTCTCTCTTCTCGTTTTCTTTTCTGTCTCCCTCGCCTCTGTTAGTGTTCCCTCTTGTTCCTCGTACTTCTATCGTTCAAATATCTCCCTCGTAACTCTCTCGCTTCGCAAACCCCCCTCCTTTTACCCCTTTCCCTTAGCAGATACCACTCAGTTTTCAGT
>Ga0308170_10000399_pt1 | contig 59443 bp, 51 predicted proteins | sample PhyBR2_2_FD_202136 | JGI IMG/M metagenome (GOLD analysis project Ga0308170, IMG submission 202136) | Phyllosphere microbial communities from UC Gill Tract Community Farm, Albany, California, United States - DLSLSB.R2 | ecosystem: Host-associated > Plants > Phyllosphere > Unclassified | place... | reverse complement strand
AGAAAATGATGGAAATATTGAAACAGAAAACTCTTGCCTTTTTTTATCAAATAGAAATACTCTTGTTTTTTAGTACTTTTTCTAAAAATAAATTAGATAGAAGGATTTGTTAAGGAGCGACTAAATAGTTGATAATAAACTTCAAAAAAGAAAGGTCGGAGAAAATTCTCTGACCTTTTATATTTTATGCATGCTTATTAAAGAGGTTTTTGGAAGAATTTTATGGCTTCCAGAATATTTTTATCTGAAAGCAAATTATCAAGATGATCTCCTTTAACAACCGAAATATCAGGTACTATTTTTTCATGGTAAATACCTTTGCGATCTGTATCGTAGCCTACCGTTAAAGCCATGTCGATATTAAAAGGGAGTTTTGTAAGGATATTGGTTGTGGTATAACCTAAAGTTGGCTCTCCAATGATGACCGTATGAGGCCGCTCTTTGAATGCCAACGCTGTTACTTCTCCGGCGCTTGCGGTAAGCAAACCTGTAATGACTGCTACTTTTGCATGATCCAGCAACTCTCCTTTCGGATCTATAGAGGAGTTATTTTTACCGTTATACACATACGATCCGTTATCCAGTTTTATTTTATCGCCAGTTTTTTTTCCGGAATTAAGCGTTCCCCAGACCTCATTATTTCCTAAGAGATCATATAAAGCAAGAATCATCGGCTCACAATTTCCCCCTGTATTGAAACGGAGATCCACGATCCAACCTTCAATTTTATGTTTTTCTTTGATTTCTGCAATCTGATCGTACATTGGTTGTGCAATTTGATGTATCGATTCAGGTTTCTGATCCAGCTGCTTTATAGGAGGCATCAGAATATATCCATATACGCCGTCAATAACCTTGGCTTCGAAATCAGGCTTAGAATTGATTTTCATGATCAACTGATCGCTCATTTTATCTTTCGAAGGGAGGTCAGGTTGTAAAGAATATCGTTTTCCGCCATTCAGAATAATACAGTGAGTGGCCTTAATTTTCCCGAAAAGAACATTTATTTCATCCAGAGAATTTTTAAAATTATTATATTTTTTTAAATCCTGTTTTGTTTCAGACTCTACAGATTTCCAATCCACCGACTTTCTGTCAATATATGATTTTTTAAGATCGGAAAACAATTGGTCATAAAATACCGCAATGCTGTCCTGTGAGGTCTTTGCTTTCTGCGCATTGACATGAACCGCTAATCCAAATACAAAGCTAACAATGAATACTTTCTTATGCCACATATATGAGATTATACGGAGATGTTTACCTGATCTGCAAAATATTGCTCCAGATCCTTCAACGTTTCCGGATTGGTTTGAATATCTTTTACCAGTTTTCCTTTATTCACGACAACAATTCGGTTGCAGACTTCCGTGGTATGCGAAAGATCATGACTGGAGATAAGGAATGTAACTCCGTCCTGTTTTGATAATTCTTTAATTAAATTTTTAAGTTTAATCTGTGTTGAAGGATCGAGATTGGCGAAGGGTTCATCCAGAATAATAATTTCTGGATTTCCGATAATAGCACCTACGATGCCTACCTTTTTCTGATTTCCTTTTGAAAGATCACGAACGTATTTTCCGGAGTTTAAAATTTCACCGCCGAAAAGATCGTGAAACTGTTTCAGGAATTCATCAACCGAGGCCTTGTTCTGACCTCTCAGTTCCCCGATAAAGTAAAAATATTCTTCCGGTGTAAGATAGCCGATCAAAAAAGTATCATCTACAAAAGCTGAAACTTTACTTTTCCAGCCTTCCGATTCGTTTACTTTGATGTTGTCCACGCTCACAAAGCCGCTTGTGGGCTGAATAAGATCGAGCATCAGGCTGAAGAGTGTTGTTTTTCCTGCGCCGTTATTGCCCACCAGTCCGAAGGTTTCTCCTTTAGGAATTTCAAGGTTTTCTATATTTAAAACGGTAGCATTTCCGTAAGTTTTAGATAAATTCTGTATTATGATCATGAGTTTAAGCTTTATTTTTAAATGCGTCTATCGTGCTGTATTTTTCTACTTTATAGTGTTTTACAATGATGTCGAAAATCTTCTCTCTCAGTAAAAATCCTACCAATCCCACAACGGCAATACTTACCACGCCGGCTGTGATTCCGAAGAAATATTTTGCGCCGGCAAAAACAGCCATCGGTAAAAGCATTTTAGGAACTAAAAGAATCAGAGATTTTATATTAAAACTGTTTTTTTGTCCGAATCTTTTTTCTTTGGAATTAAGATCGATCTGCATTTTGTTATAAGCACCCGACCACAATGTAAATTGTGAATTCACTCCGATATTGTAAATCCCTGCTGCCAGAAAGGTGATGTAGATTTCCCACCCAAAATACGCATAACATAACGCCAGCACGATAGATGCTGCCGTTACAATATTCATGAGCCACCATTTTGCCTTGATGTACTCTTTATAAGGAACATTCAGCGTCATCATCAGAGGATAATACGAGCTGTCAAATGCCGGTACTCTCTGCCCGAATAAAAACTGGAAGCCGCCCGTTACGAAAAGTCCCATAAACATCATCATGGCAGGAGTTCTATAAATAGAGGAGGAAAACATCAGCATTCCGTAAAACAGGAAAAAGAAACTTCCGATCAGAATGCCTTTTGTTACTTTATTTCTTCTCAGCATTTTAATATCATTATTGATAAATGTGCCGATTACTCCATATTGATTAAGAAAGGCGATGTTTTCTGTTTTACCGACTTCTTTTTTAGCCTCAAGCCCCTGATCAAGGTAGAAGTCTTTAAAAATGGTATGAAAGGAAATTTTCCATAAACCCGCAAATAAACCGATGGCTATTACAACGAAATAGGGTCTTTCATAGAAATTATAAAAGAAAGTCTCCGCATAAGACAGCACAGGCACGATATTGTAATATCCCAACGCAGCAATTCCCGCGATAAAAATACCAATTCCGATGGCTACCTTTTCTTTCTCATTCAGAAGGATATTAATGAAGTTATTAAGATAAAAGAACAAAGAAATGCCTAACAGCCAAGCTAAAACACCTAAAAAGCTGAACCCGTTCCACAAAGCAATTCCGGAAAATGTAATAAAGAAAAGAGAATTCAGCCAACTGAAAGGAGACAGAATGGTTTTGATCAGCATATAATTAACCAGCGTTTTCTTAGAAATATTCAGCGTCAGGAAAGGCTTGATATTCTGTGTCGGCAATTGCTGCATGATGTATTTAAAAATAAGATCGGCTACCCACATGAGAATTAAAAACCGGGATACGATCTTCACCGGATCGGCATTCATCTCTTTATGAATATAATAATAAGCACCAAATGCTCCGCCCACAAGACATGCCATGAAATAAAGAATACCGAGTAAACGGAAGATCTTCATGGCAAGATTGACCCCGAGAGAAGATCCGCGAAAGAAACTTTTGATCTCTAACCGTAAGAATTTTAAAAACATAGTTAGGTTTTTAATTATTAGTTACGATTTTTTGATATATGTTACAGTTTTTTGAATAAAAGATGATTTTTAAGCCAAAAAAAAGACTCCCTAAACAGAAGTCTTTATATATTTTAGAAAAGATAAATATAAAATGAGCCAAGGCAGAGTACTTCCTATTTATCAAATGATCCGATAAGCTCTTTGGCCTGCGCCAGTGCCGCTTCGGTAATTTTGCTTCCGGAAAGTAACTGTGCAATCTCATTCAGCTTCTCTTCGTTGCTTAACGGGACTATGTTAGACTGGGTCTTTCCGGCAATATCCTGTTTCACCACTTTATAGTTATTATTTCCTTTGGCGGCAACCTGCGCCAGGTGAGAAATAACGATTAACTGCATATCTTTGGACATTTCGCGCATCAGATTACCGATTTCCTCGGCCACTTTTCCTGATACTCCGGTATCGATTTCGTCTAAAATCAGGGTCGGAAGATCATCACTTTCAGCGATAATTTTTTTCACGGCCAGCATTACTCTGGATCTTTCACCTCCCGAAATGGCAGTCTGAATAGGTCTTAAAGGAAAACCTGAATTGGCCTGGAACAACAACTGAATATTTTCTTTCCCGAATTGATTGAACTCTGCAGCATGCTGTAATTCTATATCCACTTTGGCTTTTTCAAGCCCCAGCTGCTTCAGTAATTTTTCTGCTTTAGAGATGAAAACCGGAACACTTTTACCTCTGTTTTTAGCCAGTTTATCTGCCAAAACATGTAACGACTTCTCTTTTTTAGCAATATTTTCCTCAATTTCTGCAATGTATTCTTCCAGTTCAGAAGCTCCTTTCTGTTCACCCGACAGCTGGTCTCTGAGATTTTTTAATTCGGTAAGATCAGAAACATTGTGTTTAATCAGTAAACTGTTGATTTTATTATTAAGCTCCGTTAAAATCAAAAGATTAGCCGGATTGATTTCTATTTTTTCGGATTCGTTTTCAAGCTCGGAAATGATATCTTTTAATTCAACAAAAGCCTGCTCCAATCTTTCATCGAGCTCTATAAAACCGTTGGAAACCTCTGCAATCTTTGAAAGTTTGTGCTTTGCTTCATTAAAAAATGAAAAAATACCGATTTCTTCCTGATGAAACCGCGACAGCACCTGCGCCAGATTTTCGGAGATCATCCCGGCATTTTCCTGAATAGAAAGCTGATTTTGGAGATCTTCATAATCTACATCATCAAGATTCAGATCATTTAATTCATTCAGTAAAAACTGTTTATAATCACTTTCTTTATTGTTTTCGGCAAGTTGAGTCTGAAATTTTTTAAGCTGAGTTTTTAAACTTTGAAATTCTGAAAACTCAAACTGGTATTCTTCGATCCATTTTTTATTTTCGGAAAGGCCATCGATTATTTTAAACTGATATTCTGCAGTAAAAAGATTGGAGGTTTCGAATTGAGAATGGATATCAATGAGTTGCGAAGAGAGCTCTTTTAAAATATCCAGCGTTACCGGAACATCATTTATAAATGCTCTCGATTTTCCGGAAGGTAAAATTTCTCTTCGGATAATGGTCTGATGCTCATAATCGAGATCATTTTCAATAAAAAATTTCTTAAACTGATTATTTAATGAAAATTCTGTTTCTATAACGCTCTTCTCTTCCGATTTGGCAATAGATTTTACATCTGCCCGTTCGCCCAAAATTAATCTCAGCGCCCCCAGAATAATAGATTTACCGGCTCCCGTTTCACCGGTAATTACCTGTAAACCATCTTTCAGTGACACTTCAAGAGTATCAATTAATGCAAAATTTTTAATATAAATTCTTGACAGCATTGGTAAGCAAATTACTTTTGGTATTACAAATATAGAACATTAGAACCGTAAAAAATTATTTCCACTTGCTCCATCTGGAATCTGTATTCTTCGGGGAAAACATCATCATCAGCTGTTTGAGCTCGCCGATATTGATGCCGCCGTTATTTGTACTGTTGAAGATATTAAAGATTTCGTCTGCTTTATTGGTGATAAAGAGATCTAAAAAATAATTCTGTGTAAATGAGTTTTCGTACAGTTTCAGCTGCATTAAGGCATCGAAGATAACTTTTTTAGGCTGGTTCTGATCCTGATTGAATAAATTATCCAGCCCCGCTCTGTGATACGAATACATGGTAGACCTTAGCTGTGCCATATTGGGATTAAGGATCTCACGGATCAGCTGAGAGCGGTTTCTCGGCTCATTCACCTGTTTCCAGCCATCATAATTGTTCTGAGATTCTCCATTCTGAGCAATCTGCTGAGCTTTTTGGAACCATTGTGTCCCTCCCATCGACTGAAAGCTGTCTGCATCATATCCTAAAATAAGATACACATAAAAACTTACCACATCGATAAGGTTTTTACCTGAAAACTGTCTTTCATTAAATATAAGATTTTCATTTTCAATATATTCAAAAGAAAATCTTTGATCCTGAAGATTAAGCAAAGGAGATTCGTAGTTGGTATTAAATACAGGTCGTACAGCCTGAACTACGATATTTGCTTTGAATCTGTTTCCGTCTCTTTCTGCAATAACAATTGCAAAATTTGATTTTATTTTTTCAAAATTCTGAAGTCTCTTTCCGGTCCAGCTTGTGTTATTGATGAAATCGCGGAGACTTTTCTCCAGCGCTTTAAAGGCCTGGGTATTGCTCCCCTGCACCTGCTGGGAGTTCACCTGAACGGTAGCCAGCAATTCCTGAGAAAACCCCGTCGTAAATATGAAAAGCAGTAAAAATAAACTTATAATTTTTTTCATTGTCTTATTAAAAATTGAAAACGGAAATTTATTAAAATTATTTTAAAAGTTGAGTTTCAACAAAATCCAGAATATCTTTTGCGACATCGTCCTTGGATTTGAGATCAAACTCCTTCTTTTCTGTTTTGGTAAAGATCTTTATTTTATTGGTATCTTTCTTAAAACCCGCACCACTGTCCCGAAGTGAATTCAGCACAATCATGTCGAGGTTTTTCTTTTGCAGCTTTCCTTTTGCATTTTCTTCTTCATTTTGAGTCTCCAGGGCAAAACCTACTAAAAACTGATGTTTTTTATGATCGCCCATTGTTTTAAGAATATCCGGATTTTTTACCAGCTCAATGGTGAGATTTTCATCATTTTTTTTGATTTTTTCCTTCGCTACCTCTTTCGGAGCATAGTCGGCTACGGCAGCACTTGCGATGGCAATATCCGTATCGTGATAAAACTCAAAAACTTTATCCATCATTTCCTTTGCCGAAGTCACCGGATGTAAGTCGATACTCTCATGATGAACCTTCTGAGAGTTCGGCCCCGCCACCAAAATTACTTTTGCTCCTCTCCTGGAGGCTTCTTCCGCTAATGAAAACCCCATTTTCCCGGAGGAATGGTTTCCGATAAATCTCACAGGATCGATAGCTTCATAAGTTGGTCCGGCAGTGATCAACACTGTCTTTCCCTTAAGACTCTGATTTTTATCTGAGTTAAAAAAATCTTCTATCTTTTTTGCAATAGTCTCAGGTTCTGCCATTCTTCCCTGCCCGACGAGTCCGCTTGCCAGCTCTCCACTTTCAGCCGGAATAATAAAATGGCCGAAATCTTCTGCCATTTCCAAATTCTGCTTTGTCGAAGGATGCTGATACATATCCAGATCCATGGCAGGAGCAATGAAGACGGGACATTTAGCAGACATATAGGTGGCAATCACCAAATTATCACAGATCCCGTGGATCATTTTTGCCAGCGTATGGGCGGTACAGGGAGCTATTACGATAACATCTGCCCAAAGCCCCAGCTCCACGTGGCTGTTCCAGGTGCCGTTGTCACCGTAAAAATCGGAATACACCGGTTTTCTGGATAATGTCGATAAGCTAAGTTTGGTAACAAAGTTTTCGGCATCAGGAGTCATGATCACCTGTACTTCAGCTCCTTTTTTTATAAGATCTCTTATCAGAAAATGAATTTTATAGGCTGCTATACCTCCGGAAAAAGCTATGAGAATCTTTTTTCCTGAAACGCTCATGTAGTTTTAATTTTAGAATACTAAATTACTTATTTTTTCTCAGAACGAGGCTTTATACAACGATAAAGGTCATAAAAGAAATTACTCCTTTATGACCCTCATCTATAAAAAACATATTGAATTTTATTTTCTGTCTTCCGTTTTTCTGAAGTAAACATCTTCATTCAACCATTCTTCGATCGCAATAGAAGTCGGCTTTGGAAGTTTTTCGTAATGCTTAGAGATTTCAATCTGCTCTCTGTTTTCGAAAACTTCTTCCAATGTAGAATTGTGAACAGCAAACTCATCCAGCTTATTATGAAGCTCGGTACGAATCTCAGCATTAATCTGCTCTGCTCTCTTTCCCATGATAACAATAGCTTCATAGATTGAACCTACTTTATCTTCAATCTTATCTTTATCGTAAGTAATAGTATTTACTTCTGCTTTTGTATCTTTTACACTCATTTTGAGAAAATTATTTTATTTTAAGATGGCAAATTTACGAATTATCTTTGGATTTTGAAAGTCGCTGCCGGTGGAGGGGTCTGAATCGCTGCACTGTCCCTCTGGATCTGCATTGCTTTCTTCTGAGCATCGATTTGATTCTTCTCCTGCTCGATAGATTTTTGCTTAGAAGCCTGTTGATCTGCCTCCTTTTTCTGATGTGCGGTTAAAGTGGCAATTCTTTCTTCCGTCTGTTTTTTTACAACAACGAAATTAGCTTTCTCTCTCTCTAATTTTTTTCTTAAATCGACCGCTGTTTTCGAATATTCCGTATTCGGCATATCTTTTTCTACCTGTCTTGTAAATGCAAGTGCGTTTTCGATACGTTCGTCTTTAAGGTCGTAAATAGATTTTGCAGCAAGCTGATAACGGGAATCCATAATATAACCGTAGATTTTCGGACGAAGCTTTGTGCTCGGGAAATCGTTCAGCACATTTTCCAATGCTGTGTTAGCCGCTTTATATTCTCCCATTTTGTAATATTGTCTCGCATTTTCAAAGGCTTTAAATTCAAGCTTGTAAGACAATTCATCGATCATGGTATTGATATTCTTAGATCTTTCAGAGTTGGGATATTCATTCAAAAAGCTCTGAAGCTCGTTGATGGCCAATTCTGTGCTGGACTGATCCAAATTATAGTCCATTGAACCTTCATAATAACATAAAGCCGATAAATAAGCAGCTTCTTCAGCTCTTGGATCTTTTGGAAAGTTGATTGCAAAATTTTTAAACTGATGCCCCGCCAATTTATAACTCTTGTCATAATAGTTAGCAGAAGCCGTGTTATAAGCAACATTTGGGAAATCATCTGTTCCTGCAACAAGATTCGCAAGTCTGTCGTAGAGTGCCAAAGAATTTTTCCATTTCTTTTTAGCGAAGTTTTCATTGGCTACTTTCAGGATGTAAGCTTTGTCCGCACTTTTCATTGCTTTGTCTTGCTGACTAATACATGACGACACTATAGCTACAGCAAAAAGACCTAAAATATATTTTTTCATATAAAAAGTTCAACAGTTTTCGGATTTTATAACCGATCTATTAATTTGCAAAAATATAACTTTTTTGCCAATAGATTTTTTTTTATGAATATTTAACGTAATTTTAGTCCGCAGCGTATCCCAAAATGGCAAAAACACTCATCAGAAGATTCATTCTCACTTTTTTTTCGGCTTCTTTTGCATAAGCTTCCTCGTTTTTGCTGGGAACATAGAGTTCATAAAAATTTTTATTTCTGATCACGAATAAAGTAGAGCCGATAATGGTTGTTAAAATATCTTCAGGCCTTGGCGTGTAGGTAAAAACACCCGATGCCACCCCTTTTTTAATGACATCATCCAGCTTTTTTACAAATAACTGATAGAAATCCAGCAATTCATCTTTAAGATTCTCGGTATGACGGAGCTCCTGAGTGACAAAACCATGAAAATAATTGTATTTAAACAGCTGAGAGACGATATATTTAATAATTTCTTTCAACTGCATTTCCGGTTTTCCGTCTTTAATGGTGTCTGCAAACTCTGAAAAATTCTCCCGTGTCTTGAGAACGCGGTACTGGTAGAGATAAGACATCATTTTTTCCTTTGAACCAAAATAATAGGATATCATAGCAACATTAATATTGGCTTTAGAACAAATATCCCTTACCGACGTTCCCTCATATCCTTTTTTGGCAATCAGCTCTTCAGCGATATCTAATATGTGGATCTGTTTTTCTGTAAATTTTTTTCTCATAAAATGTGACCTTCAGGTAAAGTTAAGAAATTTTTAACAGATTTATAAACGTTCGTTTAATAATTTCATGTTAAATCTAAATAAATACTATTTTTGAAGATGCAATTTTTTGATTTTCATCACCATAAAAAAAATATCCGCAACGGAATTTACAATGTATCTGATACCAACATTCCGCCAGATCTCCCCTACTCAATTGGCATTCATCCCAAAGATATACACCTGCATCCTATTGAAAATCAATTTAAATGGCTTGAATCCCATGTCACTGAACATTGTTTTGCGATTGGAGAATGTGGTTTAGATTCTTTTGCTGAAACAGATCAGAAAACACAGGAAGATGTTTTTTTACGACAGATACGTCTGGCCAATGCGCTCGGAAAACCTATTATTGTACATTGTGTGAGAAAATTTTATGAAGTAATATCCTTTAAAAAACAGGCAAAACAACCAATGATCATTCACGGTTTTAATAAAAAACAAAGCATCGCCGACGATTTGCTTAAAAATAATTTTTATCTGAGTTTTGGAAAAGCCGTTTTGTATAATTTATCTTTGCAAAATACTTTAAAAAGTACTCCTTTAGATAAAATCTTTTTAGAAACTGATAATGACGACTTCCCTATTGAAGAATTGTATTTAAAGGTTTCGGAAATTAAAGAGATTTCTCTGGAAAATTTAAACAAACAAATTGCAGAAAATTTAGAGACGATAAAAAATGGATAAATACTGGTTGGAAAGAACGGAACTTCTTATTAAGGAAGAAGGTTTGGAAAAGTTGAACAAAGCAACCGTACTGGTTGTAGGATTGGGCGGAGTCGGCTCTTTTGCCGCCGAATTTCTGGCCAGAGCAGGGATCGGAAATATGACCATTGTCGACGGCGACACGGTAGACATCACCAATATCAACAGGCAGCTGCCCGCATTACGATCAACCGTTGGACAACATAAAGTTGAAGTGGTGGCTGAAAGACTTCTGGATATTAATCCGGATCTTAATCTAACCAAAATCAACGAGTTTCTGAATCCTGAAAGAATGGATGAAGTGCTGGATTCTGCAAAATTCGACTATGTTCTGGACTGTATCGACAGCGTAACACCGAAATTATGCCTGATTATTGCCGCCAAAAGAAGAAGGATAAAAATCGTAAGCTCCATGGGTGCAGGCGGAAAAACCGATCCGAGCAAAGTAATGGTTCGGGATATCAGCAAAACGGAGCATTGCCATCTTGCAAGACAGGTGAGAAAACGCCTTAAAAAAGTAAAGATAGACAAGGGCGTGCGTTGTGTTTTTGCCAACGATATTCAGGATGAAGAAAGCCTGAAAATGACGGACGGAACCAACTACAAAAGATCTTTCTACGGAACCATAAGCTATATGCCTGCGATCTTTGGGCTGTATACCGCTTCGGAGGTGATTAATCATTTATTGGAAAAAGAATAGTTTTCATCCTTTATAAAGATATTTCAGGCGCCTCAGCGTGATATTTCTAAAAAGTTACCGATGCCATAAAAAGACATCGCATCAGAAATCTCATGCTGAGCGGATCCGGAGCCTCTGAATTAAAATCCGTGAACAATAAAAATTTCCCCTATATTTACAGTCCTTAAATGACAAACTTCAAATATCCCAGAGCCGAAAAACTCAAAAAAAATACTGAGATCTCTTTGCTTTTCGAAAAAGGCAAATGGAAAACAAGTGGGAATTTGAGAATAATTGTGCTGAAAGACAAGCCCTCAGCTCCTGTTGAAAGCACCAAATTTGCTGTTTCCGTTTCTAAAAAGTATTTTAAAAAGGCCGTTCATCGTAATCGCATTAAAAGGCTTTTGCGAGAATGCTACCGTTTAAACAAAGAACTATTTAAAGAAGCTTTTGGCGAAAAAACAGCGGCGATGTTGCTTTGGATTTCTCCGGAATTACCTATGAAATTTCAGGATGTAGAAGAGCAGTTTATCAAGCTTTGCCAGGCTCAGCATCAGAAAAAAGGATCAGGCACCAAAATCGGGGAATAAGCGGAACGTTTTGCCCACCGCCGAGGTCAGTTCATAAAAAAATCCCGATTTGCACCGGGATCTTCTTTAGTTTTTAGTTCTGATATCTTTAACTTCCTGAATCTTAGTTTCAAAATACTCTTTTCTTTCAGGATGCTTTTTAATCAATATTTCAAATGCTTTAATCGCTTTGGTGTACAGTTTCTGCTCGGTATACAAATTAGCAAGCGTTTCTGTCATCAAATGGGAAATATCCCCTTTTTTCTCTTTTACAACATAAGAACTTTCATCTCTTAGCTGGCTGATTCTTGGATTATTTTCTATAAAAGTCTCAATAACCTTCGCTTTGATCTGAGTTTTTTCTTTAACTGCATCATCCGGGCGGTCTATTTTTAACCAGCTTTGCCAGGTATTGATAAATCCGGGTACATTACTGTCCAGAATACCAGGCTGCTTCTTTTCTTCCGCAACTGCTGAGGCTTCTTTTTCCTGTTTTACTTCTTTTACAGGCTCTTCAGGTCTCCAGCTGGAAATATCAGAACCGAAGAATGATACATTCATTACCGGAGTTTCTCCTTCAGAACCGGATGATTCCTGATCTTTTACAGGCTCTTTCTGAGCTTTACGATCTTCAACATTATCCGCAATTAATCCCGGAGTATCTTCTGCGACAGGTAAGACCTCTTCAGTTTTCACTTCTTCTTTAACCTTCTCCATTTTAGGAGTTTCAACAATGGCGGGCTCCACTTCAGACCGTTCAACCGATTGATTTTTAGACAACAAAGAATCAGGAATATGAGATTCAAAACTCATAGGCTTCCAAGAAGATTTTACGGCTTCAACTTCCGGAACTGCTTCATCTTCCTTATCAGTTGGTTCGATTTGTTCTGAAGGCTGCCCCGGTTCTTCACGAGATTCAACGATTTCAACAGATGAATTTTCCCCTTTTACCTCTTCAGGCTTAACCTCAAAACTTTGAGTTTCAGCAAAACTAATATCATGATTTGCCAAAATTTCAGGCTCCTCTTCTGTTTCAGAAACATCAGATTTTGTTGCCTTCATTTTCTTTTCCACCTCTTCAATCAAACGACGCATTTCGTCTTCATGCTTGTTGATATTAGGCTGAACAAGATCTTGCTCTTTTATCGGTGTTTCTGTTTGCTCAGATTTAATCTTTACTTCTGGAAGAAAAGAATCTGTTCCATGGAAACTTAATTCAGAATCGTCCTCAACAATTGTTTCTTCCGCAAGATCGGAAGTAATTTCATCTTCATGAATAATGGTTTCAGAAGTAAACTGGGTGTCTTTCTCCTCAGCTGAATTATTTTCCGGTTCAATATCTGATTCTTCGTGAGTGCTATTTAATTCAGAATCAATTTTAGTATCTTCTATTTCAGTTTTTTGCTCAGCAACAACTGTTTCCTGATCTTCAATATTGGTATTTTCTACAACTTCAGTTTCAGAATTAAATGATTCTGCTTCCTGAAAACTGATATTTTCTTCATCATATATCTTCTCTTCAACCTTTTCAGAAGAAATTTGATCTTCATTGATGTTCATTTCAGACGAAAATTCTTCAGTTTCATTCATAAAATCTTCTTCGCCTTCAAAAAGAATCCTGTTTCTTTCTCCGTCTACGAAAATATGATGTTTGCTATCCTGAGCGGTTAGAATTTTACCCATTTCCTGATTCTCAATACCTTCAATATCCATGTTTACCGTTTCTGCAGGAATGGATAAATTTTGATTGATATCCTTCTGGCTCACCTCTATCTGCTGCACTTTATCCTCTCGTTTAAGAGGAAAATTGCTGCTTTTATAAACATATTGAAAATTATTCTTTACCGCCTCCGCTTTGGTTTCCTCTAATTTTTCAAGCTTCGCAGCGACTTCCGGTTTCTTTTTTTCTTTCTGTTGGATTTTACCGTTAATCAGCTGATACAGAATTTTTTTATCCGTTGTATACGCAGCGGTGGTGGAAAGCTCTTTCTGGTAATTTTCTTTATCAAAAAGGTGAACTCCATAGAGATGCAGTGCCCTGATATTCTGGATATAGGGAAAAGAATTGATTTCTTCTTTCAAAAGGCCAAGGTCTTCTGACTGAATGTGTTTCGGGTTCTTTAATAATTCTAAAACTCTGGGATTCATCTTACCAATTGGCTACAATATCGTTAAATATTTTATTAATAATTCTGTCTGTCACAATTTTCACCTGCGATGCCTCAATATCAGATTGCGACAAGCTGCTGTTGAAAACGGCTTCATCAGAATAGGTTCTGTCGAAGCTGGAATCCGGATGTATCTTATTTTCATAATGTACCTTTACCGTAATCGTCAGCTTATTCTGAGACTCCTGCACAACCCCGCCCACATTATTACTCGTGGTCGTGGAGCTGATTGTTGTTGGCGAAATAGAATAATCTGTAATTTCACCTTCAATCAGAATATCAGGGTTTTCTTTCGTTCCCTTCAAAGTCGTTCTCTGTAAAAAACGATTCTGAATATCTGTTGAAAACTGCTGCGCAAGCGCCGGGTTTACCAATGCAGCGTTATTCGGAAACTCATTGATCTGTACTGTTTTTTCATCTGTTAAAGATGAACCCGTAAAGCTGTAGCAGGATTGTAAAAATCCTAAACAGATAAACAAGAGCCATGTTAAGTTAGGCTTTTTTATTTTAAATTCGCTTACTTTAATATTCATTTTTTACTCCGATTTCTTTTATTTCGTCATGCTCAATCTGCTGCATGGCATCTTCAAAAGCAAAATAATTGGCTGCATAATTAAAAGGTAATGTTAAAAATATACCGATTCCGCAAGCAAAAATCCCCAATTGAGAAAGTATTCCTACTACGACTGCAAAACCCAGAATAGACCAGAAGTTGCCTTTTGTCATTATTTTAGATATATTCCAGGCTTTTTTGATGTCTTTTACTTCTCCTAATGAAATAAGAGCCGGAATATAAAACCCTCTGAAAATAACAATAAATAATGCGATATAAAAAACGATGACACAAACAACAGACATTACCGGACCTATCGCAGAATCATCCCCTCCAACCCTTGTAAGAACCGTGATAAAAAATAGTGGAATGAAGAGAAGAATCATACCCCCAAAAATAATCAGCTGTAATATTAGATAAGGCATGAAATCATCAAAATTAAAAATTTCTCCGGGTCCTGAAGTTTGTCCTTTTCTAAGTTTTCGGCAATATTTATATAAATTTCCCATTCCCAGAATTCCACAAAGGGGAATAATTGCCATAATAAAGCAGAAAATAACAGCTACCAGAAGATTTCCAAAATTACTTTTCAGAAATTCAAATCCGTTGCTCAGGTATTCTCCAAATTTAAAATTAATCGGCTTCGCGTTCAGTTCCGTCATTATTTAATGTTTTAATAATTAGTCTTCGAGGTTATATTGTTTTATTTTTCTGTATAATGTTCTTTGAGAAATTCCCAATTCGTCTGCTGCTTTATTTCTTCTTCCTTTATGTTTTTCTAATGCTTTTACAATCAGATCTTTTTCATTATTCTGAAGAGACAGAGATTCAGGCTTATTTTCTTCAATTTCTATATCTTCCACGTCTTCATAGCTTTCTTCCGGTGATGACATTATGGTTGAATTCTGAACAACCGGTGTCGTATTTCCGTTTTCAAAATATAATAAAGAATTCTGACTTACAGGCTGCTGGGGTTCAGGAGTATAAATTCTGTTGATGAGATTTTTCTCCTGGTTACTCAGGTCTCCCGCACCGCGATTTTTTATTAATTCCGAAGTTAAGGATTTTAAATCATTTATATCGTTTCTCATATCGAAGAGAATCTTATACATAATCTCTCTTTCGCTTCCGAAATCGTTTTGTTTTTGGGCATTCGGTGTATTTACAACCATTGGAAGATGGGTTTCCATAGGAATGTATTCGGCCAGCTTTTCCACCGTCACCCGTCTTTCTCTTTCTACAACAGTCATTTGTTCCACCAGATTTCTTAGCTGACGAACATTTCCCGGGAAAGCATAATTTTCGACATAATGAACGGCGCTTGGCTCCAGCTCCAACTCCGGCATTCTGTATTTTTCTGCAAAATCGATCGCAAATTTTCTGAATAACAAATGGATATCTCCTTTTCTTTCTCTCAACGCCGGCATATCGATCTGAACCGTATTTAAACGGTAATAAAGATCCTCCCGGAATCTCCCGTCATGAATTGCCTTCATCATATTCACATTGGTAGCGGCCACAATTCTTACATTGGTTTTCTGAACCTGAGAAGAACCTACTTTCATAAATTCACCACTTTCCAAAACCCTTAACAGACGAACCTGGGTCTGCAAAGGAAGTTCTCCCACCTCATCGAGGAAGATGGTTCCCCCGTCAGCGACTTCAAAATATCCCTTTCGGGTAGTTGTGGCACCGGTAAAGGCACCTTTTTCGTGCCCGAATAATTCGGAATCTATCGTTCCCTCAGGAATTGCTCCACAGTTTACGACAATGTATGGCTGATGTTTTCTTTTGGACTCTGAATGAATAATTTTGGGGATAAATTCTTTCCCAACACCACTTTCTCCAATTACTAAGACGGAAATATCGGTGGGGGCTACCTGAATAGATTTTTCCAAAGCCCTGTTTAAAGCCGGAAAATTTCCTATTATTCCAAAACGGTTTTTTATATTTTGTAGCTCGTTGCTCATAAGTAAATTTTTAGATTATTGATTGAAATTAATCTACAGCTCTTCAATCTGCTTCCTGTAGACTTTGTTGAAATGATGTGTATAAACATCCTTCATGATCTTGCCTTCATCATAAGTACGCAAGGCTAATCTTTTTAAATCCAAATAATCTTTGTTTCTGATTTTAGAAACTTTACTTTTAAAATATATATTTTCGGCAAAGTCGAATTCTTTACTTTGTTTTTCGAAATTCTCTAGAGCTTTATCGTACCTTCCTAATTCAAAATAGGTTACTCCCAGCTGATAGTGATCAAAAAGTCCTTTGAAATAATTTTTTGAGGCTAAAAGATTTTCAATAAGATGTACAGCTTTATCTTTTTCTCCCAAAGCACTATAAGATAGCGCTCTGATGATCTCAAGATTATAATCTCCGTTTAAAGATCTTCCTAAGTCTTCAGGATAATATTTTTTGAATTCTTCAAGATCATGAATTGTTCCTGTATAATCTCTCAGAAATTGAAATCTACACCAGCCTCTGTAGCCTAAATGCATTTTAGGATCCAAAGCTACCGCTTTATCGATCAGCAGTTTCCAGGTAATAAAATCTCCATTCTTCAGATATGGAACTGCTTTTTCCATATAGGCATTAGAAAAAGTAGGGCATAAACCTATGGCTTTATCAAATGCTTCCTGCGACTCTCTCGAACCCTGTCTGTCTGAAGCCCAGTTGTATAGTTCGCAAGCTTTTTTACAATCTTCACCCTCTATCGCATTGCAATTGACTTGTGCGATAGTATTGGTATAAACGATAAGTAATAAAAAGCTAAGGTAATACCTCTGAAACTTTTCCATTCTTAATTTTATAGGTTAAATATTGATAATAGCCTATTTTAACTCTTCCTTTCATCTCTTTTGGAACCCATCCGTCAAGAGATTTTGTAAAGAGTAACAATTTATTTTCTAAATCCTGATCTAAAACTTTTTCTTTAAAATCAGAATCCATATGCTGCCCCCTGAATAATCCAGCCTTACCATCACAATTTACAATAAATCTGACGGTAAAATAACCGGTAATATTTTTTTTCGAGAAAATATTTTCTTTCTTTAATTTCTCTTCAATTGCCAATTTTTCCCCTCTATAATTAAAACCCGGATTTCCTTGATAATATTGTAACGTTACCAACTTTTCAGGAATACATTTTTTAAAATCTGCATCATCCAATTTTGGATCAAATTCAATATCTCCCACTGTTGAAGGATATTTACTGACATTTTTCTCTGTCTGACATGACATCAAAACAAATGAAAAAAACATTAAAAAATAAATAACCTTCATCAAACTTTTAAATTCTTTGGATTAAAAATATTGATAAGAACCTTATCAGGCTCCAGTTATTTTTAAAACTTTCAATTTCGTAAAATTTTCTTTCCTGAATATCACTCATTCTCATCAGTTTAAGATAATGCGACCATGAAAGATTGAATTTCGCTGATATGGTTTTCGAAATTTGGAAAACGTCAGACGGTGTCTGACCAATTGAGTAAGACAAATAAAATTGTCTCATCTGTTTAAGATTTGTTTCAGAAAAACCCTTTCCAAATCTCTTGATAAGATGTAAAGATAAATCTCTAAGAATGGTTTTACCATATTCTGCGCGGTCCTCTCCATTCTGTTCATCTTCTACAATCATTCTTCCGATCTCATAATAGGTAAGAACCATTGTATGATTTATCACAACAGCAACTTTCTTTCTGGCATTTTCCAATAATGCAGAAATATTCTGTAGAAGTTGTTGTGATTGTAGATTACTCATTACCTCAGGATCAAAAAACTTTAATTACTCACTTCCCGCCCTAAAAGCGTGCCTTGTGTGTTATCGTAAACAAAAACGCTCACAATGTCACCCATTTTCTGCCCTTCTGCCATATCGAAAACACAAACAGCATTTTGAGAGTTTCTGCCCTTCCACTGTTTTTTATTCTTTTTAGAAATTCCTTCAATTAAAATTTTGTGAGTTCTACCAACATACCCTTCCATTCTTTTTCTAGACAATTCTCCCTGCAAAGCGATTACCTCAGCCAAACGTCTTTGTTTAACATCTGCCGGAATATTATCTTCCATCTTCTTATGTGCCGGAGTTCCCGGTCTTTCGGAATAGGAGAACATATACCCGTAATCAAACTCTACTTCTTTCATTAAGCTCAACGTATCCTGATGATCTTCTTCTGTCTCGTTGCAGAAACCAATAATCATGTCTTGTGAAAAAGAAATATCCGGAACGATTTCTTTAGCTTTACTAATTAATTCTAAATACTCTTCGCGGGTATGTTGTCTGTTCATTGCTTCCAGCATTTTATTGCTTCCGCTCTGAACCGGTAAATGAACATATTTGCAAATATTATCATGCTTTGCAATCATTCTGAATACCTCCAAACTCATATCCTGAGGATTGGAAGTCGAGAATCTGATTCTCATTTCAGGAACCGCTTTCGCCACCTGATCCAGCAAATGTGCAAAATCCACAGCCGTAGCCTTCTGCATTTCAGATGCTTTGGCAAAATCTTTTTTAGGGCCGCCACCATACCAAAGGTAAGAATCTACATTTTGACCCAATAAGGTAATTTCTTTGTACCCATTGTTCCAAAGATCTTTACATTCATCTAAAATAGAATGCGGATCGCGGCTTCTTTCCCGTCCTCTTGTAAAAGGAACCACACAGAATGTGCACATATTATCGCAACCTCTGGTAATTGTAACGAAAGCCGTTACGCCATTTCCGCCTAAACGTACCGGATTGATGTCTGCATAGGTTTCCTCTTTGGAAAGGATTACATTAATAGCATCTCTTCCGTCTTCTGTTTCCTTTAAAAGATTGGGTAAATCTCTATACGCATCGGGGCCTACAACTAAATCTACCAATTGTTCCTCTTCCAAGAATTTGGTTTTCAGTCTCTCAGCCATGCAGCCGAGAACACCTACTGTCATATTTGGTTTTTCTTTCTTTAGATTTTTAAACTGAGCAAGGCGCATTCTTACCGTTTGCTCCGCTTTTTCACGAATGGAGCATGTATTTAAAAGGATAAGATCTGCCTCTTCCACCTTCATGGTGGTATTGTATCCCTGATCATTAAGGATAGAGGCCACAATTTCGGAATCTGAGAAATTCATTTGACAACCATAGCTTTCTAAAAATAACTTTTTAGAATTTTCAGGTCTTTCTGCAATTGCAAAAGCCTCTCCCTGCTTGGTTTCATCTATATATTTTTCTTGCACGATAGTCTGTTTACGGTTTAAAGTCTAAGGTTTATGGTTCATTATCAGCGAACTTTGAACTTAAAACAATAAACTTTGAACTTGTTGAATTTGCAAAGATACAAAATCTTGAGACAGAATGGCAGAGCTATCTTTCATAATATGTTACGGAAAAATTCATTGGAAATGAAATCCTTTGTTTGATAGGAATATTCTTGTATAATGCAGGTTGCCAGACTTTTTTCATTCTGGAGAGCGTTCTCAAAAATGAAATATTAAAATTTCTATCACTAATTTCAGGGAAAATTCGCGAATCTGTAATTTTGCCTTCTTTGCTTACATAAAACTCTAAATTAATATTACCCTGAATTGCAAAATCAGCAAAAAGAGTCATAAAATTATCATGAAATTCTTTGTCAAAAGCAGCTTTTCCTTTCGGATATTTGGCATAAAGCACAAAATTATCCGCGTTATAATTTTCCTTATAACGACTCATTAAATCTTTTGGGTAAATAATAAATTCTGTAATAGAACCTATTTTATTATTTTTAACGATAGCTGGCTGCCAGTTTTTTAAATTTTTAAGAATATTCAATGACAGATCGTAGGCACATTTATTCGCTGAAATATTTGCAGTGTCGTTATCCTTTATCATCTTTACCTCAGCATCTTTTGTAACGATGATTCGGGGTTGGAAAATTTCGTTTTCACCACATTCCTTAAAATTTTTGCTTATCAGATACTCGTGAACATCTTTATAAAAACTAATATTACCACCTTTATAAAAATCTTGTCCCGAAGGATATTCATCTAAAATCTGAGATTGAAATTGCAAGCTAGATATAGCAAAAAATAAAAATATTATCTTCTTAAACTCCATAGTCAATATGATCTGTTGTAAAATTAATTTTAATAACTTTTTTAGAAACAACCGCTTTACCATTTTTCAGGGCTGGCTTCCATCTCTTTTCCTCTTTTTTAATAGCAAATTTCATATCATTAATGAACATTTCTCTGTTTTCTACTTTAGGTATAACATCAAGAACACCAGAATCTCCGACTGGAAATTCCACTGTTTGCAAACTTATATTTTCTTTTTGAATTAGATTTTGAGATCGATATTCCTGAGAATATCCTTTAAACCCGATAAAGAATAAAAATACGGTTATTATAGTTTTTTTCATAAAAATTTACATCTCTGCTGACATAGAAGATAAACTCATCTTTACTTTAATTTGTGAGGCAATTGGCTGTCCGTTGCAAGAAGCAGGAGTCCAACGTTTTTTTATTCTTTTAACTATATATTTCATATCATCATAAAAATACTGGCTGTTGGCTATTTTGGGTGAGCCTTCAATATCCTTCACTATTCCGTTTTCGTCGATTGTCAGGGTGAAAGTAAATTCACCATTCAAAACATAAAAATCTGAATTGAGATAATCATACATAAATCTCCTCAGCATTTCTTTATAAACGGATACACCCCCATCAAAACCGGCTGCTTTAAAAGCCTTACAGTTTTTGGCCGCAATCTGAAAAAAAGGTTCTTTAATATCTATTTTCAAGATGTTTTTATTGGCTTCTGTAACCGGGGTATCATCCCTGTCTTCGACATCATATTGGGCAATAGCAAGATTTGAAAAGAGCAATGCTATCCATAAACACAATATCTTCATATTTTTATTGTTAGCTTTAGTACAACAAAATTACATCAAAAAAAACTTCACACAAAATGGTGAAGTTTTTAGAAACTTTATGCTTGTAAAGACTGAGCTTGTGCTTTGCTTCCGGTTTCTTTCAACATTAATGAAATAAGGATTGCCAATACAATTCCTGAGATCCAGAATAAAATAGAATGCTGAAAGTGCAAATCTCCCGCAGAATCCCCTAAACTTTTACCAAACCATCGGCTAAAAACCGGGCTCAGCAAAGTGGTCACTCCAAAGGTTATGAAATTAATCGCTCCCGTAGCGCTTCCTTTTACAAAATCAGGATTGGCTTCTTTAATAACAGAATAAGGAATCATCGCTGCACCAGAGCCCAAGCCCAGAATAAACATGCTGATTTTTGCGGGATATAATTCCGGAAGATAAATTAATTGTAATAAACTTAAAATCATCACAACAGCTCCGGCAACCAAAACTGGTTTTCTACGCCCAATTTTATCGGTAATAAAACCTAATAACGGACAACCGAAAACCCACCCAAAAGCCACCATCGCACTGGTAATGGCCGCATCGTGGAAAACGAACTGCTTATCTTTCTGGAAAAAAGCAACCGCCCACGTCATGGCAAATATCGTTGTCGGCGCAAACAGGAGACCTGATATAATGCCGCAAAGCCAGGACTGAGGATTTTTAAAAACAATCTTATACGGTTCCAGATAGCCAACAGGTCTTGTTTCATTTTTTACAGATTCTTCCGCTTTCTTCTCTTTAGGAATTACGAAAAATAATGCGAAAGCCGTGATAATAGTGGCAATTCCTGACCACAGCCAGAAAGTGTCGATATTCACTCCTTCTTCTACCCAAGGACCAACGATGAACTGTCCGGCAGTACCTCCCAACATCCCTATACATTGGGTAAAACCAATTGCCGTTGCCAATGACTTTGAAGAAAAACCTTTACTTGCAAGATATACACAACCAGGAAAAGCAAAAGCACAACCCGCGCCCTGCAACAATCTCCCGGAAACTCCCGCAACCTGACTTGATATTAAAAATAACAAACAACCCAATCCTAAAATTAACGTTCCGACAAAAAGTGATCTTTTACCACCAAATTTGTCTAGTGCAATTCCCGCAATCAAGCTGCAGGTAGAATAGGTATAATAGTAAGTTCCGACCATGCTGATCAGTTTCAGTTCTGTGGTGTTAAAATTATTAACCAACTCAGGAATCATTACCGCTGGCGCCGATCTTATCACATAATCTAAAAAGTAGAAAATAAGCCCGAAAACCCAAGCAATAATGTAGAATTTCTTCAAAGATGCATTCATTATAGCAAATCTTTAATATGTTTATAGTTTGTTTTTACTGTATCCAATGCTTCTTCCATTTTTCCGCCAAGCATTAATTGCGCCATCGATTTCGTCATTCCTAGTACCTGGTCGAATTCAATTTTCGGAGGCAGAGCCAAAGCGTTGGGATTTGTGAAAATATTTAACAGATAAGGGCCGTTGTGTTCCAGACATTCTTTAATTGAACTTTCCACATCGTCCGGGTTATGTACATTTTTTCCGGTATAGCCCATGGCCTGTGCAATCATTGCAAAATCAGGGTTAATCATATCCGTTTCATTATCCGGCATACCGCCAACTTCCATTTCAAGCTTTACCATTCCTAGCGCTCTGTTGTTGAAAACGATCAGCTTGACAGGTAATTTATACTGAAAAATAGTTGCCATATCACCCAGCAGCATAGACAGTCCACCATCCCCACACATCGCAATCACCTGTCGGTCCGGATGTGCCAGTGAAGCTCCGATAGCCATCGGCATTGCATTCGCCATCGACCCGTGGTTGAAAGATCCCAGCATTTTACGATCTCCCGTTCCGGTAATATATCTTGCTCCCCAGACGCAGCACATTCCTGTATCCACCGTGAAAATGGCATTGTTTTTTGCCAACTGATCCAAAGTATGGGCTACAAATTCCGGCTGAATGGCATTTTCCGTTCCGCGGTCTTTTACATAAATCAACTGGTTTTCTTTTACTTTTTCATAAAATTCCAGTTGTTGGTTCAGGAAATTAACATCGGTTTTTTCTTTTAGCAAAGGCAATAATGCCTTGATGGTTTCTTTTACGTCACCTGTAAGACCCAATTCCAACTTAGCCCTTCTGCCTAAACGTTCCGGACTTTCATCGATCTGAACGATTTTATTTTTAACAGGCATAAATTTCTCATAAGGAAAATCTGTTCCTAAGAGAATCAATAAATCAGCCTCGTGCATTGCATGATAGGCAGAAGGCAATCCAAGAAGACCTGTTAATCCAACTTCATTCGGGTTATTGGGCTGTATGGCCATCTTTCCACGGAAAGAATATCCTACCGGTGCTTTTACATATTTTGAAAGTTCCACAACTTCGGTATTAGAATGTTCAGCGCCAATTCCGCAGTAGATGGTTACTTTTTTACTTTCATTTATTAAATCGGCCAATTGCTTTAATTCATCATCAGACGGACGAATAACAGGATTGGTTTTAAATATTTTGTTAGAAGTAGTCGCTTCTTCAGCATCCAACTCAGAAACATCGCCCGGAAGCCCAATCACCGCCACTCCTTTTTTAGAGATCGCATGCTGAATGGCTGTCTGCAAAGTTCTCTGAACCTGCTCCGGTCTTGTGATCATCTGGTTATAATGACTGCAATCGTCAAACAGTTTTATTGTATTCGTTTCCTGAAAATAATCCATCCCCATTTCTTCACTAGGAATCGTGGAAGCAATCACCAACATCGGAACATGTGAACGATGTGCTTCATACACTCCGTTTATTAAATGAACGTGCCCCGGTCCGCAACTTCCTGCACAAACGGCAAAACCATCCAGTTCCGCTTCTGCCGCTGCCGCATACGCCCCTACTTCCTCATGTCTTACATGAATCCATTCAATACTGCTTTTTTTAACGGCAATATTCAGATGATTCAAACTATCTCCTGTTACTGCATAAATTCTTTTCACATTTGCATTCTCGAGCATTTCAACAATTTGCTCAGCTATGTTTTTAGCCATAATTAATATATTTGGTAGTTAATGTATTCGAAAAAAACGGATGTGAATATGGATTAAAAAAAAGGCCTTAAATAAAAATTAAGCCTTTATCAAATTTAAGGAATATTCAAGAGTTTAAAGGTTCTTTATGGTTAAAATTAACTTAAGACCACAAAAAAACTCTGCAATTTCTGCAGAGTTCTTGTATTTTAGTTAATTACTTCGATTTGATTTCTCAATAAATCTTCGAATTCATCTCTTTTTCTGATCAGGTGCGCTTTTCCGTTCAGGAAAAGAACCTCAGCCGGTTTTAATCTGGAATTGAAGTTGGAGCTCATTTCAAAACCATACGCTCCGGCATTGTGAAATACCAGTACATCCCCTTCTCTCACTTCATTCAGCTTTCTGTCCCAGGCGAAGGTATCGGTTTCACAGATATTTCCGACAACGGTATAAATTCTCTCTGCCCCTTTTGGGTTCGAAAGATTTTCGATGTGGTGATAAGAATCGTAGAACATAGGACGGATTAAGTGATTGAATCCTGAATTTACCCCTACAAAAACAGTCGCCGTAGTTTGTTTGATGACATTAGCTTTTACTAGTAAATATCCGCTTTTTCCAACCAGGAATTTTCCGGGCTCAAACCAGAGTTCGAATTTTTTTCCTGTAGATTTTGAAAATTCAGCGATCACTTTTTCTACTTTTTTACCCAACGTTTTCACATCTGTTTCTTCTTCACTTTCCTGATAAGGGATTTTGAAACCGCTTCCCATATCCAGATATTTCAGATTCGGGAAATGTTCAGACAGTTCCAGCATAATATCGAGAGCCTGCAGGAAAACATCAGGATCTTTGATCTCGCTTCCGGTGTGCATGTGAAGGCCTTCTACATTAAGGTTGGTAGATTTCATCACTCTTTCGATGTGGCGAACCTGGTGGATGGAAATTCCGAATTTACTGTCGATATGTCCTGTTGAAATTTTATAATTTCCACCTGCAAAAATATGCGGATTGATTCTTACTAAAATAGGATAGGTATTTCCGTATTTGTTCCCGAATTGCTCAAGAATAGAGATATTATCAATATTAATATGAACGCCGAAGGTCATTGCTTCTTCAATTTCAGCAAGATCCACACAATTGGGCGTAAATAATATTTTTTCTTTTGAAAAACCGGCTTTAAGACCCAGTTTTACTTCATTTATAGATACACAATCCAAAGACGCTCCTAAGTTCTTGACATACTTAAGGATATTAATATTTGTCAATGCCTTCGCTGCATAGAAGAACTTGGTGTGTTTTAAAAAAGAAGATGTAAGTTTTTCGTATTGCTCTTTTATAGATTCAGCATTATAAACATACACCGGTGTGCCAAATTCGCTGGCAATCTTTAATAATTCATTTGAATTCATAATTTCATTTTAGCATAAAAAAAGGCAGATTCTTCGAAAAAGAGTCCGCCGCAATAGTATTATTTTTATGCAAGGCAACTCTTTTAAATATTCCAAACCTTAGAAAACCTTACGGTTCCCTTTTTTCCGGTTTTATTTTGTTTAAAATCTTGCATTGCTTTGTCTTATTTTTTGCAAAAATACTAATTCTTTTTCATTTTCAGAAAACTGATTTGCAAAGTGTTTGTTTCTCAACAAGATCAAGCATCTTACGTTGGAAGCAACCAAGTGATAAATCCGATCGCAATTAATATCAACAAAAATACAGAAACAGATAACGGATTGGCAAAATTTACTGTCCAGCCCCATCCATATCTTTTGGGCGGAAAAATTCTTTTATCGGCTTTATTGTAATAAAAAAGTCCGAACTTCCAGTGTTCTGAATCTTTATCAGAGAAATTCATGCTGTATTTATAATAAATTACTTCGGCAGCGGCAATGTTTCAAAATCGCCGCGAAGCAAAGCCAATTGCAGCTCATTGTTAAGATCTCCCGATGATAAGGGCAAATCTATTTTCAGTTTGGCGACTTTACTGAGTGTCTGAATCTGGGTAAACAGCTCATAAAATCCGTAAGAAATTACTTTGCCGTTTTCGATGACCATAAACAGCTTTTCGCCTAATCTCCGGCCTTGTCCCAGCCAGAGTTCATTCCTTTTTTTAAATTCGATTTTCTTTTTAAACACCTCAACGTCCTGATAATCTTTTATCTGACTGATAAACTGAACTGCTTTTGCTCCCTGAGTAAATGATCTGAACTTCAGGAGAGGCTTTTCGGTTTTATTGAGGATATTTTTTTCCACCAGATATTTATCATTTCTGAAATAAAGCCCAAAGGGCATTATATCTCTTTTTTTAATGCCTTTAGAGTTTAAAATAAGCTTCGCGATAATATCTGTTCCGGTGATCTCAAAATTGATCTGCTCAACGCCCTGCTGAACATCTTCCCATTTTTTTGATTTGGAATTAAAAACTTTTTTAGAAAATTTATTAATATCCTGAACATGATCCGAAAAAATGATTCTACCAGCTTCATCCTGAAAATACACAAATCCTTTTTCGTTTGGTAAATCCTGAGTCAGGACTTTTATCTTATTGATATACGTCTTCGCATTGGTTTCGTCATGCTGCTTCTGGATAATTTCGTTCTCGGTATCTTTTGAAATTAGAAGCTTAAACAGCTCTAAAGTAGCACGCGCATCTCCGTCTGCCCTGTGAGCATTCGTTAAAGGAATGCCCAACGATTTCACCAGTTTCCCAAGTGAGTAGCTTGCTTCGTCGGGAATAAGCTTTTTAGCTAAAGGAATGGTATCTAATGTATTGGTTTGAAACTCATATCCTAATCTGGTAAAAGACTGTCGAAGCATTCTGTAATCAAAATCAATATTATGGCCTACCAAAGTTGTGTTTGCCGTAATTTCTACAATTCTTTTGGCAATTTCATGAAATTTTGGAGCTGTTTTAACCATTTTAGGGGTAATATTGGTTAATTTCTGCACAAAGGGAGTGATATCACTCTCCGGATTGACCAGCGAAATAAACTGGTCAACAATTTTTTGCCCATCATATCGGTAGATGGCAATATCAATAATGCTTTCTTTTCTGTAACCTGCGCCGTTACTTTCTATATCAATTATGGAGTACAACTTTACTTAATTAAAATCTAATTATAAATGTAGGCATAAATTCATAGAATTCTTAAATCCTTTAAAAAATTTTGCCTGTTATTTTTCAGGACAAGAACCATTTAAAAAGAAAAATGCTGTATAACAATCTTCAACAAATGTTTTTGTTTTCAAACGGTTACACAGCACCCCTTATTATATGATTATCTTATGATGATAAGTCAAAAATCTTACCATTCCTAAAGATACGAATATATAAAATTATTTACAAATTGCTACCTCTTTCTTCCGCCTAATCCCAGCATACCTAAAATTGCTTTTGCCCCTTCGCGCATCAGCGTGCTGGTAAAAGTTTTTCCTGCTTTACTCTGAAAAACCTGCTCCAGCATTCCCGGCTCTTCTTTTACCGGTTTTGTTTTTTGGGCAGGCCCGGAATTCTGGACAGCCTGCTCCATTCTGTTGACGAGAATTTCGTAAGCCGACTCGTTATCGACCACTTTTTCATATTTGGCAACCAAAGCAGACTTACCTGTTAGTTCTGAGATTTCGGCATCATTCAGGACATCCATTCTGGATTCCGGCGAAATTAAATATGTGTGAACCAACGGAGTGGGAATTCCTTTTTCATCCAAAGCCGTAATAAAAGCTTCCCCAATTCCCAGGTTCTGAATTAGAGCCGGTGCATCATAAAACCCGGTGGTCGGATAATTTTCTACCGCTTTGGTAATTTCTTTTTTATCTTTTGCCGTAAATCCTCTCAAGGCATGCTGAATTTTCAGTCCCAGCTGAGAAAGCACTCCTTCCGGGACATCACCCGGAACCTGAGTAATGAAGTAGATACCGACTCCTTTAGAACGAATCAGTTTTACCATCGTTTCAATCTGAGAAAGCAAAGCCTTGGACGATTCATCAAAGATTAAATGTGCTTCGTCAATGAAAAGCACCAGTTTTGGCCTTCCGCTGTCGCCCTCTTCAGGGAAAGTCATATAAATTTCTGCAAAAAGCGAAAGCATGAAGGTGGAAAATAACTGGGGCTTGCTTTGAATATCTGCCACCCTCAGAATATTGACTACTCCTTTTCCGTCTCTGGTTTTCAGCAGGTCGTGAACATCAAAACTGAGTTCTCCGAAAAAACTCGCAGCTCCCTGTTGTTCTAACGCGACAATTGACCTTAAAATAGCTCCTAAAGAAGCTGAAGAAATAGAACCGTAATTTCCTGCAAGCTCTGCTTTGCCCTGAGCATTTTCGGTGACATACTGAAGAACCTTTTTCAGATCATTCAGGTCAATTAATGGCAGGCCTTTATCATCACAATATTTAAAGACGATGGACATAATGCTTTGCTGAGTATCATTTAAATCTAAAATTTTACTCAATAAAACAGGTCCGAATTCGGTAACGGTGGCCCTCAGCTTCACCCCTCTTTCTCCGGAAATCGTCATCAGCTCTACCGGAAAAGCCTGTGGCTCGTAAGGAAGCTGCGTTTTCGAATATCTTTCTTCAATTAACGCATTTTTCTGTCCGGCCTCTGCAATTCCCGAAAAATCACCTTTAATATCCAGAACCAAAGAAGGAATCCCCTCGTGGGAAAGCTGTTCTGCGAAAACCTGCAGCGTTTTGGTTTTTCCTGTTCCCGTAGCTCCGGCGATCAATCCGTGCCGATTGATGGTTTTTAGAGGTATCGTAACGTTGACTTCGGGAATAACTTCTCCATCCAGCATGCCTTTTCCCAATATAATATGATCTCCTTTCGGAGTATATTTTGCATTTAATTCTTCAATAAATTTTGTTTTATCTGCCATTTGATTTTTTTTAATCATCTAAAGATAAAAGTTTTTGTAAAATATTTATTCTATGGAATGATAATCTTTCGTAAATATCTACACTACCCTGAATTTTAGGATAAGAGACTTTTTAATGTAAAAGAGTAGGGAAGTTGGGGGCTGGAAGATTGAGGTTACATAGACGATAAAATAAAAATCTTCCACTTTTTTCTTAAATTTTATCTTTAGAATCTGCGTTTGATTGATACAATATTCTATAAATCAACAGAAATAGGCTTCCAGTAAGTCTTTGAAAGATGAGGCTTAGCTAAAATTGATTTAAATTTCAGCTCTAAACAATGTTTAAATTGTCGATTTTAATCAAACTCAGATTTTAGAACAGAATAAAAAACTCAATAAGCTTCAAGCTTCCCTCTTCCCGCTTCAAAACAAATTCTTATCCTGAACTCAGATTACACTATTATCCCTATCTTTCAAACATGATAAAAAACAGTCTACTAATTTTGTATGGTTTTCGGCTGTTCTGTTTATTGAATTAAAGCAATTTAAACCTAATTAATACCGTAAAATTGATATAAACTATTAGGCAGATTTAACATTTGGCATGCAATTCATCTAATACTTCGTATCTTTAACTAAATTTTTAAAATAAAGCCAATGAAAGTGGAACAAATATATACGGGCTGTCTGGCTCAGGGCGCCTATTATATTGTATCAGAAAATGAAGCTGCCATTATAGATCCTTTGAGAGAGGTAAAACCTTATATGGATCGTCTGGAAAAAGACGAGGTCGCTTTAAAATATATCTTCGAAACACATTTTCATGCAGATTTTGTTTCGGGACATTTGGATTTAAGCAAAAAAACGGGTGCTCCTGTGGTGTACGGACCAACGGCACAGCCCGAGTTCGAAGCGATTATTGCGGAGGACGAACAAATTTTTGAAATCGGAAAAGTAAAAATAAAGGCCCTTCACACTCCCGGTCATACGATGGAAAGTACCACCTACCTTCTTATTGATGAAAACGGGGTGGAAACAGCCATTTTCACAGGCGACACTCTATTTTTGGGAGATGTGGGAAGACCTGATCTTGCTCAAAAAGCAGGAAGTGTAACCCAGGAAGACCTTGCGGGAATTTTATACGAAAGTTTACACAGCAAAATCATGCCGCTGGATGACAGCATTACAGTATATCCGGCTCATGGCGCGGGTTCTGCCTGTGGAAAAAATATGCAGAAAGAAACGGTTGACATTTTAGGAAATCAGAAAAGAACAAATTACGCTCTTAATCAGCCGGATAAAGAATCTTTTATAAAAGAAGTCTTAGACGGCCTTACGGCTCCGCCAAAATATTTCGGGATGAATGTTGCGATGAATAAAGGCGGCTATGAAAGTCTTGACAGTGTGATGAATAAAGGTCTGACTCCTGTGGAAGTTGATGATTTTGAATCGTACGCAGAAGAAACAGGTGCCTTGATTTTAGACACCAGAAGTCCGGCGGAGTTTCAGAAAGGATTTATTCCCAATTCCGTAAACATCGGGTTGAAGGGCGATTTTGCACCCTGGGTCGGAACACTTATCGTGGATGTAAAACACCCTTTGCTGTTAATTGTTGACGAAGGAAATGAGGAGGAAGCGATTACCAGACTCAGCCGAGTTGGCTTTGACCATGTGGTAGGCTATTTAAGAGGCGGCTTTGAAGCCTGGAAAAACGGAGGGAAGGAAACGGATGAAGTAAAAAGAATTTCTCCCGCAGAATTTGCAGAACAATTTAATAAAACCACTAAAGTTATTGATGTTCGTAAAATTTCAGAATATTCTGCAGAACATATTGACAATGCTTATAATAAACCTTTAGATCTCATCAGCGATTGGGTAAACACCATTGATGATGCTGAACATTTCTTTCTTCATTGTGCAGGCGGGTACCGAAGCATGATTGCAGCAAGCATCCTTAATTCACACGGAATCAGAAATTTTACTGAAATTGAAGGTGGTTTCAACGGCATAAAAAAGACGGAAAAATTTCCGACTACAGATTTCGTCTGTCAGTCTAAAGTAATCTAATATATAATGAAGAAAAGTATATTTTTTGGAATTATCCTTACCACTTTTGCATTAACCTCCTGTAAGACCGCAAGCCATGCGGAAACACCAAAAGCAAACATCAAAGAAGTGGTGAATAGCCCGGAGGTAACACTTGTGGATGTAAGAATTCCGGAACAATATGCAGAAGGAACTGCAAAAAACGCCATCAATATTCCATTATCTGAACTCCAGAATAATACGGAACAACTGAAAGGCAAAAAAGTAGTTGTTTTTTGCAATAAAGGAATCCAGGCAGACCAGGCGGTAGAAATATTAAAGAAAAATGGCGTGGAAGTGTATGACGGCACCAGCTGGAAAAATGTAAAAGCCATTCAGGATGAGCAATCATCAAACTAAATAAAAAACCAAACTATGTCACAAAAATTTCAGGAAATTATAGACTCGGAAAGACCGGTATTAATTGACTTTTTTGCTACCTGGTGTCAGCCTTGCAAAGTTCAGTCTTCGGTTTTAACCACGGTAAAGGAAAAAGTGGGCGAAACGGCCCGAATTATAAAGGTAGATATCGATCAATACCCAGCCATTGCTTCTCAGTATGGTGTGCGCGGTGTCCCGACATTGGCCATCTTCAAAAAAGGAGAACTTCTTTATAAAGAAAGTGGTGTACACGATGTGAACAGACTGACACAGCTTTTACAGCAGTATGTTTAAATAATTGAGGTTAAGATTAATATTGAAAAAAAAAGTTTTAATCTTAACCTCAACCTTTTATAATTGGATCGAAAAGGCATCCCGGTCATTCAAAAACTGAAAATGCTTTCTGAAATCTTTCAATTGTTCTACATCCAGATCGGCAGTAACGAGATTTCCGTTCTTTTGTGAAATTTCAGAACCATCGGCAGAAAAACAGTGAGAACTTTCCTGATAAAAGAGATTATTTCCATCGGTTCCGATTCGATTCAAACCAAAAACAAAGGATAAATTCTCGATTGCCCTTGCTTTCAGCAGATGTTCCCAGGCTCCTACCCTCTTCTCGGGCCAGTTGGCTACATATAAAATCGCATCGTAATCATCATTATTTCTTGTAAAAACAGGAAAACGGAGATCATAGCAAACCTGCAACAGGATTCTTAATCCCTTATAATTTACAATCACTCTTTCTCGTCCCGGCGTATATACTTTATCTTCCCCGGAAAAGGAAAACAAATGCCTTTTATCGTAAAAATCGACCTGTGAATCGGGTTGTACGAAATACATTCTGTTATAGAAATGGCCTTCTTCTTCCACGGGAGTACTTCCGCAAAAAGCTGCATTTTTCTCGTTTGCCATTTTCTTTAAAAACTCCAGTGATTCCTGATTTCTGTCTGAAACCTCCGAGGCATCCATACAAAAACCCGTGGAAAACATTTCAGGAAGCAGAAAAAGATCAGCTTCCTGATTCTGCAGCTCCTTTTCAATCCATTGGAAATTTGCCGGTTTATTTTTCCAGATAATATCTAAATTCAGTCCTGTAATTTTCATAAACTATATTAAAAACTTCTATAAAAATACGATTTTCAAATAATTTCGGTTCTATTTTTGATACGAATCTTTTTTATTAATAACACTAAAAATGTAAAATTTATGAAGAAATTGGTTTTTATGTTGATGTTTAGCGTTCTTGGAACAGCGGCTCACGCGCAGGCATGGACCGGTAAAGGAGATCAGAAAATTCAGCTGGGATTAAGTGCCTGGGGCTACGGAACCGGGATTGCGGCAACCTATGATTATGGCTTAAATAAACTTATATCTGTAGGAGGTGGTGCTAATGCCTATTTCGACAACTATAAAAATAATGACAAGGATAACAGAGTGTTCATCTTCGGAAGACTGAATTTTCATCTTCAGGATGCCTTAGACCTCCCTTCAAAATGGGACATCTATCCCGGGGTTGATGTTGGGGTGTTGGGAAGAGATTTCGGCATTGGCGCTCACATTGGTGCCAAATACTTTTTCACGGAGAAATTCGGAGTTTTTGCAGAAGTCGGCAACAATGGCAGTCTTGGTGTTTCGTTCAATTTATAGAAAAAGACCTTAATATATGACAAAGCTTCTCATTTCGAGGGGCTTTTTTATTTGGCATCGTTTTGATAATTGTTACCTTTGCAAATTAAACATAAAAAGCATTAATGGAAATAGCAATAAAACTGTTTCAATTTATATTGAGCATTTCTATCTTAGTTATCTTACACGAGCTCGGGCATTTTTTACCCGCAAAATACTTTAAAACCAAAGTAGAAAAATTTTACCTTTTCTTTGACCCCTGGTTTTCAATCGCTAAGAAGAAAATCGGCGAAACCGAATACGGTATCGGATGGCTTCCGTTCGGAGGTTATGTGAAAATTGCCGGAATGGTAGACGAAAGTATGGACACCGAGCAGCTAAAACAGCCTGCCCAGCCTTGGGAATTTCGGGCAAAACCAGCTTGGCAGAGATTAATCATCATGCTTGGCGGAGTTACCGTGAACTTTTTTCTGGCTTGGTTAATTTATACCTGTCTTTCTTTATTTAACGGAGAAATGTATACCGATCTTACCAAATTCGAAAACGGAATTGGTGTAACAGAGGCCGGTAGAAAAATGGGCTTCCAAAGCGGAGATAAAATCGTTAATATTGACGGAAAACCTGCAGAAAGATTAGAAAACGCTTCTATTAATATTCTTTTAGGTGATAATGTAACAGTTCTGAGAAACGGAAAAGAAGTTACTTTCCCGGTAAACAAAGACGGTGTTGCTGATGTTTTAAAGCAAAAAGAAGCCAAAATGTACATCACCCCAAGAATGCCGATGATCATCGATACACTGGCAACTCCTGCTGCAAAGGCTTCAGGATTGGCAAAAGGCGATCAGGTGGTCTCAATTAACGGTAAACAGACGCCGTTCTTTGATGAAGTGAGTAATATTTTATCACAAAATAAAGGAAAAACCGTTAGCATCGATGTGGTAAGAAACGGTAAACCGGAAACAGTATCTGCTTCTGTAGATCAAAATGGTAAGCTGGGAGTTGGTTTGGATCAAAAAGCACTGGCAAACGTTGTTACCGATAAAAAATATTCTTTCGGAGAATCTATTCCTAGAGGATTTACCAGAACCATTGAAGCTTTAACCATGCAGGTAAAGCAGTTTAAAATTATGTTTAACTCTAAAATTCAGGGCTATAAAAACGTTGGCGGACCTATTGCTATCGTTAAAAACATGCCGGTTGACAGAGCTGCTGACGGAAGTATTGCCATTAACTGGGTTGCCTTCTGGAGTTTTACAGCAATGTTCTCTATTTGGTTGGCATTTTTGAACTTAATTCCTATTCCGGGATTAGACGGTGGACACGTTATTTTCACTTTATATGAAATGATTGTTGGAAAACCTGTCCCTCAGAAAGTATTGGAAAACGCACAAATGATCGGAGTTATCTTCCTGTTAGGATTGATGTTACTGATCTTCGGAAGTGATATCTTTAAGATCTTTACCGGAAAATTATAATAAATTTTAATTTTTTATTAAAAATAGTTGTAGGGTATAAATATTCGTCCTATATTTGCACCACTTAAAACAAAGGACATTCCTCCTTAGCTCAGTTGGTTAGAGCATCTGACTGTTAATCAGAGGGTCGCTGGTTCGAGCCCAGCAGGAGGAGCCAAAAAAGACTTACAGAAATGTAGGTCTTTTTTTATGTCTAAATTTTTGAAATTGATTGGATACTTAGGATTTGGGATCAATTGCAAAACTTGGGATCAGGCACAAAAGTTCATAATCGTTTGAAATTTAAAATAGGAATTTGATTTTTATTTCCCACGGATTTTTTAAATACAGAAGATGAGCGCTTACCTTACGCCCGATGATAAAATTTAAATAAAATGGAATATTAAATCTAAATTGATCATAAGTTTTGGCTAAAGCCTCAGATACTTCATCTTTCTAAGACTGGCTGAAGCCAGTCCCTATTGATTTATAGAATATGGTATTAATCGAATGAAGATTAAAAGCAAAGATTTATTTTGCAAACCCTAAACTTTCAGAAATCAAAAAACACAAATAAATGCCTCACGAAGCATAAGAACAGCTTCATCAAATCAACTCGTTGATTCCTCTTTGCTCCTTTATATACAAGCTCTAAAAAATAAACCTTTGCGTTAAAAGAGAGTCACTTCATTAAAAAACTGAGTTCAATTAAAATCAACGATCTAATATATTGGTTTGATCTCTATTATTAGATGAAATTTGGGAATTCAGCAAAATTCATCATTATTTGTAAATTCGTGGCTATAAGAAATAATAAACCTTCAAGGTTTTAAAAACCTTGAAGGTTTAGAAATCCACCCTTTATTATCTAGAAAAATCCGTGGAATCTGTAGGAAATAATATATTTTAAATCTTGAAATTTCTCCCCAACTTTTATAACTGATCCATGATTTTAAAAGGATTGCTCAGGAACAGGAGATTTGTCAATAAGCCAAAAGCATTTTAATAATAACAATAAAGTAAATATGTTTTTATTTGCTCCTAACTATCCTGATGGGAAGAAAACAATACATTATAATTCTACAGGTGTAACCTCGATACAGAATGGATTTAAAATTAAAAGACCTTAAAATAAATGAAAAAGATTATAAATTATATCTTGCTAATGATTGTATTTTTTCAATGCACATCTTTCGTAGGGAAAACTCATGGTAGAGATGATGTCATTAAAATGATTAGTTTATTTATTATGGATGAGAAAATTCCTCCGAAAGACATAATTATTGTAAGGGTTAGCTCTTTTCCTAATGAAAAAGACTATTTAATTGTTATGACAGGTTTTGACCCAAATATGCCAATTGGGAAAAATAAATCTGATAAAGATTTTGGACAGTATAAATACAAAGGATATGTTTTGTCTTTTGTGACTGAAAATGGAATTGATATATCATCTATTTTAAAAAATAAAGATTTAGAAAAAATCTCTGATTCATCATTCGTTAACCAGAATGATGCAGATATAAATTATGACCCTATTACTATGAAGTTTTATGTTAATGACAACTTTGAATATACTAAACCTTTCTATAATACTAAACTTGAAATAAAATGGGATAAAGATGTAAAAAAGTTTCTGAAAAAAAGTAAAATGACAGTTAATAATTAATTGTAGTTTGCTCTCTGGATTCTCTATTTGCAATAACAAAAATGAAATAGAGAATTTATCATCAAAATAGCAGGTTTAAGTGAGTGAAAAAGTAGTTAAAGTACAATCTGCCATTTATTTTCAATAATGAGATGAAACAGATTGTAAATAAACGAAATATTAGACCTATGCGTCACCTAAATATATGACAAAGCAAAATTCCCTCTGAAAATGAGGGAATTCCTTTTTTCTGGAAACACGGTAAAAGCCTATGCTCGCTGTTGAATGTTTATCCGTAATAGCAGCTTTATAGCCTGGGTTAATTTAATTTATCAGATTCGATAACTAAAAGAACAAATACCCGATCTTTGAATCGATAATTATTCTAAAAAAATATGCTCATACATTTGTAAATGCTTTTTTGTTTTTATATTTATTGATTAATTATCAGAACCTTTTATCATCTACAGAAGTACAGTAGATCTATCAATAAACGCATGAAAAGACTATATCTATCATTATTAGCTGCCTTTGCGATGACGCATCTTTCAGCGCAGGAAAAATCATACTTTTTGTCGACTCCGTCGTTAAGTCCGGACGGAAAAACCGCTTACTTTGCTTACGATGGCGACATATGGAAAGCAGATTCTAACGGAGGAAATGCTTCGAGAATTACGTCAATGCAGGGAGAAGAGATCAATCCACGGATTTCTCCGGACGGAAAATGGCTGGCATTTAGCTCCAACCAATATGGGAATTATGATGTATATCTCATGCCTGCCGAAGGTGGCAATATTAAACAGTTGACCTTTCACACCGGAAAAGATGAAATGGAAAACTGGGGATGGGACAGCAAAACAATATATTTTACATCCAATAGAAATAATAATTTCGGAAGCTTTAAGACAACCATTGATGGAAAAACTCCGGAGAAGCTTTTTAATAATTATTTTAACAACACCAACGGTCTTACAGAAACTCCGGCGGGAGAATATCTTTTCACAAGTTCTATGGAAAGTGCCAATCAGGTACATCGTAAAAGATATAAAGGCGAAAATAATCCCGATGTTTTAGGATTTAATCCAAAGACCAACTCTTTCAAACAGTATACCGATTACGAAGGAAAAGACTTTAATCCAATTGTTGATAAAAATGGGATTATTTATTTTATTTCCGACGAAATTAATGGCGAATACAATCTTTACAAGCTGGAGAATGGCAAAAAAACCGCTTTAACAAAGTTTGATACTTCTATTAAAAAACCTTTTGTCGCTGCCAACGGTTCTCAAGTTATTTTTGAAAAAGATTATCAGCTTTATATCTATGATGTTGCCTCAAAAAATACGAAAGCACTTGCTATCAATTTAAACACCAATAAAACCTTAGAAAAAGAGCAAAGTTTCAACGTAGAAAATACGATTTCTTTTTACGATGTTTCTCCCGATGGCAAGAAAATGGCGTATATAAGTCGGGGTGTTTTATTTGTTTCTGATATTGAAGGAAAATTTTCCCAGTCGATTTCCGATGGAAAAGAGCGGGTGATGGAGGTTAAATGGCTGAAGGACAACCGCACCCTACTTTTCAGTCAGACCCATAAAGGCTACCAAAACTGGTTCAGTATTGCTGCAGACAGAAAAGGAGAACAGAAACAGCTGACCAATGATTTACGCAACAACCGCAACATCACCCTCAACAGCGATCTTTCAAAAGCAGTTTACCTGAGCGGGCGCGATGAAGTAAGGATAATGGATCTTAAAAATTTCAACTCGACAACGATTGTGAAAGATGAAATTTGGGCCTTTCAAAACTCAAAACCATCTTTTTCACCGAACAATGAGTATGTTTTATTTTCAGCAAAGAGAAATTTCGAGCTTGATATTTTTATTTACAATATTAAAAAAGGTGAAACCACCAACCTTACGAACACCGGAGTTTCTGAAGAAGACCCTTACTGGTCTCCAAATGGCAAATACATCTATTTCACAAGTGACAGAACCAACCCTTCTTATCCTTTAGGACTGCAAAAATCCAATATTTACCGTATGGCGCTGGATTGGTTTGATACGCCTTATAAATCTGAAAAATTCGACCAGTTATTCGCCGAGGAAGATAAAAAAGAAACAAAAGATTCCGAAAAAACAAAGGAGAAAAACGAAAAGGATAAGGAAGAAAACAAGGATAAAGAAGAGACCAAAAAAGACGAAAAAGAGAAAGAAATTCCTGTAAAAGAAATTAAGGTAAATCCGGAATATACCCTGGAGAGAATCGAGCTTGTGACCGACCGATATGGATATCAGGACGATCCTGTGGTTTTTATGGATGATAAAAAAGAGATTTTACTTTTTAATTCTAATCAGGATAACGGAAAAAGACAGTTGTTTAAAAAAGTTTTTACCGATTTTGAACCCGCTAAATCTGAAAAAGTATTCGACAAAGCCGCTTATAATATTACAAAAAATGCTAAAAATCTATTCGCATTAATTGAAGGAAATATTTATAAAACAGCAATTTCTGCTCTGAAACCTCAGAAAATAGATATTCAATATACCTTTAATAAAGACCTGGGTTCGGAATTCACGCAAATGTATGACGAAGCATGGACCGGTGTTGACGAAAATTTCTATGATGAAAATTTCCACGGGATTAACTGGAAGGCTAAAAGAGAGCAATACGCAAAATATCTTCCTTATGTTCATAATAGAAATGATCTTAGAATTTTGTTGAATGACCTTTTAGGCGAATTAAATTCTTCTCACACCGGATTTTCTTCCACAGGCAAGGAAGAAAACACCTATCTGAATTATTTCACCAATGAAACCGGGATAATTTTCAAGGAAAATCAACCTTTCACGGTAGAAAGCATCGTTAGAAAATCGCCTGCCTTACGTACTGGTGTTGATATTAAACCCGGAGACCAGCTGGTTTCTGTAAACGGTAAAACCATTGAGGGTAATGAAAACCGTGAAAATTACTTCACCACACCTAAAAAGCAGGAAGAACTTGTTTTAACCTTTACCCGTAACGGTAAAAGTATAACGACCAAAGTACATCCTATTTCGAATGTGGAATTGAAAAGTCTCCTTTATGACGACTGGATCTTCCACAACCATGAACGCGTTAATAAGCTGAGCAACAATAAAATCGCTTATTCTTACATGAAGAATATGACGAGCGATGAACTTGACCGATTTCTTCTGGATATGGTAGAGCAGGAAAACAGAAAAGAGGCCGTTATCCTCGACCTTCGATACAATACAGGCGGAAATGTACATGATAAAGTCTTGAATTTTCTTTCTCAGAGACCGTATTTACAGTGGAAATACCGCGAAGGAAAAATGACAACACAGCCCAATTTCGCGCCCTCAGGAAAACCAATCGTCCTGTTAATCAACGAAGCATCTCTAAGTGATGCTGAAATGACGGCCGCCGGATTTAAGGCATTAAAATTAGGGAAAATCATCGGTCAGGATACCTATCGCTGGATTATCTTTACTTCAGGAAAAAGCCTGGTAGATGGATCTTCTTACCGACTACCTTCGTGGGGAACTTATACTTTAGACGGTCAGAATCTTGAAAAAACCGGAGTAAAGCCGGACATTTACATTAAAAATACTTTCATGGATCGCCAGCGGAATAATGATCCCCAACTGGAGCGTGCTGTTCAGGAAATTCTGAAAGACCTGAAAAAATAATATTTAAAAATATCTGAGACTGAAATATTGATTTCTTTATCCGTATTTCAGTCTAAAGGATATAAAATAGAATCATAAGAATGTTTTCAGTGACTACACATCGCTGTTTTTGCAGGATTTATTTGATGAAAGTGGTAATCAATAAAAAAAATGTAAAATATTTCCTGTTGAATTTCAATACATTTAGTCAAAAACTACCGAAACACGGGCTAAAAACTTGCTTCGAATGTATATTCATATTATATTTGCATCACCTTAAAAGAGGAACATTCCTCCTTAGCTCAGTTGGTTAGAGCATCTGACTGTTAATCAGAGGGTCGCTGGTTCGAGCCCAGCAGGAGGAGCAAAAAGACTTACAGAAATGTAGGTCTTTTTTTTGTTTTACGAAAAGTGGAGACTTAAAGATTTGAGATCAACCAAAAATTTTGGGGGTGGGACTAGGCAAATTCATCACCTTTTGTGAATTCGTGGCTCTAAAAAGGCATTATTCCTGGAAATCCGTGGGAAATAAATATTTTAAAATCTTCAGACTCTTCACCGCCTCATTGATACCTGTAAATTGTGTAAATACGGCCATACCCAATTCAGTTTCTTTTCTTATACAGACAGAACCTATTACAGAGTAAATTTCAACATTGCAGATGGAGACAGTTTAGGTTTTGGGGCTTTGGGATACTTCTTCGTAGAGCTTCAGAGATAGCTTTTAGCATTAATCATAACGAATTACCAATCTATATAACACTATCTGTTTGATAGTGTTATTTTTGTTACATTTGCACTTTCTTATTTTAAATCCCAAAAAGTTTAAATAGTTTTAATTTTTCACAATAAAACAGCATACTTTTTGTTTATGCTAATAGCTTGAAGAACTACGAATGTTAATTAAAAACACTCCATATAATTTCCTTTATTTTATTCTCCTTTTATCAGGCCTGGCTGGCGCACAAAATACAGCTAACGGAAGAATTATAGACGAAAAAACCAATCAGCCTATTAAAGGAGTTGATATTTTCATTAACAACAGCAATAAAGCTCTTCTAACGACCAATTCCGGAGACTTCAGCGTTCAGTCGGACAGCATTATCTATCAGTTAAAATTTTTAAAGAAAAACTACTCTTTACAAACCGTTGATATCACCTCGGAAAACAATACTAATATTTTTGTAAAGCTTTCTGCAGAAAAAGTGAGCAACATCCAGGAAGTGGTGATTCATAACGAAAAACCAAAATATAAAAATAAAAAAGAAAATCCGGCTTACGCCATCATGCAGGAGGTATGGAAAAGGAAAAGAAACAACGGATTAGATAAATTCAATACCTATACCTACAAAGAATACGAAAAAATTCAGTTTGATGCCAATAATCTGGACAGCACCTTTATGAAGAAGAAAATTTTCAATAAAATGGATTTTATCTTCGATTATGCAGATTCTACCGCGAGCGGAAAAATGGGGCTCCCTATTTTTTTAAACGAAGCTATCTATGAAAATTATGGTGAAAACAAACCGGATAAAAAGAGTAAAAGACTTCTTGTTGCCCAGAAAACCTCGGGATTTCAGGACAATCAGGTTATTGCGATAACAGCGAAAAACCTCTATCGGGATATTAATATTTACGACAATACATTAAATTACTTTGATATTGGCTTTCCGAGTCCCGTAGGAACCGATGGCTTCAGTACCTATGATTATAATTTAACAGACACCATTAATGTGAATGGTGAAAGAGCCTACAGAATCAGATACCAGCCTAAAAGAAAGGAAGTACTGGCCTTTCAGGGTTATCTTTACATTGATACAGACAGCTATGCCGTGTTGGGCGCAACGCTGAAATCAACCCAGAAGATCAACGTTAATTTCATCAACAGTATATCAACCGAGTTGGAATATGATAATCCTGATGAACAGACCTTTTTACCTAAAAAATTCGTTACCGCCATTGAACTGACTCCTTTTGCCAAGAAAAAAACGTCCAAAAGCATTATTGCACGGCGATCGGTAGATTATTATCAATATGATTTCAATAAGCCTCTGGATAATAAAGTTTTCGTGCGCAGAGAGGAAGAATACGATGACCGTTTTGTAGATAAAGACGATGCCTACTGGGCAAAGGCAAGACCTGATTCTTTAACAAAATCTGAACAGGGCGTGTATGAAATGCTTGACAAGCTGAAGCAGACTCCCAAATTCAACCGTATTGTAAAGCTCTACGAGACCATAGACTCCAGATATTACAATATCACCAAAGGCGTTGATTTAGGTCCTATTTTCTCGGTCTATGGCTTTAATGAAATAGAAGGAGACAGAATCCGACTGGGTGCAAGAAGCTATTTTACACAAAATGACCCCTGGAGGGTTCAGTTTTACGGAGCATACGGATTTAGAGATCAACAATTCAAATATGGGGTTGAGGGAAAATATATGTTTAATAAACTCAACAGATTCATGGTGGGTATGGGCAGCAGAAGAGATATCTTACAGCTGGGAACACAGCTTACAGATGATGACGGAATCATGTCGAGATCATTTGCATCTTCTACCGTTTTTGCACGAGGTGATAATGCCTCATTAAGCTCCGTGAATTCCACCAATATCTTTGCCTCTATTGAACCCTGGAAAAATTTTCAGGTAAGAGTAGACGGAACCATGCAAAGTATTAAATCTGCCAATCCCAGTGGTTTTAACCTGATGTACTACAGAAATAACCAGTTGAGAAAAACAGCTAATGATTCTCACGTAACTTTTAGTTTAATTGCTAGACCGGGCGCAAAATTCTCACAAACCGGCGTCGACCGGTATGAGCACGGAACGCTGGCTCCCACTATTGTTCTGAAATACACCCGAGGTATCGAAGGTCTGTTTAATGCTGATTTTACCTATAATAAATTACAGTTTTTATTCTATAAGCCTTTTCTCATTGGTAGTTTGGGCAAATTGATCGTTAATTTCGAGGCTGGCAAGAATTTCGACACCGTGCCTTTGGCTTTGCAAAACGTCATCCCCGGAAACCAGTCTTACGGATTGGTACCCAACACTTTTGCACAGCTTAATTATTACGAATTTGTTGCCGATACTTACACCACATTACATCTTGAACACCATTTTAACGGAAAAATACTTTCCTATATACCTTTAATTAAAAAATTAAAACTGAGAGAGGTAGCCTTTATCAGAGGCGCTTACGGTACATTAAGCGATGGCGCAAAAGCAATTAATGTCGATGGATTAAGATATTCCGCACCAAGCGATCATGTGTATTTTGAATACGGTTTCGGAATTGAAAATATCGGAATCGGAAACCTTAGAATTTTCCGTGTCGACTTTAACTGGAGAGGAAATTACCTGGACCGACCGGATATTTCGAAATTTGGTGTGAAAGCAGGCTTCCAAGTTGGGTTTTAAATATTTTATCTCCCGCAGATTACACAGATTTACGCAGATACTGCTGCTATTTTGAGCCACGAATTCGCAAATGTCGACGAATGGCTTTTGGTTTTACCGCAAAAGAGGCAAAAGGAGTTTTTAATAGCTTTGCGCTTAAGGTTTACAAAAGAATACAAAACGTTGGATCGGTTACAAAGAGGCGATCAGGAGTTTGAAGTTTTTAAATATTTATCTCTCGCAGATTCCACGGATTTTCGCAGATAATGCCGTTTTGTTGAGCCACGAATTCGCAAATGGTGACGAATGGATTTTGATTTTTACCGCAAAAGAGGCAAAAGGAGTTCAATAGCTTTGCGCTTAAGGTTTACAAAAGATTTGCTTCACGAAGCTTGGAAAATACAGCTTCATCCAATCAACTTGTTGATTCTTCTTTGCTCACTAGAATATATTGTGCTTTACATTAAAACTTTGCGTAAAAATAAGTTTTAGATAAAATCTTTATCAAAATCAGTAAAGACACTAAATCAAACAGTTTAAAATAAAACTCTTTTGCTAATACATTCCACCCAAATTTTGGAATTGATATGTGGTATGCCTGATCAGATTTATCAAATCTATCCGCGATATATGAAAAGCAAGAAAATCCTCAACAAAAATGTTGAGGATTTTAATTTTTATAAAACGCTGAAATTATGCGTTCGGCTCTACAGATACGAAAGATCTGTTATTTGCTTTCTTTCTGAAAACTACTTTACCGTCTACTAAAGCAAACAAAGTGTGATCTTTACCCATTCCCACGTTATTACCCGGGTGGTGTTGCGTACCTCTTTGTCTGATAATAATATTTCCAGCAATAGCTTCCTGACCACCGAAAATCTTCACACCTAATCTTTTAGAATGAGATTCTCTACCATTTTTGGAACTACCAACTCCTTTCTTATGTGCCATTTTATTCTAAGGTTTTTTGGTTTAAATTATTCTGCGCTTTCAGCGTCAGCTTTTTTAGTTGTCTTTTTAGCAGGTTTTTCTGCTTTTTTAGCTCCATCAAATCCGGTAATACCTGTAATTTGAATTTGAGTTAAAGATTGTCTGTGACCGTTTTTTACCTGATAACCTTTTCTTCTTTTCTTTTTGAAAACGATTACTTTATCAGCTTTTAAATGATCTAGAATCTCTGCTTCTACAGTGATTCCGCTTACAGCTGGGGCGCCTACAGTGATTGCTCCGTTTACAGTAAGAAGTACTTTATCAAAAGATACTTTACCTCCTTTATCTCCTGCCAAACGGTTTACAAACAACTTCTGGTCTTGCTCAACTTTATATTGAAGCCCTGCTATTTCTACAATTGCAAACATTGTCTATAAATTTTTAGTTATTTCGAGGTGCAAATATAAGAATTAAATTCTAATTTGCTTACAATCAACCCAAATTATTTTTTACATTATTTTTTTCTGTATGCATTGAATAATTTTTCACCAAATAGTGATGACACATATCGTAATATTTTATACCTTCGTTTTCACCAAAATATTTTATATGAAAAGAAACTTTAATTTCCGCGCTTTAGCGGGAGCATTTGCTGTCCTTATACTGGCATCCTGTAACAATGATAACGTAGAAGATTCTGTATTACCGGAAGCTCAGTCAGAAAATTTAAAACTGGATCAGCCGAACGAATTAGAAAAAGTATGTTATTACGTAGATCAGTACTGGAGTTCTGCAGCGGTGTTGAAAACGACACTGAAAACAACTGCTGACACCAATTTCATGAACGCACAAATGACGAAAATTGCAAGTCTTTGGGGAAGAACAAATCCCACCTTGCGTTTTGTGGACGATCCATCCAACCCCAATTCTACCTACAATGCGATTTCCTACTCTACAGGAAAAATCTATTATGGGTACGCTATTTATGATGATGCCAAAGCAAAGGGTGGCGACATCGTTAATGCAATGATTCTGGCTCACGAATATGGTCACCAGTTGCAGTATATTTTCGGACTGCCTTCGGTAAGCGAATCTACCGCTAGACCGAATGAACTGGAAGCTGACGGTTTTGCAGGCTATTACCTCAGAAGACCGAATGGCTACAACCAGACCTCATTTGCCCAGATTGCAGCAGCGTATGAGTTTGCTCAAAGCATCGGAGATTATCAGACCACAAGTGCGGGCCATCACGGAACGCCGCCACAGAGAAGATCTGCCGTTCGTTTAGGTTTTCTCCTAGGACAGTATGATCTTACCGCTTCAGCGTTTGACTATAATTTTTTCTATTATTATCAAGGTGTCCTGAACGGAACGTATAAAATGGCAAAAAACACTCAATATCCGGAGTTGGATGCTTATATGAGTCAATACATGGACGAATTGAAAAAAATTCAGTCGGGAGAAATTTCTGCTGAAGAGTTTAAAGAATTGAAATAACATTCATTTTAGTATATTCTTGAAAAAGAGGCGAGATTTTCTTGCCTCTTTTCGTTGATGTAAAGCTTGGAAAGCAAATGCAAAGGACTGCAAGCGGATGACTTTCTACATATTGATCCTATTTTTAATGTTTCAGGTCTGAATCATCAACCTTCCAACCAATTAATTTCTTATTTTTGACCCATATTCCCAACAATGAACAGAGATCTCTATATAGATTTTGCTAAAGGGCTGGCAACGCTTTCCATTATATTTATCCATACCGCCTTTTGGTCGGGGCAGTTTTATATTCCGGCGGAAGTCCGCGTTTTCTCTTTGGTCTTTGATGTGGCTTTATTTTACGCTTTAAGCGGAATCACTTCAGGTTCCAATATCGAAAAAACATTGTACCGGTTATTAAAATTACAGATCACCTACATGATTTTTGTGACTCTTCTGTTCTTTTTAGATTACTTTTTTAAAGTTTTCGGGCTCAGTTTTTTTTCTTTGGAATGGTTGCAGACATTTTATTCAACATTTGGATCCAGATATGCCACCACAAGCATCTCAACAGTCCCGCAGTGGCAGAATTTAGGGAACTGGTATCTACATCAGTACACCAATGCAGATACTTTTCCTGTGGTTATGGGAAGTTTCTGGTATTTGAAAGTTTATTTTATTTTAACTGTTTTCGGAGTTTTAATTTTAAGATTTTTCCCAAAACATATCAACTGGTTTATCGGAATTTGTATTGCTTTAACGTTGATATTTAATATTTTTCCGTGGATCTATCCAACAGGGCAGGTGGGTTACGTCGCATTTTATATGGCTATTTTCCTGATTGCAAACAGAATGAAAGGAAAAAAAATTCCAACAAAAATAATTCCTCTATTATATGGAATCGTTGCGGCAGCGCTAATTTGGATGTTTTGGTACTTCGGAAGCGAAATCTTCTTTAAAATCAATAAAAATAAGTTCCCACCGAAGATTCCTTATATAATATGGACTTTATTTTCTTTGGTGACGCTTTTCGTTTTTTACAACCGATTAAAGATCACGAAAGAAAGCTTTGTTACCTATATTGGCAAAAACGCCATATTTTTCTACTTTGCTCAGGGCATCAGTTCTTCTTTGGTTTATTTTTTAGTGGTTCCTATGAAGGAAAATATGCCCTGGTGGGTTTTGATGGTTTTAATTTATATCATTAATATCATTTTAGCCTTCATTATTTCCTCAGGATTGAAGAAAATAGATGCTTTTGGATGGAATATTCTGGAATTTTTACGAAAGAAAACAGCGTCTTGAAATAGATCACTTTTTTTGATGCAAAGTTTTAATTCATAATAAAATAGATTCGGGTGAGCATAGAAGAATCAACAAAGTTGATCTGATGAGGCTTTATTTTTTAAGCTTTGAAAAACAAATTTATTTGCCTTGGCTTTCTAAAAATCAGTAATTTGAAATAAAATCTCAGCATTTTAAAACCAAAAACCTCATAAATCAAAGTAAATGAAGCCGATTTTAGCACGATAATGATCAATTTAAAATAAAATTATCCGTCTTATCGCAATTTATTTTAATTTTACAGAAAATTGAAAACATGTTTAAGTTGAAACTACCTACCGATCCAAGGTGGGCAAATATTGCAGAAGAAAACATAGAAGAAATTTTAACGGATCACGCCTGGTGCGAACAAAAAGCCGCTACAAACGCGATCGGCTTAATTACAATGCTGCCGGAACGTCCGGATATCGTAACAGAACTTTTATTAATTGCTCAGGAAGAATTGGAACATTTTCAGCAGGTTCATGAGATTATTAAGAAAAGAGGGTACACTTTTGGGCGGACCCGAAAAGATGATTACGTTAATGAATTGGTGAATTTCATTCAGAAAGGTGGGCACAGAGATACTTTAATTGTCGATAAAATGCTTTTTGCAGCGATGATTGAAGCAAGAAGTTGTGAAAGATTTAAAGTGTTAACGGAGAATATCAAAGACGAGGAACTGAAAACATTTTACAGAGAATTAATGATTTCCGAGGCCAATCATTACACGACTTTCATTGGTTTTGCAAGACAATTGGGCGACGAAGAAAAAGTAAATGCCCGTTGGGAAGAATGGCTGGAATATGAAGCCAAAATCATTCAATCCTACGGAAAAAGGGAATCTATCCACGGGTAGAAAAAGTTGAATAATTCAATTATTTTAACCACAAAAGGCACAAAAGACAAAAAATATCTTTAAGCAAGACAAAATCAACAAAACTGAAATCGTTCGCTTTTATAATCTTTTGAAATACTATATATTAGCAATAATCTTTTGTCTCTTTGCGGTAAATAACTAAAAAAAATAACAGATAAAATCGCAGTGAAAAAACTGACTTTTGAAAATATTACCAATTTTTTCCTGAAAAACTTCTTTCAGGGATTGGTGATTATTGGCCCTATCGGGCTTACCATTTTTGTCATTTATTATGTTGTTACTTCTATCGACAACATTATACCGTCTGTGGCAAAGGAAATTCCGGGGTTGGTTTTTATTTCTACGATTTTAATAACGGCACTTTTAGGTTTTTTAGGCAATAAATTCGTGGTCGGAAAATTCTTTTTCGATGCGATGGATCGCTTACTGGAAAAAACACCGGGTGTAAAACATATTTATACACCCACAAAAGACGTTATGTCTTCATTTGTTGGAGATAAGAAAAAATTCAACGATCCGGTTTGGGTTAAAACAAATGAAAATCCCGAGGTCTGGAGAATTGGATTTTTAACCCAGAAAGAAATGGCAGACGTGGATAAACACAATTATGTTGCGGTTTATCTTCCTCATTCTTATGCAATTTCGGGTTGGGTAATTGTAACTGAAGAAAAAAACATCAAACCTGTAGTGGGAATGACGGCGGCTTCGGCAATGAAATTTGCGGTAAGCGGCGGTGTAGCAGGCTTCCATTCAGACGATAATATTTTTAAAGCTCCCGAATAGTTTTTTTGATGCGTGACTTTATTTACCGCAAAAGAAACAAAAGACAGTAAAACATTTTAGTTAAATCAAAAGCTCGTAAAAAGCTTATTTATTAAAAATTTGCTTTTATAAACTTTTGAAAGACTATTTTACATCGAAAATCTTTTGAAACTTTTGTGGTTAAAAAAATTCTTGTCATGCATTCAATATTTGCTTTAAATATTTTGATGAATTTGAATCTATTTCAAATAAAAATTTCGTTACAAACAATCTAATATACTTATCATGAATTTACCGTACGCGGAACCTTTCCGTATTAAAATGGTGGAAGAAATCCGTCAATCAACAAGAGAAGAAAGAGAAGAATGGCTAAAAAAAGCCAATTATAACTTATTTAACCTAAAATCTTCACAGGTTTTCATCGACCTTTTAACAGATTCCGGAACCGGAGCCATGTCCGACAGACAATGGGGCGCCCTGATGATGGGAGACGAAAGCTACGCGGGGTCTCGTTCATTCGAACAATTGCAAAATTCGGTTGAAAAAATTACCGGTTTCAAATATTTATTACCCACTCACCAAGGAAGAGCCGCTGAAAACGTTTTATTTTCAGTTTTGGTAAAAGAAGGCGATGTCGTTCCCGGGAACTCTCATTTCGATACCACAAAAGGTCACATCGAATTCAGAAAAGCACACGCCATCGACTGTACCATCGATGAAGCTTTTGATATTAATGATCTTCACCCTTTCAAAGGAAATATCAACCTCGAAAAATTAGAGGAAGTTTATAAAAGTCATCCCAAAGAAAGCATTCCTTTCTGTTTAATTACGATTACCTGTAATTCTTCAGGAGGGCAACCCGTTTCTTTGGAAAATATGAAGGCGGTAAGAGAATTATCTAATAAATATGGTGTTCCTGTATTTTTTGACTCTGCGAGATTCGCTGAAAACGCTTATTTCATCAAAAAAAGAGAGGCCGGAAATGAAAACAGAAGCATTAAAGAAATCTGTCAAGAAATTTTCTCTTACGGAGACGGAATGACGATGAGTTCTAAAAAAGACGGACTGGTAAACATCGGAGGTTTCATTGCCCTGAACAGTGAAGAAATTTTCAGAAAAGCATCTAATTTCACGATTATCTACGAAGGTTTCATCACCTACGGAGGTATGGCGGGAAGAGATATGGCGGCGTTGGCGGTTGGTCTGGATGAAGCCACTGAATTTGCTTATCTGGAAAGCAGAATTTCTCAGGTTGAATATTTAGGTCATAAATTAATTGAATACGGAATTCCGGTTCAGAAACCAATCGGAGGACATGCTGTTTTCATCGATTCATTGAATTTCTTACCAAAAGTTGACCGTTCAGAATTCCCTGCACAGACTTTAGGTCTTGAGATCTATAAAGAAGCAGGAATCAGAACCGTTGAAATCGGTACTTTATTAGCAGACCGAGATCCTGAAACCCGCGAAAACCGTTATCCTAAGTTGGAATTGGTACGTTTGGCGATTCCTAGAAGAACCTATACCAACAACCACATGGATTATATTGCAGCAGCCATCAAAAACGTTTACGAAAGACGTGAAGAGATTGCAAAAGGCTACAAAATCACATGGGAACCGGATTTGTTGAGACACTTCACGGTTCAGTTGGAAGAAGCATAAATAAAAAAAGGATTCAAATTAATTTTTGGATCCTTTTTTTATAAACATTTTCGATAATCGCTGACTGACCTTTTACATTTTTAGGAGCTGTTTCCTGCTTTCCACTGTATCTTTTTCGCCAGCGCTTTTTTCAAGCCATTTCAGAAAAAGGATGCCGTTGCAATCAGGGCTAAGAATTTTCAGACCTTCACAATCGTAGAAATCGACCAGAATCCTTGGAATCCTTGTCAAGGTTTTAAACCTTGACAAGGATTCCCAAGGATTATTAATTAAAATTTTATTCAAGACTTAAAGATTCAATTTAAATTTTAAATAAAACTATGCCTCACATCTAATTATCATATTATTTATTAAATAAAAGTCAATTTTATTGATGATTTAAAAACAAAATTTAATATTTTTGATTAATCCATCAATTTATAAACTGATTAATATGAAAATTAAATACCTGAGCATTATTTTTCTTGGCACTTCCTCCATTTTGTATTCACAGCAGATCAACGATACGATTTCTAAAGAAGCCAAAATTGAAGAAGTATCCATTACAGGAAGCCGAAATAAGAAAAGAACCGTTGTGGATACTCCAGTCCCGATTGATGTCATTGATATTAAGCAGGTCAGTCAGTCGACCGGTCAGGTGGAAGTCAACCAGCTTTTACAATTTGCAGCGCCTTCTTTTAATTCTAATAAACAATCCGGTTCCGATGGTGCAGATGCGGTAGATCCCGCTACGTTAAGAGGTTTAGGTCCGGATCAGACCTTGCTGTTATTAAATGGAAAAAGGTATCACCAATCTTCATTAATTAATCTGTTCGGAACAAAAGGCCGTGGCAATACCGGTTCGGATATGAACACCATCCCGATTGGCGCCATAAAAAGAGTTGAAGTTCTTCGTGACGGCGCATCGGCACAATATGGTTCGGATGCCATTGCCGGCGTGATTAATGTAATTTTAAACGACCGCGACCATGGTTTCGAAGGAAATGCTTTCTATGGCGTTAATCTTTTCAGAAGCCCCGGAGACCATGATGTGGTTTCCGACCGGAAAATAGACGGAAACACTTTCGATTTTTATGGAAATTACGGTACAAAAATAGGTTCTCAAGGAGGTTTTGGAAACTTTACCGCCGAATTCATTAATAAAGAATTCGCTATCCGAAATGCCAATCCTGAAAAATATGAGGCTCCAAGACAAAGATTTGGAGATGCAAAATCCCAGAATTTTTATTTCTTCGGAAATATTGAAGTTCCGTTATCCGATCAGATAAAGTTTTATTCAAGACAAGGGTTTTCCCAAAGGAATACAGACGCTTATGCGTGGACGAGAAGTGCTGATGCAGACGGAAATATTCCTCAGGTTTACCCCAATGGCTTCAACCCGCTTCAAGACACCAGCATTACCGATTTTACGTTTGATAATGGTTTAAAATTCAAAGTGGCAGATTGGGATGTCGATTTTTACAACGCTTTCGGAAATAATAGATTTACCTACCAGATAGACAATACCATTAATGCAACATTGGGTATCAATTCTCCGACAAGCTTCAATGCGGGAGGCCATTCTTTATTGCAAAATACCATCGGTTTTAATGCTTCAAAACAGTTCAAAGTGTTAGAAGGTTTAAATATTGCTTTCGGATCCGAATTCAGATATGAAAAATTCGACATTATTAAAGGAGAAGAAGCTTCTTACGCAATGTATGATATCAATGGAAATCTTGTGACAGCGAATACCAATCAGAATTTACTGGTGACGAATCCTTTAAGCGGAGAAATACGGCCTGGCGGATCTCAGGGATTTCCGGGATATTCTCAGGGAGTTAACAAAAGCAGAAATAATTTTGCGGCTTATATTGATACCGAACTCGATATTACCAAAAACTGGATGATCAGCATTGCCGGAAGATTCGAAAATTATAATGATTTCGGAAGTACAATGAACGGTAAGTTTGCAACCAGATACAAAATAACGCCGCAACTGGCTTTTCGAGGCTCGGTTTCTACAGGCTTCAGAGCGCCATCTCTGGCTCAGAAATATTATAGTTTGCAGTTTACCAATTTTCAGGGAGGCAATTTAGTGACCATTCAATTGGCTTCTAACGACAGCGATTTGGCAAAAGCAGTCGGAATTCCGCAATTGAAACAGGAAACTTCACTCAACGGAAGTGCGGGATTTACTTTTAACACAGGCAAATTTACTGCAACGATCGATGGATATTATATAAAAGTGAAAGACCGAATTGTACTCACCGGAAATTTTTCGCAGGATGATGATGCCATCGGACAGATTTTAATTGATAATCATATCGATCAGGCTCAGTTTTTCACCAATGCCATTGATACCAGAACAAAAGGAATTGACGTTATTCTAAGCTATAGTCAGGAGATCGGAAAAGGAAAATTAACCACCACTCTGGCCGGAAATTATAATGAAATGGAAATTACCAAAGTGAATACTTCTGAAAGGCTGAAAGGAAAAGAAGACGTTTATCTGAGCCCCAGAGAAAGAGCGTTTATTCTGGCTTCTGCACCGAAAACGAAGATCAATTTAAATGTCAATTACAAGATCAGTAAATTCAATGCCAACCTACAATTGGTAAGATTCGACAGACTTACTTTAATTGGCTACAACGGCGCCGATGATTACCAAAATTACAGTCCGAAAGTAACGACAGACCTTTCTGTCGGTTATGAATTTTCAAAAAGTGTTACCTTAACGATTGGAAGCAAAAACATCTTCAACCGATATCCGACTTTACAAAAATCTGCCGTATCCGACGGGAATACAGAAGCCGGAGGTATTTTTGACCCTGTACAAATGGGATTTGCAGGAAGACAGGCTTTTGCGAGATTTAATTTTAGATTCTAAAAATGTAAATTCCTCAAAGTTTTTGACGCAAAGATTTTTACATTTTTCAATTCTAATTTTAATGAGCAAAGAATTGAAAAATAAATTTTTCTGATGAAGCAATTTCCTTACTATTGAAAAGCGAATAGGGCTCAAAACAATGTCTTGAGCCCTATTCTAATATAAAAGACTATTTTTTCGAAATTTTATACAGTTTTCCGCTGTCCGTCACAGCATACAAATTTCCGTCACTTCCATTCAGAACATCGCGGAATCTTTCTTTCTGGTCTGCCAGAAGCCGTTCCTCTCCTACCACTTTATTATCTTTCATTACAATCCTGTTGATGTGCTCGCCACTCAGGCAACCGATCATTAAATTACCTTTCCATTCCTCCATATTTCCGGTGTAGAAGGTAACACCGCTTGGAGAAATTACCGGATCCCAATAGTAAACAGGCTGCTCTGTGCCTTCTTTTTGAGTGGTTCCGTTATTGATTTTACTTCCGGAATATTCAATTCCATACGTAACATCACCCCAGCCGTAATTTTTTCCGGCCTGAATAAGATTAATTTCATCGCCTCCCCGCGGTCCCATTTCCACATCCCAAAGCGTTCCGTTGGGATCAATTGCCATTCCCTGAGGATTTCTTATTCCGTAAGCATAAATTTCGGGTTTAAAGCCTGCTTTTCCAATAAAAGGATTTCCCGGAGCAGGTTTTCCGTCTTTGGTAATTTTTAAAATTTTACCCAAATAATTATCGGTCTTCTGAGCGTACACTCGGGTTTCCTTGTCCGATCGTTCACCGGTACTTACGAATAAATTCCCGTCTTTATCAAAAGCCAGTCGGCTACCATAATGTTTGTCGCCATCATAAGTTGGTGTTGCTCTGAAAATTACTTTTACCTCAGAAATACTCTTCAGATCCTGAGAAAGTTTGCCTTTAGCAACAGCGGTATGATTTCCTTTTTCATAAGGTTCTGAAAAACTGAAATAAATAATATTATTGGATTTAAAATCCGGATCTAAAGCCACATCCAGCATTCCCCCCTGCCCTTTTGAATCTACTTTTGGGAAACCTTCGATTTTTGAAACTTGCTTTCCGTCTGCAGAAACAACATTCATGTAGCCTCTTTTATCGGTAATTAAAAATTTGCCATCCGGTAAATTGATAATTCCCCACGGTTTTCCTAAGTCTTTATTTAAAATTTCGACGTTGTAAGGTGATGTTGTTTTTACAGCTTTAATTCTGGTCTGTCCCGCGAAAGCCGGTTTGTATTCAGGAGAATTTGGTTTTTCTGTTTCCACACTTCCGTCTTTGCTCACCTGAGCATGAGCCGTATTTTTCTGGCATGATGAAAGGCTGAAGAACAGACTCAACGCTGAAATATAAAAGGTATTGAATTTCATAAATATACAAGTTTGGTGATGGAATAAAGGAATGGAAAAATAGTGCCATAAAAATTTGTCAGATTAAATTTTTATTCTACATTTGTAGAGTACAATATCAAAATGTAGAATATGAAAGAAATAAAACTTACCGATTCTGAAAAAATGGTCATGGAAATTATCTGGGAAAAAGAAAAAGTTTTCATGAAAGATATTCTGGACTCTTACCCCGAACCCAAACCCGCCACTACAACGGTTGCCACGCTTCTGAAGCGGATGCAGAACAAAGATCTGGTAGGATATAAATTGTATGGAAATTCTCGTGAATACTTTTCAAAAGTAGCCAAAGGAGAATATTTCAAAGAAGAAATGACTTCTATGATTGACCGTTTTTTCAACAGTTCTGTCACCCAGTTTGCTTCATTTTTTACATCGAATGCAAAACTGTCTCAAAAACAACTGAAAGAACTTCGTGAAATTATCGATGAACAGATAAAAGAATAAGTCATGGCTTTAATCATCATTAAAATAATTCTTTGTTCCTCTTTATTGATCGCACTCTATTATTTGTTTCTGGAAAAAGAAAAGATGTATCGGTTTAATCGGTTTTTTCTGATTTCTGCATTGATATTTTCATGCGTAGCTCCTTTTATTTCCATTAAAACGACAAGTCCTGCACCGACCAATAATTCAAGGATCATTTTTGAAAATGCAACTCAGCAGATTTTAGATTTAAGTCCGAAACAGGAAAGCTTCAACTGGGAAAATCTTATTTTAATTACTTATGGACTTATAACCTTTTTGCTTTTGGTAAAGGCTTTACATTCTATTATTGCTATCAAAAAAATTAAGGGAAAGAAAATAGTGTATCAAAATCACAAAGTAATCGTTACAGAAGATCATCTTTCGCCTTTTACCTTTTGGAAAACGATTTATTTAAGTGAAAATTATTTGATTAATAACAGCATAGACATGAGAGTATTTTTACACGAAAAAAGTCATTTGGAGCAAAAACACAGCGTTGATCTCTTTTTTATTGAATTTCTGAAAGTGATTATGTGGTTTAATCCTGCTTTCTATTATTTTAAAAAAGCCATTATCACCAATCATGAATTCTTAGCAGATGAAGCGGTTTTAATGAATGATTTTAATGTAAAAGACTATCAGGAACTCATTCTTAATGAAATCATTTCACAAAAAAACTATAACCTTACGCATACATTCAATTTTAACAACACCAAAAAACGATTTATCATGATGAACAGAAAAAAATCAAACGTAACAGGATTCAAAAAGGTAATCAGCATTCCGGTACTTATCGCCGCTTTTGGATTATTTGTACAAAAAACAGACGCCCGTGATCCTCAACCCATTCAAAAATCCATCACCAAAATAACGGAGCCTGAAAAAACACAACCTACCACACTATTTCAACAAATTGTTGAGGATACCACAGGGTTAATTAATGAAGAAAAGGGAACAAACGCAAAACAAGAAAAAGTAACAGAGGATACGATACGTCCGGAAAGCAAGCATTCTTTGCAGGAAGCCGCTCCGCCTAAACAGGAAATGACTTCAGTAAATACAGAAAATCTTACTAATCCTGTGTATCCCGGCGGAATGAATCAATTAAGATCTAAAGTGGCCAATACTTTTGACGGTTCAAAATTTGGATCCGACAAAACAACGATGAAAACAAATATTGAATATGTGATTAATGAAGAGGGAAATGTTGAACATTTAATGGTAACAGGAGATCATGAGCTCTTTAATAATGAAGTAAAAACAGCTTTTATAAAAGCAAATGATGGTATTAAATGGCAGCCAGCAACGAAAGATGGTGTTGCAGTGCGTTATACACTGAGACTTCCTTTAACCATGACCTTCGAATAGTTTTTATGAATAAAATTAATCAGAGTCCGATTCAGGACTCTTTTTTATTTCATAAATTTGATATATGGATTTTAAACTTCAATCAGAATATCAACCGACCGGCGACCAGCCGCAAGCCATAAAAAAACTTACCGAAGGAATAGAAATTGGTGAAAAATATCAGACTTTATTGGGGGTAACAGGTTCCGGAAAAACCTTTACTGTTGCCAATGTTGTCAATAACGTTCAGCGTCCCACATTGGTTTTGGCACATAATAAAACCTTGGCGGCTCAGCTTTTCATGGAGTTTAAAGAATTTTTTCCTGAAAATGCCGTAGAGTATTTTGTGAGTTACTACGACTACTATCAGCCTGAAGCATATATTGCCACAACAGGAACCTATATAGAAAAAGACCTGAGCATTAACGAAGAAGTGGAAAAACTTCGTCTTTCGGCAACGGCAAGTTTGCTGTCCGGAAGAAGAGATGTATTAATTGTAGCTTCAGTTTCCTGTATTTACGGTATTGGAAACCCAACTGAGTTTCACAAATCCTTAATCTCACTTGCAATTGGTGAAAAAGTAACACGGACAGCATTGCTACACTCATTGGTAAGTGCTCTATATTCCAGAACTTTAAGTGAATTTCAGAGAGGAACATTTCGGGTAAAAGGTGATGTAATCGATGTATTTCCTGCATACGCGGATAATGCCATTAGAATTCAGTTTTTTGGAGATGAAATAGAAAAAATTCAAAGTTTTGATCCCGTTTCGGGAAATGTTACCGATCATTTTGAGCAAATTCAGATTTATCCGGCGAACCTTTTCGTAACCTCAAAAGATACGTTGAATGGTGCCATCCGGGAAATTCAGGATGATATGGTGAAGCAGGTTGATTTTTTCGGTTCTATCGAAAAGCCGCTGGAAGCAAAAAGATTACAGGAGAGAACCGAACTTGACCTTGAAATGATAAAAGAACTGGGCTATTGCTCCGGAATTGAGAACTACTCGCGCTATCTGGACGGAAGATTGCCCGGAACAAGGCCTTTCTGCCTGATTGATTATTTTCCGAAGGATTTCCTGATGGTAATTGATGAAAGCCACGTAACCGTTCCCCAGGTCCACGCCATGTATGGTGGCGACCGGAGCCGGAAGGAAGCATTAGTGGAATATGGTTTCAGACTGCCCGCAGCGATGGATAACAGACCTTTAAAATTCAATGAGTTTGAAGATATTCAAAATCAGGTAATTTATGTCTCAGCCACCCCTGCAGACTATGAAATGGAAAAAACGGGCGGTGATTATGTGGAGCAGATCATTCGTCCCACCGGTCTTTTAGATCCTATTATTGAAGTTCGTCCATCACTAAACCAAATAGATGATCTGATGGAAGAGATCAGGAAAAGATCTGAAATTGATGAACGGGTTCTGGTGACTACCCTAACCAAAAAAATGGCTGAGGAACTAACGAAATACTTTATAAAATTCGGGATAAGAACGAGATATATCCACTCTGATGTTGAAACGCTGGAGCGGATCCAGATCATGCAGGATCTGCGATTAGGTTTGTTTGATGTTTTAATTGGAGTCAACCTTTTAAGAGAGGGTCTGGATTTACCGGAAGTTTCGCTGGTTGCCATATTGGATGCTGATAAAGAAGGAATGTTAAGAAGCAGAAGATCGATGATCCAAACGGTAGGTCGTGCGGCAAGAAACATTAACGGAAAGGCTATTTTATATGCCGATAAGATCACAAAATCTATGCAGGCAACGCTTGACGAAACAGAATACCGTAGAGCCAAGCAAACGAAATATAACGAAGACCACGGAAAAGTACCGACCGCCTTAAATAAAAAGATTTCTGAAAACTTAGTCGGAAGAAGCAAAGATTTTCCTGACGAAAAATATACACAAAAACAAATTCTGCAAAAAGTAGCCGAAACAAAAGCTACCTATGCTACGGAAGATATAGAAAAGATGATCACCGAAAAGCAGAAAGAAATGGAAAATGCGGCCAAGAATCTGGACTTTATTAAAGCGGCAAAACTTAGGGATGAGATCGCTGCTTTAAAAAGTTAATCCTAAAATAAAAAATCAGCGATAAAATGAAAAAAGTAACCGGAATTGGAGGTATTTTCTTCAAATGCAAAGATCCTCAAAAGATGAGGGAGTGGTATAAAACCCATCTCGGACTGAATACCACTGATTATGGAGCAACCTTTGAATGGAAAGAAATGTCAGACTCTAATAAAAATGGTTCTACAACGTGGAGTCCTTTTAAGGAAGATACTTCCTACTTTGAGCCATCTGCTAATCATTTTATGATCAATTACACTGTGGATAATCTGGAAGCTCTAGTTAATGAGCTTAAAAAAGAAGGAGTAACCATCTTAGATGAAATGGTGAATGATGATTTTGGAAAGTTTATTCATATCCTGGACTTGGAAGGCAACAAAGTAGAACTTTGGGAACCAAAATAATCTGGACATACTTATATAATTAATGGCGGCATCTTTGTATCGCCATTGTTGATATAAAAATAGATTGTACAGATGATATGGTTGAATTTTTATTGCCACGAATGCACGAATTTTATATTGATGTTGATCTTTTTATCTCCCACAGATTCCACGGATTTTTACAGATGATGCGGTTTTTTAGAGCCACGAATGCACGAATTTTAAAATATTGACGATTGAGATTTTATTTTACCGCAAAAGAGGCAAAAGGAGTTTTTAAGAGCTCGGTGCATAAGATGCACAAAATATGGATCAGGGACAAAACTTGGGGAGCAAAATAAAAAGTGCTAATTTTGTTTGATGTTAAACGATGCTGAAATTCTTAAATTATTTTTGCCCGAACTCTTGATAGAGCATTTCGAGATGATGAAAT
>Ga0308170_10000397_pt1 | contig 59558 bp, 49 predicted proteins | sample PhyBR2_2_FD_202136 | JGI IMG/M metagenome (GOLD analysis project Ga0308170, IMG submission 202136) | Phyllosphere microbial communities from UC Gill Tract Community Farm, Albany, California, United States - DLSLSB.R2 | ecosystem: Host-associated > Plants > Phyllosphere > Unclassified | place... | reverse complement strand
CCGGGCTCAGAACGATGCCAATGCCGATGCAGCGGTACCAACAAGCCGGAATTGCCGTACCCGGTAGGTGGAATCGAGTCGTACCAAGTCGCCGGAACGGGCGTACCATTTCGCCCTATTCGGCATCTAATATTCGTCGTCCAAACCTGTCGGCATTTTCGTCTTGTTTTTCGCGGATGATTTAGCTTTACCCCGGCCCAAAGGCGCGCCTCCTGAGCGCTTCAACTTCATGTCAACAAAAAACGATATCGTGTCCGGCAATTGCGGTTCGGGCTACGGCGATCACACGGCTTAGTCCTCCCTAATTTCTTCCGTTGTGACACTCGTCAGCTTGAGGGCGGCGGTTGCGACCAGCCGCGTGTCAACGGACGGATCGGCGAATTGCGCGGCCAATTCAGGCAGCCAGGGATCCAGCGGTAGCCCGGCGTCATCGATCCCGCCGATCAGGCAGTCGGCTTGGATCAGCCGGTTTCCGGCGGTGCTGCTCGGGATATCCAGCCAGTCCTGCATCAGGCCGCGGGCGCTCTTGAAATGGGTGCGCCCGGTGGTGGTGCGGCCGGCGGCCGCCTCGATCTGCTCGATGGTGGGGTTGGTGCCGGCATCGCTGATGGCTTGGAAGGATTCCTGGTCCCGCTTGTGGGCGCCGGTGCGGCGCACCGCGTGGGCAGCCTCGATCTGGGCGCGGGCCTGCTGTTGGCCGATGTGCTCGGTGAGCAGCGCGAAGTAGGCGGCGTGGCCGGCGGGAAGATCGCCGGAGAGCACGGCAGTGGCTGAGGCGATCAGTTGTCCCGCCTCAGCCAGATTCTTCAGTGCCTGCGCTGTGTCCATAGGAACGAGCATGCCCCGCGCAAGATACGACGCGGGGCATGCAGTGACGAGGTGTGGATAAGCCTAGCGGTCGGCTTCGACCGGCAGCCAGAGTTCGCAGGTTGCGGTGCTGAAATCAGCGGCCCGATCGAGCACTGCGACAAGGGACGGGCCGGGACGCAGACGCCACGGGTTGGACGGGAACCACGAGGTGGCCGTGGAGGCCCAGAGTTCTTGCAAGGCCGCCGGATAGAGGCCGGTCACACTGAAAACCACCCAGTGACCTGCGGGGACCTGGAGGCAATCTAGGTCTTCGGGCACTGGCGCATCGGCCGGCACCGCCACACCGTGCAGGTAGGTCAGCTCGGTGCCTTCTTGGTAGTCCGGGTCGACCTGGTCGCTGACCTGCAGCAACCCGGCAGGATCCGCAGCCGAGAGCGCCTTGAGCCGGGCGTGTTCGGCCACCGGGATGGAGGCGATGTGGGCTTGGATGTGCGGATTGGCCCCCTGATGAATCAGCGGGACTCGTGCGGCGTATCCGATGAGCTGGAAGTTTTCTCGATCTACTATTCGTGCATCCATGGGGCGATTTCCTTCGACGTGCAGGCTGAACCTGATGATTGGTTGACTTCGAAGGGGGCCACCATGCTCGCGGACATCGGCCACGGACGCGCCGTGCACCGCTCGAAAAGCCCGGCCAAATGCTTCGGCCGAACCGTAGCCGTAGCGGATCGCGATGCTCAGCAGGTCCTCGCCTGTGAGTAGGTCCGCGGCGGCCTGGGTCATGCGGCGCCGCCGAATGTACTCGGAGACCGGCATGCCGGCCAGCGAGGAGAACATCCGTCGCACATGGTATTCGGTCGTGCCTTCGGTGCGCAGCAAGCCAGCGAGGTTGATCTCGGCGCGTAGCTGCGCCTCGATATGCTCGATGAGCCGATTGAGAATTCCGATCATGATTCCACCCTTCCCCAACTACTATTCTTCAGGGTAGGGGCACGCCGCCCGATCATCGCGGTTCGATGCGATCAGGCGTTTTCCAGAGTCTTTTCACGTACCCGGGTGACGACCGGCTTGGACGCCGCACGGGCCGCGGCCAGTCCGCGTTCCAGATCGGCGATCAGATCCTCGACCTCTTCGATGCCCACCGAGAGGCGGACCAGGTTGGCCGGGATTTCCAGCTCCGTGCCGATCAGCGAGGCGTGGGTCATTTCGCGCGGATAGCAGACCAGGGATTCCACCCCGCCCAGGGAGACCGACAGCTGGAAGTACTCCATGGACTGGGCGAAGGCGCGGGCGGCGGACTCATCTTCCAGGGCCACCGAGACGATCCCGCCAAATCCGCGCTGCTGTCGGGCCGCCAGCTCGTGGCCCGGGTGGTTCTCCAGCCCCGGGTAGTAGACCCGGGTGACCTCGGGCTGTGCATCGAGCCAGCGGGCCAGCGTGGAAGCGGTGGTGCAGTGGCGCTCCATGCGCAGGCCCAGGGTTTTCAGCCCGCGGGCGGCCAGGTAGGAATCCTGCGGTCCCGCCACCGCGCCCCCGGCGAATTGCTGGTAGCCCACGGCTTCGGCCAGGGTTTGGCCGCGGAAGAGCTGGTCGGCCACGATGACTGCGCCTCCCAACACATCGGAGTGCCCGCCAATGTACTTGGTGGTGGAGTGGACCACCGCGTGGGCGCCGAAATCCAGCGGGCGCTGCAGATAGGGAGTGGCGAAGGTGTTGTCCACCACCAGCAGGGCGCCGTGTTCGCGGGCGATGGCAGCCCAGCCGGCCAGGTCGGCGATGCCCAGCAGCGGGTTGGAAGGGGTCTCCACCCAGAGCAGCGCGGTGTTCGGGCGCACCGCGGCGCGCACCGAGTCCAGGTTGGTGATCTCCACCGCGGAAGAGGTGATGCCCCATTTGCTGTGCAGCTTGGAGATCAGCCGGTTGGTGCCGCCGTAGCCGTCGGCGCCGAGGATGATGTGGTCGCCCGGTTCGAGCACCGCGCGCAGCAGCGCGTCTTCGGCGGCGATGCCCGAGGCGAAGGCGAATCCGGCGGCGCCGTTTTCCAGGGCGGTGAGCTGGTCCTGGAACCCGTCGCGGGTGGGATTCGAGCCGCGGGAGTATTCGTGTCCGGAGCGCAGCACGTTGATGCCGTCCTGGATGAAGGTGCTGGTCTGGTAGATCGGCGGGACGACCGCCCCGGTGTGCGGGTCCTTGTGCTGGCCGGCGTGGACGGCCCGGGTGTTGAAGCCAGTCATCTCATGCTCCTTGGGTTTGCGGGGCCAGAGCCTGGGCCAGTGCGTGATCCAGGGCCCCGGTGAGATCTGCGAGCAGGTCGGCGGGGTCTTCCAGGCCGACCGAGAGGCGCAGGGTGGAAGTGTTCAGCCCGGCGGCGGCCAGTTGCTGCTCGGAGAGCCGGCAGTGGGTCATGGTGGCCGGGTGGGAGATCATGGTGCGGGTGTCCCCCACATTGGCGGCCAGGGAAATCAGCTTGAGCCCGTCGATCAGCGGGGAGACCAGCGTGGGATGGGCCAGCTCGATGGCCAGCACGCAGCCGGTGCCCTTGGGCGTGATCTTCTTGGCCAGCTCGTGGCTCGGGTGGGTGGACAGCGAGGGGTGGTGGATGGCCACAATGCCCGGGTGCGCCAGGAGTTCACCGATCAGCGTGGTGACGCTGCGCTGCACATGGGCGGCGCGCACCGGCAGGGTTTCGATGCCGGCGAGGATCCCCTGGGCGCTGGCCGGGGCAAGGGTCGGTCCCAGATCGTGCAGGAATTTGGAGCGCACCAGCATCGCGTAGGCAGCGGATCCGTGGCGTTCAAGCAGCGAGGTGTTGTTCAGCCGCACGCGCGGGGCGGCGATCTGCGGCCAGCGGGCGGCATCGGAGAAGTCGAATTTGCCCGAGTCCACCACGATCCCGCCCAAAACAGAACCGTGTCCGGCCAGGCCCTTGGTGGCCGAGTGCACCACGATGTCCGCGCCATGATCCAGTGGCCGCACATTCAGCGGGGTGGCCAGGGTGTTATCGACCACCACCGGGATATTGTGCTCGTGGGCGATGGCCGCGATGGCGGGGAGATCGGCCACGGTGCACAGCGGGTTGGACACGGACTCCAGGAAGAATGCGCGGGTGTCTTCCTCGATGGCCTGCGACCAAGCCAAAGGATCGGCCTGGTCGACAAAGCTGATGCGGATGCCGAAGTCGGCGAAGGTGTCAGTGAGCAGGTCCACGGTGCCGCCGTAGAGCGAGGAGGAGGCCACGATGTGCTTGGGGCCCTGGGTCAGGGCCAGCAGGGACAGGGCTACCGCGGACTGGCCGGTGGCGGTGGCTACCGCCTGGGCGCCGCCTTCCAGTGCTGCCACTCGCTGCTCGAGAATCGAGACGGTGGGGTTGCCGGTGCGCGAGTAGGTGAAGCCGGCCTGGCGCAGCGCGAACTTCTCGATCGCTTCGGCATGCGACTGGAATTGGTAGGCTGCGGAATTGTGCAGTGGCGGCAGCATCGGGCGGAAGTCTCCGCTCGGGCGATATCCGGCATGGACCGCGTCGGTTCCTTGGCTCATAGCTCCTCCTCGTTCTCTGCGAGGGAGTGCACCGATAGGCATCGTGTGGCAACACGAAGCACAGCACGCAAAAGCGCGTTCGGAACTGCTCCATCGTTCCTGGCATTAGCACCTTTCGGTATCCCGATGGTTGCTGCGACGTCTTCGAGCCAGATCTCTTAGTCGCTCTTGATGGTTTGTTGTTCTTCCATGGTTGGCCACGGGCCGCAAACGGCGCAAGCGCTATCGAGCGGCCAGCTTCATACAAGGCCGCCGGGCTTCATATGACCTCTAGTTGTCATGATGACGCGGTGGTTGGCACCACTTTATGACGCAACACTTTGAGCAGAACCTGCGTGATTTCAAGGTTTTTGCCGAAGTTTATGACGATAGACCGGTACTCGATGACCGGGAGTTACGCTGTGGGCGGCTCAGCCGAGCACCTCGACCCCGAAGCTGGCGACCACCGCGCGGACTTCTTGCAGATAGCGCTGGGCCTGGTCGGTGAGCGGGATCGCGGCGTGGTCGATCCAGCCGATCTCGATGCGCTCTTCGATCGCCAGCGGGATGGCAACGATGGAGGGATCTAGCTCGTCGCTGATGATGCCGGTGGAGATCGTGTACCCGCCCAGGCCAATCATGAGGTTGAAGATGGTGGCGCGGTCCGAGACCTGGATTTCGCGTTGGCTGGAGCGGGTGGAGAGCACCTCCTCGGCGAAGTAGAAGGAATTATTCGCGCCCTGGTCGAAGGTCAGCCGCGGCAGGTCCTCGAGGTCTTCGAGCGTGACCTGGCTTCGGGTGGCCAGCGGGTTGCTGCGCGAGATGAAGATGTGCGGATCGGCCAGGAACAGCGGGTGGAAGACCAGCCGGGATTCGCGCAGCAGCTTGTCGATGACTTTCCGGTTGAAGTCGTTGAGGTAGAGGATCCCGATGTCGCTGCGCAGCGTGCGCACGTCCTCGATGATTTCTTCGGTGCGGGTCTCGCGCAGCGAAAACTGGTACTCCTCGGCCCCGCTAGCCTGGACCATCCGGACAAAGGCATCCACCGCAAAGGAGTAGTGCTGGGTGGATACGCCTAGCAGCCGTCTGGCGGCGGGGCGGCCAAGGTAGCGGTGCTCAAGAAGCTCCACCTGCTCGAGCACCTGCCGGGCGTAGCCGAGGAATTCTGCGCCTTCAGCAGTGAGCGTCACTCCCCTGGCTGAGCGCATCAGCAAGGTGCGTCCCACTCGTGATTCGAGTTCCTTCATCGCCGCCGACATGCTGGGCTGCGCGACGTAAATCAGGTCGGCGGCAGCCGAGATGGACCCCTCGGAGGCCACCGCCACAAAATAGCGAAGTTGCTGCAGTGTCAAGCCATTTGTTCCCTGAACCATAGATCGAGTCTATATGAATCCATAGTTATATCGAGTTACCTGATATCAAGAATCACCCTGCATGATTGACGCAACGACTTCCCCTCGGCCTGCCCAGGCCTCCCAAATACAGATTGGCCATCATGGCAGACGCATTAAATTTCAGCATTAGCACCACAAGATTCGACGAGAATTATTCCCCTTCGACAAATTCGCGCACCACGACAAACTTCGCTAATTTGGCACGCGGAGAGCGCCGTGAAGAGAACCTGCGCAATGCCCTGACGATGATCAACCGCCGGTTCAATTCCTTGGCTCACTGGGATAATCCCCAAGGCGACCGCTATTCTCTTGAATTGGAAATCATTTCCGCAAATGTTCATTTTTCTGCCGATAATACCGATCAGGAATTTCCACTTTTAGAAGTGCTTGAAACCACGATCGTGGATAAACTCACGGGTACTCGGTCCCATGGCATGGTCGGCAATAATTTTTCTTCTTATGTCCGCGATTACGACTTCAGCGTGGTGCTTCCAGCTTCGTGTAATGACAGCGGAGCCCCGGTGCTTCCGGAGGATTTTGGCGATCTCCATGGGCAGCTCTTCCAGCATTTCTTGAACTCACATGCGTACCGTGAGCGTTTTGCCCAGTTGCCGGTGGTCTGCATCAGCGTCTCGACTTCCAAAACCTATTTCCGCACCGGCAACAGCCATCCAGTGCTCGGCTTGGAATACCAGCAAGATGAAAATTCATTGACCGACGCGTACTTCGGAAAAATGGGCTTGAGCGTGCGCTACTTCATGCCGCAGGGTGCTGTTGCGCCACTGGCCTTCTACTTCCGCGGCGACCTGCTCAACGATTACACCAATCTGCAGCTGATCAGCCTGATCAGCACCATGGAGACATTCCAGAAGATCTACCGCCCGGAGATCTACAACGCCAATTCGGCGGCACCGGCTGTGTACCACCCGAGCCTTGGCGCCGAAGATTTCTCCCCCACCCGCGTCTTCTATGACCGCGAAGAGCGAACCCAATTGGGCAAGATCCAAGGCAAGTTCACCGAAGAGCATTTCATCACCCCGAATCGCCAACTGCTCGATCAGTGGTCCGCTTCCTGTCCGTCACCAGTCGCCTAAGAGCCAGAAAGATTCCCCTATGACTTCTCCGCTTATCCCCACGTCAATTGTTGGCAGCCTGCCCAAGCCGTCATGGCTCGCCGAGCCTGAAAAACTTTGGTCCCCTTGGAAGCTTGAGGGCGCGCACTTGCGCGAGGGCCAGCAAGACGCCATGCGCGCCGCGGTGCTCGAGCAGGCCCAGCGCGGCATCGACATCATCTCCGATGGCGAGCAGTCGCGCCAGCATTTTGTCACCACGTTCATTGAGCACCTGAGCGGTGTCGACTTCGAAAAGCGCGAGACCGTGCGCATCCGCAACCGCTATGACGCCAGTGTCCCCACCGTCGTCGGTGCCGTTGAACGTGAAAATCCCGTCTTTGTCCAGGACGCAAAGTTCCTGCGTTCCTGCACCGACAAGCAGATCAAGTGGACCCTGCCTGGCCCGATGACGATGGTTGACACCTTGTACGATGCGCACTACCGTAGCCGGGAGAAGCTGGCCTGGGAATTCGCGACCATCCTGAACCAGGAAGCCCGCGAGCTCGAGGCCGCCGGAGTGGATGTCATCCAGTTCGATGAGCCTGCCTTCAACGTCTTTTTTGATGAGGTGGCCGACTGGGGCATCGCTGCCCTGGAGCGCGCCTGCGAGGGACTCAAAGCCGAGACCGTGGTTCACATCTGCTTTGGCTACGGCATCAAAGCGAATAATGACTGGAAAGCCACTCTCGGTGCCCAGTGGCGCCACTACGAGAAGTCCTTCCCGCTGTTGCAGGCTTCCTCCATCGATACCGTTTCATTGGAATCCCACCACTCGAATGTCCCGCTGGAGGTTGTCGAAATGGTGCGCGGCAAGCGAGTGATGCTTGGAGCCATCGACGTGGCCAATGACGCTGTGGAAACTCCCGAGGACGTGGCGCAGACCCTGCGCAAAGCTCTCGAATATGTCGATGCGGACAAGCTGATTGCCAGCACCAACTGCGGCATGGCCCCGTTCCGCCGCGATGTGGCCCTGGCCAAGCTCAGTGCGCTCAGCGCAGGGGCTGGCATCCTGCGCGAGGAGCTTGTTGGTGCCCGCGTCTGAAGTGACAGAATCGGCGACACCATCGTTGCCCGCGGTAGACTTCAAAGCGATCTTCCGCGGGCACCCCGGTGGCGTCAGCCTGATAACCGCCGATGCCGGCGACGGACCGGTTGCGCTCACGGCAACGTCCGTGGCCTCGATCAGCGTTGATCCGCCATTGCTCGTCTTCTCGATTTCTGCTCTGTCCTCGGCGGCCAAAGTGCTGACCCGCGCAACATCTCTTATAGTTCACAGCTTGGATGCGCATGACATCGAGGTTGCTAAATTGGGGGCAACCAGTGGGATCGACCGCTTCGCACAGAAGCAAACGTGGTCAAGGCTGAGCACTGGGGAACCGGTATTTGACGGCGTCCGGGCCTGGGTACGTTGCGCGGTCATCGAACGGGTTCAGGCAGGAACATCCACAGTTTTTGTCGCGCGGGCCCTTGAGTCACACATTGAACGAGATAGTGAACCCGGCCAGCCCGGCAACGGACTGGTTTACCACAACCGCGCTTGGCACCGGCTGGATGAAAACTCCCAAATAAAGAATTGAAGCTGTTCGGCCACCGCCTCAAAGACGGTGGCCGAACAGCTTCAATTGGCATTTCGCCAGTAGTATCTCGCCGAGCTAGTGCTTGGCCGATTTCCGGCGGCCCAGGGCAACAACGACTGCACCGGCCAGAGCCAGCAGTAGCCCCGCCCCGGCAGCAGTGACACCGTCAAAACCGGTGTTCGCCAGTGCTGGTGCAGCGGCGTCGGCGCTCTTCTTGGGCTCTTCCTTCTTGTCCGAAGATGCTGGTTTTACCTGGCCTGCAGGCTCCATGACAGCATTGGACGAGGGAGATTCGGTCTGGGACGGAACCATTTCTTCCCCAGTTGCGGTTCCGTCGGTACCGTTATCCTCGGGAGCAGCCTCGATGCCGAAGAACATTTCAAGGTAGTACGCTCGCAGCTCGGGATCATGGGCAAATACTTCTTCGAGGAGCGCCTGGAACTCAGCGGTGTCTTCATCCGTTTCAATGCTTTCGGCGATGAATGGCAGCATCAGATCAAGGAGTTCGAGGCCTTGGTCGGAGCTGAAGTAAGCTTCCCACTGCGCTTCATCCCAGTCGAAGCTCGCCTCGGGAAGAAGCTCGGTAATGGACTCCCAGAAAGCCAGCTCTTCATCCGATAGCTCGAATTCATCACCCCAGCCGTTTTCGTCAGCCAGCACTTCATTGATGAGACGATTTAGTTCCTGGCCCGCTTCGGTTTCGTCTAAAGCTTCCCACTGGGCTTCGTCCCAGTCTTCGCTGCCTTCAGGCATCAGTGCGTCGATTTGAGCCCAGCGAGGATCCTCGCCATCAACTGCGACATAGGTTGACGAATCCGTGGACTCTGCCGACTTGCTGGCATCGGCAGGAGCCGCCGTTTCAGCTTCGGACTCCGTAGCCGAGGCGGATTCTGTCACCTTCGGCGCAGATTCTTCGGCTTCAGTGGGCTCAACAGGTTGAGATTCCACAGGTTCAGGAGTTTCGTCGATGGTGGGTTCCGAAGTTTCAACCTGGCTAGATGCATCGACTTCGGGAGCTACTTCTGGTTCAGCTGGAACGATAGCTGTTTCTGATTCAACAGCTTCTTCTACCTTGGAGGCCGTCTCAACAGGAGCAACAAGTGGCTCCGCCGGAACGAGAACTGGCGTTGAAGATTCAACTGAGGTCGAGATGACATCATCCGAAACCACTTGTGCATTTGCTGCCGGTCCGCTGAGCACCAAACCTGAAATGAGTGCCGTGGACATTGCTGCCGCGCTTAATTTAGTTTTCAATTATCCTGCTTCAATGAACTTAATTCATAACCCTGGTTAATGGGATTCATCACCTGACCACTGAATAAATAGAAAAATCGACTTCGACGGTTAATAATGGAAGTGATCAAACAACACAAAAACCGAAGAAGCCGATGAGTTACAAGTATAGTACAGGCCTGCCCCTGACCAAGTTCATGGAACTGCAACACAGGATCCAAGAGATCCTCGACTCACGTCCCACCACAAACAAAGGCCCGGGCGGAAGACCAGCAGCTTTGAGCCTGCATCAGCAGCTGCGGATCGTCCTGCACCTACTGCGCCACAACGTACGCCAAGCCTTTATCACCGACCAATACGGCGTCAGCCAACCCACTGTCTCTCGGGCCTATCGCAAGCTCATGCCACTGATCTGCATGGCACTAACCATGGAAGCCTCCGATATCAAAGAAGCTATAGCCAAGGGTGAATCACTGATCGTGGACGGCACTGACGTGCGGATTCGCAAACATCGGGCAGCGATCAAAACACATTACTCGGGCAAAAAGAAACGGCACTGCGTCAATATCCAAGTCGTCGCCACGCTAGCTGGACAAGCCGTGTATATCGGTGAACCAGTGCCCGGGCGGATGCACGACAAAGTAGCGTTCACCCGAACCGGCGTGGAGCAGATCCTCGCAGAATCACCCTACCTCGCGGATCTTGGTTATCAGGGAACGTCCGCGATCACCCCCCTACAAGAAGGGGGATCGTCCGGGAACAGGCGAGTTGATTGAGCATGATCAGAAACTCAATAAAGGACTCTCCAAGTATCGTGCTGCGGTAGAGCGTGGCAACGCTCATTTGAAGAACTGGAAGATCCTCTCGGAGATTTATCGTGGAGTGTTCCATGAACTTCCGGCAGTGATCCGCATTGTTTCGTTACTGGAATTCTTCCGGGATAACGCGTCGGGAACCAAGTATTGAATAAACTTCAATGAGTGCGAATCGGCATAAAACATCACCGAAGACATTTAGCAATTGATGCTAAAGTGGCCCTGTCGTGTGCCGATAAATTGATGATGAGACTAAACCTAGCCCATTATCCGAAGATTCACAAAGAATTTTTTTCCATAAAATGCTTCTCTTGCGAGCCTAGTCAGCTAAGGAATATTGGAAGCTACTCCCGTCTCACCCCATTGCTTGACACGCCTCAAGTATGGACTTTCCTGCCGGCTCAAAATCCGCTGGAACATGGGCGTCGATAGTCAACTATTCTCCATTGATCACAACAAGCGAAACCCGCAAAGTCTCCAATTGCTTGATCAACGATCTCAAAAGAGGACCTGTCAGTTCCTGCAAATGGCTGCCAATATCCGCATGCAGCGGACAACAACGTCGAATGAGCATCAACGAAATTCTCTTCTAGGTGGTAGACCGGCCGGCCCGCAGGTCTGACTTCGTCGCGCCGAAAGTCTCTTCAACATGGCACAAGTCGTAACAAGTACTGATCACCGAGCCCTATGGTCTCCACAGAAACTGGAAAGATCGGAGCGCCTGACCAGGACAAACAGGACGCGATGCGCCATACGGCTCTGGAGCAGACATGCCGTGGCGTCGGCACTATTCCAACGACGAGCAGACCTGCCAGCACTGCGCGACAAACACAATAAGAGCGACCAAGTCGTGGATTCGACGAGGTCCGATGCCAGATCAACGGGCGATCTTCCAATCGGACATACCACGACGTGAAGAACCGCAGGAGGCCCGCGGTCACGACCAACGAGGTCAATTCTGAGCGCATTCGACACATGTGAAGAGGAGGTATAGAGATGGCTGGACACAAGGGGCAGCTGTTCAGGTACGTGCGCGTCAGCGCCGCCGACCAGAACGAGGAACGGCAGCTCGAAGCCATCGGAGAGGACGATTGGCTGTTCGCCGAGAAGGTCTCCGGGAAGAGCTCCAGTGGCCGCGAGCATCTCCAGGAGATGATCGACTACGTTCGCGACGGCGACGTCATCCGGGTGAAGTCGCCCGACCGGCTGGCGCGCTCGACCCGGGACCTGCTCGGACTCGCTGAGTAGTTGAAGGCCAAGGGCGTCGCCGTCGAGTTCGTTGACAACCCTGCGCTGAATATGAACACACACAAGGGAGAGTTCATGCTCACGATCCTCGCAGTCGTAGCCCAGTTTGGGGCGGACGACGGTCCGGGAGCGCCTGGCCAAAGGCATCGCCAAGGCCAAAGATACCTGCGACCGCGAGCCGAAGCTCACTGACGGACAGCTCTTCACTGCACGCGGGCTCATCGTCCGCGGCGTTCCCAAGGCGGCGGTGGCCCGGGAGCTCGGCGTCAGGCGGCAGACCTTGTACACCGCACTGAACGGGGACGGCGCGTACTCCGAGGACTGAGGCAGGGCCGGGCCCCATGGGCCTGAGCCTGCATGGCACCAGTTTCACACGCCGGGTTGCCGAGAACAGGATTGGGACCATGGATGCCGAGAAGATGAGTGAAGCTCTCCCATGGATGCTGGAATTGCCAGCAACCGATCGGGAAACCTGCACGAGGGAACTCACCGATGCGGCAGTGGCGGCATCGGCTCACGGCGGTCCCAGACTCGCTAATGCTGAGCTCATCTCGTGGCGCGAGACCGCGGCGACCCTGGCTGACAGGCTGGGCGGCTCACCGGTTGAGTGGCTCGACGAGACCGCTCCCGTCGAACGGCCATAGAGCTGAGTTTGGGCATCCGCCGAGACAACTTTCCGATCTGGTTTTCAGCTCATTCATAGACTAGTTTATGCAACGAATCACATGCCGCAGAAACTCGCATTCTCCAGCTATTGCAAACGATATATTTTTTATGTGACACTGGTTACATCAGCTAGAAACCGGCCCAAGTTCGGGTTCATTTTTCTTTAAGCACGCTTCCGCCCAATGGCAGAGGTGTGCCGTTTTTGCGTTAAGAGAGCTCCGGCTCTCTTTTTTTATGCCCAAAACCAGCTAAGGAGGAATCTCATGGATGCTTCAGATTTCACAGGTCGTCTCATCGTCGCCATCAACAAGGCGCACGCTCTCATCAACGGCGGTTCGGTCGACGCCATCGCTTTGATCATCGAGGGGCAGGAACTGGCCCGAGCGTCCCTCCAAGGCACTGGCACCGACGATGAAGTGCACCGCCTCGCCTCCCTGATGATAATCGGCATCGCCAAAGCAAAGATCAGCGTCGAGCGGAGCGCTGAGTGGCATACCTGCCTGAAACTATGCCGGCGCTCCCGTAACGACCTGCGGCGGTTGCAGCCCTACGATTGCGACGCGATTCGAAAGCTGTGGGCGATCGGCCACAAGGCTGATGAGTTGGCAGTCATGGGCGTGCGAGCCCGATCGCCTCGGAAACCTGCACGTCCGTCAGCACGACCGTTGCAAAATCGACCCTTCGCGGAATTCATGGCCGGGTACGGAGATCTGCAAGAAAAACCGGAACATGCACCAGCAAGGGCTGACGAGATCAGGACCTCGCCGATTCTGACTGGGCCAGAAGCCGAAGGGCAGTATTTCAGCCCTGGTGAATACTGGCCTAACACTGGGGCAAAGTAAGAACGAAAATGGGGTAGGTGGGCTGGCTCTGATTGTGAACGAACCGGCACACCTGCCAACCGAACCCCGAGTTTTGAAGGAACGGGAACCGTCGAGCTCTCATCTTGAACCAGCCACTTTCGGATGGCCATAGAAAACCTGACGGGGCCCGTCCAAGTACAGCCAGTACCTGCGGCTCGTCAACGGCTTCTTACACAGCATGCCCGAGGTTGAACTCGCCGATCGCATCGAGAAACAACAGTTCAGTTAATAGCGCCACACACCCAAACGCATTCAAGTCGCAGTCAACCGATGCCGCCTCCTGTTCGGACCTCTTCTGAAACATGTTGGCCACGCATCGTAAAGGCAGCCGCCAGCCGGCAAGCAACCGGCGTTGAATCATAGATACAAACGTCTTTAACTCCCTTGAGCAATGAAAATTTTGTTTTTCGCTAGACCGACCAAAGAACAAAGCGATTCCCAATCTAGCATTTGACTTGGGGTGTTTAGATTATTAACCAACCTTCATCAAGGGCTCGCAAAGTTGTTGAAGCGAATTTCTTACTGAAAACATATTTTCAGCTTGCGCACCGTTCCTCGATGGTTTAGGCTTGTGGTGTAGCGCAGGACAACTCGACCAAAGGAGGCTCTCTATGAACACCGCAAACCGAACGCTTCATCTCATTGACATTGAGAATCAGCTCGGCACCGGCGACATCAAGGCTGATGAAATCACTAAGTTCATGGCCTTCTACAAGGACGTGGCCCGCGTGCAAGAAACAGATCATGTCATCATTGCCGTCTCAAGCAGCGATGGATTGCTGGAGCTAGCTAAAGCACACACCGGACCCTGCCGCTACCTACACAAACCAGGCAGGGACGGTGCCGACCATGAACTGCAGAACGTGATGCTGCTTGAAAACATCGCTGAACGCTTCGACCGCATCGTGCTCGCATCGGGCGACGGCGGATTCGTCGACGCCGTTCTCGCACTTGGCCAGCAAGACGCATACGTGACCGTCATCGGCCGCGTCGGACACATTTCCAAGCGGCTGCAACTCGTAGCCCGCCCAATGATTGAACTCCCAATCTACGATCCTGAAAGGCTCGCAGCCTAATGACCAAAACCGAAGATCAGCAACTCGTAAGCATCAGCAGCATCGCAGAACGTACTGGTTTGAAAGTGCCTACCGTTAGCAACTGGCGACGCCGCGACGATACGTTCCCCCAGGCAGCAGCAGGTACTAGCACCCGACCTTTGTTCTCTCTGGAAGAAGTCAAAGAATGGATCCTAAAGACAGGGAAGAACGTACAGTTCCAAGAACGAAGCGCCGTGCAGCCCCTGGCAGACTTGTTGCGCGGACGATACGACACTGCCGAGTACCATCAGGTGCTTTTCAGTTTGCTGGCCTTGGCTCGATGGGTGCAGTCCAACGACCAGAGCCCGCTCGCTGAAACCAGCAAAGATGACTTCATCAAGCTTGCAAACCTCAGTATTGCTTCCTTGTCACAGGACCGGCCTCTTGTTGCAACTGCCATCGAGCAGCTGCTTTCTGAATCGAAACAGCCTGGCGACGAAGATCTGTTCGCCAATGTCTTCAGCAAGATCTGCGCACACGGGAATCCAGGACAGCTCGCCGCAGAGCTGACTGACCTGGTACGGCAAACTTCGTGGATTGGCGGAGCCGAGCATCTCTCCACACCTGCTTTTTCTGATTTCCTCGTAGCATTACTGCCGCGAGGAGGCTCTGATTTTGCTGATTTCGGCAGCGGCTACGGGCAAACCCTTTCCACTGCAGCACGTCTCGAACCCAACTGGTCCCTGACTGGCTTAGACATCAACGTTCAAGCCAACCAAATCGCAGCTTGCCTTCTGTATACCAATGGTGTCTCCGCCGAATTGTGCTCAAAGGATGTTCTGCGTTCTGCACATGAGGAGAGCTTTGACCGGATCACCTTCCACGCACCCTTCGGCATGCGGCTCAACGACGAGGATCTTCAGGCAATCGCTTGGCCTTTCGGCAAGCCGCCCCGCAGCAACGCGGATGCGGCATGGCCGCAAGTCGCTTACCGTTCGTTGCGCCAAGACGGCTGTGCAGTTGTGGTGGTGGCAACGAGTGTACTCACCAGGGGAAGCACCACGCGGGATATTCTCAAGCGAATGGTCTCTCAAGGAGCGATTGAAGCTGTCATTTCTCTTCCCGGAAAGACTCAAATCAATACTGCAATTCCAGTGAGCATCCTAGTTCTGCGTAAGAACAGTGCTCCTTCTGAAGTGCTGATGATTGATACTGCACAGGCGGCTGCGGGGACCATCCAGAACGCCAAAGACACAGACGTCGCTGATGCCTACGCCAAAGCTATCGCTTCGCTCGAAGCATGGCGCCAGCAGGGTACGCCTGATTCTGAGATTTCGGCTGCTGTTCCCCTCACTGAGCTTTTGGCCCCTGATGCTGTGCTTCTCCCCCAGCGCTGGCTGCTCACGGTTGAAGCCCCCGACAAGAACAAGCACGTGGTTGAAGAGGTCAACGCCTCATACAGAGCATTGGCGGATGCAGTGCAGCAACAGCCAGAGCTCCCGTCGCTGCTGCCAGTTGCCGAGACGCCCCAAGCCGCCCCTCTACACGCACTGACCGAAGTTGGAACCGTCGTCCGCGGCGACTTTTCCTCAATACGAAGCTCGGCAGCCGACACGACTACTTCGCCAAAGGTTCAAGTAGTTACCATGGGAACTGTACGTAACGGACACTCCGAAGAACGAACCAGTCCCGCACGAACTGCAAAGAAGTCACCTGTCACAACCCAGGCAGGAGACATTCTTATAACCACGACAGGACCAATCAATGCACGCGTATGGGATGAAGAAGGCCTCGCCGTGGACAAGAACGTCACCATCTTGCGGGACGTCAGCCCAGCTTGGGATCCCTACTATGTCGCGTCGCAGATCACCGCGGAAAATAACCAGGCAATGCTGACCGGAATCACCATCAAACGAGTCGATGTCAAACAGCTCCTTGTCGCCCAGCTGTCGCTGGAAGCCCAACAAGCTATTGGCCAGGCGGTCCGTGACTATTCGGCTTTCGCAGACGCCGCCCGGAACACCGCCACCAAGGCAGAAGAACACCTCGCAGCATTACAAAACTCCGTATCCAGCGGAACCGTCTCCCCCGACTAAAAGTAACCCGCAAGATCCGCCACTATTACATTTCATCAAGGATCACCTTCGCATGAGCAACCACGCAACATTCATCTGGAGCATCGCCGACTTGCTCCGAGGCAACTTCAAAGCCCACCAGTACGGCGACTTCATCCTGCCCTTCACCGTCCTGCGCCGCCTAGACGCAGTCCTGGCAGATACCAAGCCAAAAGTCCTGGAAGCCGTCGCTGACGCAGAAGCCAAAGGCCTGCCCGTCCGCCCAGTGCTGCTCAAGACTCGTGCAGGGCACCAGCACTCCTTCTATAACACCAGCCGCTACGACCTGACAACCCTGGTCGGCGACCCCGAAAACCTACGCGAAAACCTCCTCGCCTACCTCAACGCCTTCTCCGAAAACGTGCGGGACATCTTTACCAAGTACAAGATTGAAGACCGCATCGAAGAACTCGAAGACAGCAACCTGCTCCTGCTGGTCATTCAGCAGTTCGCCGACGTCGACCTGCACCCAGACAGCGTCTCCAACGCCGAAATGGGCCACATCTTCGAAGAACTGATCCGCAAGTTCGCCGAGGCATCCAACGAAACCGCCGGTGAGCACTTCACCCCTCGCGAAGTCATCGAACTCATGGTAGACCTGCTCTTCGCCAACGATGACAAGGCCCTGCGCGACGGAGATATCGTCCGCTCCGTTTACGACCCGACCGCCGGCACCGGCGGCATGCTCTCCGTCGCCGAAGACCACCTTAAGGACATGAACCCCCGCGCCCGCCTCACCCTGGCCGGCCAGGAACTCAACGCCCAGTCTTACGCGATCTGCAAGGCCGACATGGTCATCAAGGGCCAAGCCGTCGATGCGATCGTCAATGACGACACCTTGACCGATGACGGGCACGCCGGCTCCACCTTCAACTACTGCCTGTCCAACCCTCCATTCGGCGTGGACTGGAAGAAGCAGGAAAAGAAAGTCCGTAAAGAACACGAGGAGAAAGGCTTCGCCGGCCGCTTTGGCCCAGGCCTACCCCGCGTCTCTGACGGGTCCATGTTGTTCCTTCTGCACCTGATTTCCAAGATGCGCGAACCCGGCGAAGGCACTACCGGCGGACGCGCGGCGATCGTCCTCAACGGCTCCCCGCTGTTCACCGGCGGTGCAGGCTCGGGCGAATCAAACATCCGCAAGTGGCTGCTCGAACGCGACTATCTCGAAGCGATCATCGCCCTGCCCACCGACATGTTCTATAACACCGGCATCAGCACCTATATCTGGGTGCTTTCCAAGGAAAAGTCTGCCGAACGCAAGAACAAGGTCCAGCTAGTCGACGGGTCCAAGATGTTCCGAAAGATGCGCAAGGGCCTGGGATCCAAGCGCAACGAAATGGGTTCAGAAGACATCCAGAAGATCGTTACCCTCTACGGCGACTTCGTCGAAACCGAGCAGTCCAAGATCTTCAACACCACTGACTTCTTCTACCGCACCATCACCGTCGAACGGCCGCTGAGGCTGAACTTCGCCACCAACACAGACCGCATCGACCTCGCACTAGCCACCAAGACTCTGGCCAAGCTCAGCGTCAAAGCCCAAGCCGCCCTGCGTACCGCACTAGAATCTATGGACGCAGGCAAGCTGTGGAAGAACCGGGACGAGTTCACCAAGGCACTGAAAAAGCAGCTGACGACCAGCGGCGTTGACTTGAGCGCACCGCAGTTCAAGACCCTCGTTGTTAGCCTGTCTGAGCGGGATGAGACGGCGGATGTGTGCTCGGGTGCCAAGGGCAAGTTTGAAGCTGACGCTGACCTGCGTGATACCGAGAACGTGCCATGGGACGAAGACATCCACGGGTACCTGGAGCGTGAGGTGAAGCCGTTCGTTCCTGACGCTTGGATCGACGAGGCCAAGACGAAGGAAGGCTGTGAGATCCCGTTCACACGCCATTTCTACCAGTACGTGCCGCCACGCCCGTTGGAAGAGATCGACGCTGACCTCGACGCGGTCCTGGGTCGTATTCGAGTACGTATTGAGCAGGTTAAAGCATGAATCTGAAACCATACACGGATTACAAGGACAGCCACCAAAAATGGCTTGGCAATGTGCCCTCCCATTGGGAAGTACGCCCTAGCAAGTCCGTCTTCGATTTAAGGAATGAACCTGAAAAACAGGGAGATGTACATTTAACTCCGTCGCAAACACTAGGCGTCCTTCCACAATCGGAATACATGAGGATTACAGGGAACAAAGTTGTTCTAGCTCTCGCTGGGACAACTATGAAACATGTAGAAGTCAACGACTTCGTTATCCATCTACGAAGCTTTCAAGGTGGCATCGAGTGGTCCGGATACCAAGGCAAGGTAAGTCCTGCTTATACCCTCCTAAAGCCGAAGGACTGCGTCGTACCGAGATTCTTCCAGTACTGTCTCAAGTCACGCGGATACATTGAGACTATTGCTAGCCTGACGGACCAGTTACGTGATGGTCAGTCAATGCGTTACTACGACTTTGGGAAAACTCCATTACCGTTGCCGCCTCTAAACGAACAGCGAGAAATTGCCGCGTTTTTAGACCGTGAGACCTCTGAAATTGATGCGTTTATCGCGGACCAGGAAGAACTCATTACGTTGCTGTCGGAACGCCGTACAGCAATGATCACCCGTGCAGTCACCAAAGGCCTCGACCCGAATGCGCCAATAGAAGACAGCGGAGTGGAATGGTTAGGTGAAATACCTAGTCTATGGACCATTCAAAAAGCGACTTGGATTGGTCGCGTGTTCAGCTCTGAACCCATTGGAGGAAACGAGATTACGGAAAACTCCACGGGAGTACCGTTCCTCAAAGTTTCCTCGCTATCTCCAGATAACTTCGAACTCTCTGAGCCAATCTGGTTTGTCACGCCTTCACGAGAACCTGCTCAAGATTTCATTGTCTTCCCGAAGCGAGGTGCTGCGATCTTCGGCAACAAAGTAAACATAGTCGAGGGTGCAGCGATAATGGATCCTAATCTCATGGGGTGGAAACTGACTTCTGGCCATTCGAACCTATATTTTTCATATGTTCTGAAGTCATTGCGGCTTGAAGAAATCGCCGATGTATCTACAGTTCCGCAAATCAATACAAAGCATATGGCTTCCTTGCTACTTCCAGTTCCGTCTGCAAATGAACAAGAAGAAATTGGAGCTTACCTCAACCGTGAGACTGCTGAGATTGACGCGGCGATCGCTGACGCTCGTGAAGCGATCGCGTTGTCCAAGGAACGTCGTGCAGCGGTCATCAGTGCTGCGGTCACCGGGAAGATCGACGTCCGCGGTCTATTAGACCCAGCAACCAGCATTGTGGAAGGAGCGTCTGTTGGCGCTGCATAACGAAATCGAATTCGAAAACGAAATCTGTGAGCACCTCGCCGCCCACGGATGGCACTACTCCCCCAGCGATGACGGGTACGACCGCGAGCGCGCGCTCTTCCCTGAGGACGTGTTCGGGTGGCTGGAAGACACCGTCCCTGACGAACTGGCCAAAGTGCTAAAGCCAGGTATGGCCCCAGCACCGCTCGCCAAAGCCAAGATCCGTTTATTGGACCGCCTGTCCACCGTCATGGATATGGACCCGTTCAACGGCGGCGGTACCCTGAACGCCATCAAGAAGGGCTTCGCCGTCACCCCTGCTTCCTTCCGCATGTTCCAGCCCAAGCCTGCCGACGGGCTGAACCCCGTCACTGTCAACCGCTACGGCCAGAACCGGTTGCGCGTGATGCGGCAAGTGCACTACTCCGCCAGCAACAACAAGTCCCTGGACCTGGTCTTCTTCCTCAACGGCATCCCCGTGGCCACCGTCGAGCTGAAAACCGACCTGACCCAGGACGCCCAGGCAGCACTGAAGCAATACAAGCAGGACCGAAACCCCAAGGATGAGCCGTTGCTCACCTACGGGCGCGGCGCCCTGGTGCACTTCGTCGTGTCTAACCAAGAAGTGCATATGACCACGAAGTTGGAAGGCATCTCCACCCGGTTCCTTCCCTTCAACGCCGGCAATAACAACGGTGCAGGCAACGCACCGCGCGAGGGGACCAGTCCCACCGCGTACTTCTGGGAAGACCTGCTCGAACGCGACGCGTGGCTGACCGTGCTGGGCAAGTTCATCCACTACCGCTTCGAAGAAGCCACCCACCCGATCACCGGGAAGAAGACCTTCAAAGCCTCCACCCGGTTCCCCCGCTATCACCAGTGGCGCGCCGTCAACGCCCTATCTTCAGCCGCTCTGGCCGAAGGGTCAGGGCATAACTACCTGATCCAGCATTCGGCAGGGTCCGGCAAGACCGATTCCATCGCTTGGGCTGCCTACCGCCTCGCCTCCCTGCATCGGGAACACGGTTCTAAGGTCTTTGACGGGGTCATCGTGATTTCTGACCGCACCGTGCTGGACGGGCAACTGCAAAAAGCCATCGAACAGCTCGAAACCGTTGCTGGGGTCTTCGCACCGATCACCCGAGGTTCTGAAGGATCCAAATCAGCCCAGCTGGCTGACGCGCTGCTGAAGGGACGGCAGATCATCGGTGTCACCCTGCAGACTTTCCCACACGCGTTGGAGGAGATCCGGAAGAACAAGGGGCTGGCTGGGCGTAATTACGCAATCATCGCTGACGAGGCTCACTCCTCCCAGTCCGGGGACGCGGCAAAGTCGCTGAAGAAGGTCCTGACCAGTCTCGGCCTCGATGAGAACGACGAAGTGAGCACCGAAGACGTGCTCGCCGCGGAAATGGCCGCCCGCGCCGGTGGCACAGGGAACTTGTCCTTCTTCGCGTTCACTGCCACGCCTAAAGCGAAAACCATTGAACTGTTCGGCCGCCCCGATGAGAACGGCGTACCGCAGGTCTTCGACCTGTATTCGATGAAGCAAGCCATCGAAGAAGGCTTCATCCTCGACGTACTGCAGAATTACACGACGTACGAAATGGCGGCGCGGATCGCCCACGCCAATGAGAAGACAGCCGAGCAGGAAATCGACCGGGACCAGGGCGCCAAGGCGCTGATGCAGTGGGTGAAGCTGCACCCGCACAACATCGCCCAGAAGGTTGCGGTCATCGTCGAGCATTTCCGGCAGAACGTCGCCCACCATTTGGCTGGCCGGGCCAAGGCCATGGTCGTCACTTCGTCCCGCAAGGAAGCCGTGCGCTATAAGCTGGCCATCGACAACTACCTGCGCACCAAGGGCCTCCAGTCCGAACTGGCTGCCCTGGTCGCATTCTCCGGGGACGTCAACGACCCTGATTCCGGGGTCGAGCCATTCAACGAGCACAACATGAACCCCGGGTTGAAGGGCCGGACACTGCCTAAGGCGTTCGGCACTGATGATTACCAGATCATGCTGGTGGCCAATAAGTTCCAGACCGGCTTTGACCAGCCTCTGCTAGTCGGCATGTATGTAGACAAGAAGCTCTCCGGCATCGCCGCCGTGCAGACTCTGTCCCGGTTGAACCGTGTCATCCCAGGCAAGGACCAGACGTTTGTCCTGGACTTCGTCAACGACCCTGGGATCATTCTTGAAGCGTTCCAGACCTATTACGAGGACGCGTCCATCGAACAAGAATCCAACCCAGACATCATTCACGACATGATTATGAAGCTTGATGCCATGGGTATCTATAACGACAGGGATGTCGACCTAGTCGCGCAGAAGTGGGTGGCCCAACGCAACCACAACGGTTTAGTCTCGCATTTGCAGCCGGCCATTGACGTGTTCAAGCACCGGCACAAGACAGCAGTGTTCAACAATGACAAGCTGGAGTTGGAAAAGCTCGAAGAGTTCCGCAAGACTGCCGGCGCGTTCAACAAGTCCTATGATTTCTTCTCCCAGATCATCGATTACGGCGATACCCTCGTGGAGAAACTGGCCATCTATCTGAAACTGTTGTCCAAGGCCCTCCAGACCACCGCGACCGGCAACAGGATCGACCTGACCGACGTGGTGCTCACCCACTATGCTTTGAAAAAGCAGGAAACTGCGGACTTGAAACTCGCCGCTGGAGAAGGCAAGGGGCTAAAGGGAATGACCGATGCTGGATCCGGTGTGCCACGGGAAAAGACCTCAGAGACTTTCGGCGGATTGATCGAACAAATCAACAAGATCTTCGAAGGCACCGGCGTCAGTGATGAAGACAGAGTGAACGTATTTGAGTCCATCCTGCGACACGCTTTGTCCCACGAACAGCTGCAACGCGAAGCCGTGGCCAATGGCCCATCTGATTTCAGTACTTCACCGACCCTGGTGGAGGTCATCGAGGAACTGATTTATACCGCAGGTGAAGGACATCAGAACGCAATCAATGTCCTGTTAACTCTGGGTAGTCCGGAGAAAATTGTCGAGGTCCTGCTCGCAGCCGGACTACAGAAGCGCTTGCGAGAGCAAGCACAGAAAGACGCCCAAGACAACGAATAGGTCGTCCACCACTCATGTGGGAGTTGCACTACTCGATGTAACTCCCACATTATGCAAATAACACCACCGATGAGGCTCTAGTGGCCATTCTGAAGTGGTTCCAGCACAAGCTGACCCCTGTAATCTGGTGGAAACTAGACAGGCCAGAGGAGGAAAAGACAGTGGACCAGTTATGGACAGATGGCGCTGCGACAGCTGCATTACTCGCGGGGCTTATCGCGGGCCTCAGCGCTATCGTAGCTAGCTTAGTTTCGCTACTCAGCGGGATTCTCAACCGTCATGCTGAGGCCAGATATCGCAATCGGGAGCTCGCAGCAGAAATTTCAACGGCATCTCATGTCCTTGAGACGGCCATGACTCAGTTACACGGCCCAAAAGCTGACTTCCTCCCGACTGGCGTGCGAGAGGCTCTCATTGAGGAGATCAATGTCCAAGCGCCTCGGTTAACGGCGCAATGTCTTCTCCTTCATTCACTCGGCAACCGCCATATGGCTGCGGCAGCGATCTATGTAGGTAATGCAATGACGAACACAGCAGGTTACCTGCACCCAGTCGAAGGCTTCGGGCTGCGTGAAGATTTCGTTGCGAAACAAGAGCGTCTGCAGGAGTCTGAAGAAGCCCGTGCAGTGCTGTCCCAATTAGCTCGGAGAACTTGGCTTGGTCAGGCTAGATATATGCGGAAAAATTCTGCTGCAAAGAAGATGAAGAAACGTGAAGATCGCGGTGGGACTCCGCTCTTCCGCGAAGGAGCCCAGAAAATTCGCTAAGGTGCTCTCCACCTATTTGTGCCCGTGCATACGATCCGGTCCATTACGAGTCTCAGGTTTGTCGCTTTTCATGTGACCCCGGACCCCATGAGCTTGCAAAAGAATAGGAGATCACAGTCAATATTGCGAGCCACGAAGCTCCAAATTCGCCGATAACGCCATTAGAACGATGTCGAGTCCTTTTCAGTCGCGAATTCAGTTATCCGCGTCTAAATCTGATACTGATGAAAGTACCAATTTTCGTCCTCCGAGCACAAGATAGGTTACTTTGGTCTATGAGCAGGCTTACGGCGGTTGCGGGCCCAAATCCGACTTCGGGGCATGGCGAATGCTTCATTTGGGAAAATAATGAAAACTCGACGATCGCGGTGGATGCAGGCGGATCGAAAAAAGTTGGCCGTTACGCTGGACAGCAAGCCCCGGAGATTTTGATCCTAAGCCATGACGACTCGGACCATATTAATGGCGCTGTAGAACTAATTCATACAGCTACTGCATCGTTAAGTGAACTCTGGGTTCCCGCTGAGTGGTACATTTTAATTCAGCAAATTGCAGCTACCGATGCCGAAAACTTGATCCCTCCAGACAACCAAAGAATCGTTTTAAGCTCCGTTGAAGCGCTAATCATTCAGCAGTTTGCATCTATTGATGGCTTCATCGACGACAATGGCGAAGTGTTGTTAACCCTCGTCGAAGAAGCAAGAGCGAATATATTAGCATGGGATAGAGTTCCAATATCAGAGGACGCAGGGTTCTTCATTCGTCTCACCGATTCCTCTAGAACTCATTGGTATGGAGCAACCGATTTAGCCGAGATCATCGACCGAGTAAAGGCACGCGCGACGGCACTATTGGATATTTTGGATGCTGCGCATACACACAAAATCAAGATCCGATTCTTTTCAGTTGATGTTCCATTCAGCCAGATAACCCCGCCATGGATGACGGCGGGCCGACCTGGAACCGCAACGATGGCTAACGCTTTTGAAGCACCCCTCACTCCTCTCAACGCAGTCCCTCCGGGGCTTCCGCATTCCTTAGCTTTAACTAGGCTCACAGTTCAGAATCGTCGCGCGCTCTGTACGCTACTATGGAATGATTCGACAACGCCAAAGTATGGTGGATTGATCTGGAGCGATACCGACGGCAATTGGCTCGATCATGCGTGCAATCTCGGTTTCGACCAAATTGTTAATGCTTTGTCGGCCAGCTCTGCCCCTCATCATGCATCGGATAATCCTGCGCACGATCGGGTTTGGGACGAGCTTCGTCTGGCTTCGGACTCTCTACTCATGATCAGTGCCGGCGGGCAATGGAATCAAAACTATAGGGCTGAGTATCTCGCTAAACAAACTTTCAAATCCTGCACCAAGTGTCGTCCAACTGCACGGACATATCAAGACGTAAGCATTACGATCGGCACAAGCATTTCGTTAAGTCGTCCGTGTATCGTACACCACTGAAGCAATACAACATCTTGGGATCACAAGTAAACTTGTAGTCGATCATCCGAACGATTGGGTCTATTGAAGCTTCCGCTTTCCAATTAGATTTCTTTTCAAGCCGTGGATTCGACGTAGTTTAGTGGCAAGCGTTCAATTGTTCGGCAAGATATCCTCGTCCCATTGAACTCTAGAGTGCCTCAATAGGTTGACCCACAAGCCAGACCTTGATTTTTGACTCATGATTCATATTAATATCAGCATCAATTCACTTGACCAGCGCACGTGAACCGCTGCCATGGCGAAACTTATAGAAGCTCAAGTCGAACTGATCCTGCAACAGGTACTGTCCAACATCGCTAATGACGAGTTCAACAAGAGAATATTGGGCCTAAGACTTGCCGTTGGGTCTTTGACAGTAATCACGACAGTTGTCTTCGGGGGTCAGCTCGCTTCGCTGAGACAAAAGACTGGTCCAAATATGTTGGCGCACTTCAACGGGCCAGTCACCAGATTCTCCATCCCTGCCAGCCAATAGACACAATGGTCATAGCAACCGAAAGGACATTCTTCGCATGGCATTACTTGTATTGCTTCCCTGGCAGGATCTCGTCGACCAGCTGCAGCTTCCGGGAATAGAACCGATCCTCTGGCACATCAACGATGATCCCGAGGATGCCCCGCCGGCGGACGTGCTGGTCACCGAACGTCCGGGCAACCCTCAGCTGCGTTCAAGGGTCTCCCGCATCAAGGGGCTGAAGCATGTCCACCTGCTGTCCATCGGATACGAGTGGGTTCTGGAGCATCTTCCTGAACAAGTGTCATTGACCAATTCCAAGGGCGCCGTGGAAGATGCCACCGCCGAACACTGCCTCGCCCTGGTTCTGGCGTCCCTGCGCCAGCTGCCGCAAGTTGGCGAGCAGCAGCGCGAGCGGCAGTGGACAAGGACGTGGACCGGCTCGCTGCACGGGTCCAAGGTGGTGCTTCTCGGAGCCGGTGGAGTCGGCAGTGAAATCCGTTCGCGGCTGCTGCCGTTCAAACCTGCAGAGCTATCGTCTTTTGCCCGCACTGAACGAGTCCATGAACAGGGCTACCCCATTTATTCTCTCGATAGGCTAGGGGCTTTTCTTCCCACCGCGGACGTGGTGATTGTTGCCCTGCCGCATACCCAGGAGACTGAGCAGCTCATTAACGCTCAGTTCCTCTCTTCAATGAAGGACGGCTCGCTGCTGGTCAACGTGGGACGTGGGCCCATCGTCGACACCGAAGCCCTGTTGCCAGAACTGCAGGCCGGCAGGCTGCATGCGGCTTTGGATGTCACCGATCCCGAGCCGTTGCCGGCGAATCACGCGCTGTGGAGCGCGCCGAATTGCATCATCACCCCGCACATGGCCGGAGACACTGGAAAGTTCATCTCGCTGGTCTCAGAACTGGCAGTGAACCAGGTCATCGCCTTTGCGCACGGTGAAGAACTCGCCAACCAAATCATCAATTGACGCGGCGTTGAGCCGTAGATCGCCTAGGCTGGTTTCTACCATGGAATACAGGGCCAAGACACACCAAAGCGGCGGGCGGGATCGCGCCATTGCCGAGCCGAGCCTGAACGATGAGGACGAGTTCCGCATCGATATCGAGCGCATCCGCTTCTCCCCCTACTTCTCCCGGCTGTCCTCGGTCACCCAGGTGATCCCACAGGCAGGCTCCGGCACCCTCGTGCATAACCGGCTAACCCATTCGCTAAAGGTCTCGGCAGTGGCCCGCTCCATCGCGATCCGACTGCGTAAAGCTGATGAATCAACTAGAAGACTCGTCGACCATTTGGGTGGCTGCGACCCGGTAGTCGTGCAGGCCGCCGCGGCGGCCCACGACCTGGGGCATCCTCCTTTCGGCCACCTCGGCGAGCTGGAACTGGACCGCGTGGCCCGGGGAACTCTGAACTTGCCCGACGGCTTCGAGGGCAATGCCCAGACCTTCCGCATCCTCACCGCGCTGGACAGCTGCGATGCCACCGCCCGCGGCATGAATCTGACCCGCGCGGTGCGCGCCGCCGTGCTGAAGTACCCGTGGACCCGCAACGAATGGCGTGCCCTCGCCCCGTTGGCCCCCGAGATGCTGCCGCGCGGCGTGGGGACCGACCCGGCGGCCGGCGCGTTGAAGTATTCGGCCTATGATGTGGATGCCCACGAGATGGCCGATGTGCTCTCGGTGTTCCCCAACATCGGCCAGCACCAGCAGACCCTCGAGAGCTCGGTCATGGACATCGCCGATGACATTGCCTACGCCGTGCATGATCTGGACGACTTCTACCGGGCCGGAGTGCTGCAATACACCAGCGTATCGGCGGAATTGCGTGCCTGGCTGGAGCATTCGGAGAGCCTGGGACAGCTGAAGCAGGCCCAACTCGATGCCCGCCGGCCTGGCCACGCCTTGGAGCAGACCTGGCGGCGGGCGCTGGCCAAGGACCCATGGATCGCCGACGCGCAGGCATTCCGGGAATCCGTGGAACGGGTGGGCCATGACCTGGTCGACGGGCTACTGGGTGTCCCCTACGACGGCGGGCTGGAAGCGGATCGCGCGGTCACCGCGTTCACCCGCCGCTGGATCGAACGGCTCCAGACCTCGGTGACCGTCGAGCAGACCCCCACCGTGCGCAGCGGCCACGTCCGGTTGGGCGATGAGGCCTGGCACGACGTAATCGTGCTGAAATTCGTCCACTCGCGCTTCGTGCTCGAGCGCCCGGACTTGGCCGTGTATCAGCGCGGACAGACAAGGATCATCCGCTCGCTGGCCGAAGGGTTCCACAACTGGCTCAATGATCCCGATGATGCCGGACGCGCCCCGCGCCGGCTGCTCGATTCGGTCGAAGCCGCCACGCAGGAGTACCGGAACCTGCGCGAGCTGTCCCCCGAGCTATTCCGCCAAGCCGGACCAGACGAGGTGCAGCGCCTGGGCCAGTCACGGGCCATCGTGGACTACATCGCCTCGTTCACCGATGCCCAGGCCGTCTCGCTCAACGCCTTGCTGACCGGCACTGCCGACAACCTCTGGGAAGCAGGTCGCGGACTCTAGGGACCTTGGACCAATGCGAAGAAATTCTTGTCAAACCGCCAGGGTGAGCCCGGCAAGTTCTTCCGCAATGATCATTTGCATCAGTGAATGCGTCTGCGCTGGATCAATTCCGGCGTTGAAGTGGCGTGCCATAAGGACAGCCATGCGATCGGCAGCCTCGTTGTAGCAGTTTCCGTTGTGCCCACGCACCCAAAGTGCCTGGGTGCTTCCGTTGCGCCGTGCTATCGCAACTTCGAGGGCAATATGATGCGGTTGTCTTGTTTGGAGCCGCCCACCCGCGATGTCATTGACGGACTTCACCAGTGCCCGGTTGTCGCTGAAGATCGTGAGGTCCGAATCTGCGGGGGTATGCCTCAGGGCCAATAATGCACCCGTCGTCTCGGCCATAAGTGGGCTGCGCGAGAAATTCTTCGGTGAAATCTGAGACGCCCAATGACCTTGGATGGTGAGCATGGCCCCCGCTCCGCGATCTTTGCCATGATGGGGCAGAGATCCATCCGTGTAGGCAATAACGCTGGAACGTGGAGCATACGCTTCGATTCGAGGCGCCAGCGCTTTCTGATTTGCCTGCCTCGCCAGTTCCAGGTCAACGCCGAACAGCCACGGTGGATTCAGGCAGAATACTGGATTGCTCGACACGTCTGCCAAACCCAGTCCATCACGGTTCGAAAGCAGAAGATCGATGGAGGCAGGGGTGGTGATCAGACTTGTTCCGGTGAATTCGGCAATTGATTCCAGAATCGCAGTCCCCAGCTCGCTGCTTCTGCATGTTCCGGAGAGCGTGATTGCAGGATTAGATCTGGCATCGCAAAGAGTCACCGAGAAATCAAAATGCAGTCCCTGTTCGCTGCGCTGGGCTAGATGCCCATCAAGAACTACTTTCGCAGAAAACGGTATATACGCGTGCTTGGCACCTGCAAGATCGAGGGTATAGGGCGAACGATCCACCACTGCGAGAATTCGCATTGGCTGGACTTGGCGCTCTGCCGAAGCGAATCGCCGGACACCGTCCGTTTCGACAACAACTGAGATCTGCGATCCCGGGAACTGGGCAAGCATCATTCCTCCAAGCGCACCTGAAATACTTGAGAATGATATTACTGACGGGTCCCCGAATTTTGGTTTCTCCGGCGTTAAATAATGGATTGCTTTATCAAATAGTTACCTTTTGCGCATTTCGCAATTACAAGAAAGCTCATGAATAGGTGGCAATTGATGTCGGTCCAGCGACACCCACCGTTTCATGCGAATCTGCACCTCGCCCATGCATCCAAACTCCGGATTAGTTCCGCTTTCCAGTGCTCTCCTATCCTCATCCGAAAAATTCCAGTTACATCGATGGATCCGTGAGCTAATTTGTCATCTGTCCATGAGAATATTCAACTAGTAAATGCAAGATCATGGCCGAGGAGCTAAATCTGAAAATGGATTCGCAATTAGCTATCAGAATCATTGAAGCTGTCCGGCTCCTCCACCGGCTAGGATACGGCGGCCTGAGAATTCTTCCAGGAATCAACGCGTCTGGCACTGCGTGGAGGATCATCATCTTCAACGTCACCGAATGGGACTTTGAGGGCAAATATGGATCACCTTTTGAAGCCAACGAGTCGTGCCGCTATTCAACAGCGGGTGACAACGTGTTCAACGGAGATATCCAGTTCCCGGAAGATGTCAGCCATGTACGTGTCGCTGAAGCAATACTTGGCGGCATGCCTTCACTTCAGAGGACGCCCCTGAGCCAGACGGGAAACGAAGAATATGTTCGATGGTATGCACAGCTGGCTTCACAAGTACACGCTCTGACTGATTTGCCAGTAGCCTACGCAGATTACTTTGATGACTCAGAAGGCTGGGAAATCGGCTGGGGAACTGGAAGGCGAATCCCCCATCCGCCGGTCCACGTTCCAGTGATCGAAGAGTCGCCCTCCGCTGCCAGGCGTGACGAATACTATGTTCTGGAGCTTTGCGCCCGGCATCTGGGCGCTGAATGCGAGAACCAGAAAACTTTCCCGTGGCTGCTAGGGGATCCATCAAAGAAGTCGGGGAAACGGAAACTGCTGCCAGTAGATGGCTTCTGGGTGGACCATGACTTGGTCGTCGAATATCACGAAAAACAGCATTCGGAATCCGTGCCCTTTTTCGATTCAAAGATCACGGCAACGGGCATGCCGCGTGGAGAGCAAAGAAAACTCTATGATGCCCGCAAGGCCCAGCAAATCCCCGAGAACGGTTATGACCTGGTCATCATCGACTACCGCGACTTTGCACATCGCAAAGGAAAAATCATAAGGGACCCGGAAGAAGATCAACAAATTGTTGCGGATCTACTGGATCGCGCATCGAAGAACGCGAGTCCTGGGGTGATTTCCAATTACGAAATACCTCAGAATTCGCCCCGGTAGGCATTCCAGGTTAAAAGCCACTGGCCCCAATCCTCGTCGAGAATTGGAGCCAGTGCCTTAGCTATATGAACTACTTGGTCAGCAGTTCCAGAGCCTTGTTCAGGGTTGCGCTTGGGCGCATCACAGCTGAAGTCTTGGCTTCGTCTGGACGGTAGTAGCCGGCGATATCCACGGCCTTGCCCTGGACCTCGGCGAGTTCGGAAACGATGGTTTCCTCGTTCTCGTCCAGTGCCTTGGCAACAGCGGAGAAGGCCTCGGCCAGCTGAGCGTCCTTGTCCTGCTTGGCCAATTCTTCTGCCCAGAACTTGGCCAGGTAGAAGTGGCTGCCGCGGTTATCCAGCTCGCCCACCTTGCGCTTAGGCGACTTGTCTTCCAGCAGGAAGGTACCGGTTGCGGCATCCAGGGTGTCAGCCAGAACCTGGGCACGAGCGTTGTCGTTGTTGACCGCCAAGTGCTCGAAGGAAGCGCCCAGGGCCATGAACTCGCCCAGCGAATCCCAGCGCAGGTGGTTTTCGTTCACCAGCTGCTGCACGTGCTTCGGTGCCGAACCGCCGGCGCCGGTCTCGAACAGGCCGCCGCCAGCCAGCAGCGGAACGATCGAGAGCATCTTGGCCGAAGTGCCCAGTTCCAGGATCGGGAACAGGTCGGTCAGGTAGTCGCGCAGCACGTTGCCGGTCACCGAGATGGTGTCCTCGCCCTTGCGGATGCGGTCGATGGAGTACTTGGTCGCCTCGACCGGGGACAGGATTTCGATGGTCAGGCCATCGGTGTCGTGTTCCTTCAGGTATTCGTTGACCTTGGTGATCAGCACGGCGTCGTGGGCGCGCTTCTCATCGAGCCAGAACACAGCAGGGGTGGCCGAAGCGCGAGCGCGGTTCACGGCCAGCTTGACCCAGTCGCGGATGGCAACGTCCTTGGTCTGGCAGGCACGCCAGATGTCGCCGGCGAAGACCTGGTGCTCGATGAGCACGGTGTCGTTCTCGTCAACGATCTGCACGTGGCCGTTGGCAGCCAGCTCGAAAGTCTTGTCGTGCGAGCCGTATTCCTCGGCCTTCTGGGCCATCAGGCCGACGTTTGGCACGGTGCCCATGGTGGTCGGGTCGTAGGCGCCGTTGGCACGGCAGTCGTCGATGACAACCTGGTAGATGCCTGCGTAGGAGGAATCCGGCAGAACGGCCAGGGTGTCTGCGGTATCGCCCTTGGCATCCCACATCTTGCCGCCCAGGCGGATCATTGCCGGCATGGAAGCATCAACGATGACATCCGATGGGACGTGCAGGTTGGTGATGCCCTTGTCGGAATCGACCATGGCAACTGCCGGGCCTTCTTCCAGGCCCTTGGCGATCAGCTTCTCGACGCCGGCGCGAACCTCGTCGGAGAGTTCGTCCAGGCCGCCGAGGATGGCAGCAAGACCGTTGTTGGCGTTCAGGCCTGCAGCAGCCAGCTCGTCGCCGTAGGTGTCGAACAGCTCTGAGAAGTAGGCCTTGACCACTTGGCCGAAGATGATTGGGTCGGAAACCTTCATCATGGTGGCCTTCAGGTGAGCCGAGAACAGCACGCCCTCTTCCTTGGCGCGGGCCACGGCGTTCTTCAGGAACTCGGACAGGGCGGCTACGTGCATGACGGTGCCGTCGATGACTTCGCCTTCAAGAACCTTGAATGGCTTCTTCAGGACCTTGACTTCGCCGTCTTCGCCAACGAAGCGGATCGAGATGCTCTTGTCCTGATCGATGACAACGGACTTCTCGTTCGAAGCGAAATCGTCAACACCCATGGTGGCGACGTTGGTCTTCGAATCTGCAGACCATGCGCCCATGGAGTGCGGGTACTTGCGCGCGTAGTTCTTGACGCTCAATGGTGCACGGCGGTCCGAGTTGCCCTCGCGCAGCACCGGGTTCACGGCGGAGCCCTTGATCTTGTCGTAGCGCGCGCGGACGTCGGTCTCTTCATCCGAAGATGGGTTGTCCGGGTAGTCAGGCAGTGCGTAGCCGGCGGCCTGCAGTTCGGCGATGGCGGCCTTGAGCTGCGGGATGGATGCCGAGATGTTTGGCAGCTTGATGATGTTAGCTTCTGGGGACTTGGCCAGATCGCCAAGTTCGGCCAGGGCATCGGAAATGCGCTGCTCTTCGGTGACATAGTCAGGGAAGGTAGCGATGATGCGACCGGCGAGCGAAATGTCGCGGGTCTCGAGCTCCACGCCTGCGGTCGACGCGAAGGCCTCCACGATTGGCAGGAACGAGTGAGTCGCCAGCATTGGCGCTTCGTCGGTGTGGGTGTAAATAATCTTGGCCATAGGTGTGGCGTCTCCCTGAACGTCGTGCGGAAGCGGGGTTAACCGCCCTGAACTCAACGTTCCAAATCTACCCGATTTTGCTCTGCACCACACTTTCACGGCATGCGAATAGTTCTTGGGAACCCCAATTTTTCCCCGAAATGCCGGGATGAATAGCGTGGGAGCAGTTTGTCACATTTAAGTTAATCTGCCATAACTCAATCTTGTTTTCCCTGCTGCTCATGGTCCCGGGGTGCCGGTAGCGGAAATCTGCTGCATTTCCGTGACCGACTGCTCAAAGAATTCCGAAGGCGCCACAGCGCTGCCGGCCCTTTCGGCCTGGGTGAAGCACTGCCAGGCAACGCGCCAGGTTGACGCGACCATCTCTGCAATCAATGACGCCTGCATCTGCGAAACGACCCCACGCTCAGCCAGCGACCGTCCCAGCTCTACGACGAGCTCCTGTTCCCTGCTGGTGGCGATCAACAGCAGCTTGGGATCAGAGAACATCAGCCTGGTCACCCGGCGGTACTCATGCTGTTCAACTTCTGCATGCAAATGCTCCCTGCACCCCTGCAACAGAACATGGAATACTTCCGAGGGCGCAGCTCCCTGGGGAAACTCGAGGCCTGTCAGGGCCGCGGCCAGCTCACCCTGGCCAGGAACGATGGCCGATTCCTTGGAATCGAAATAGCGGAAGAACGTACGATCCGAAATGCCAACGCGCTGCGCAATTCGCGCCACGGTGGTCGACTCCAGCCCGAGCTCCTCGACGAGATCCAGAGCTGCCGCCTGAATCCTGCGCGAGGTCTCGGCCTTGCGCTCATCTCGAATCCCCATGCATTCCTCCATAGCTGTAGCTTCTAGCGATCGTCTCATAAGCCGGCAGAAAAGTAGTTTCCTGTCACACTCTGACAGTTTCCCTTACAAAATTGTGTCACTCTATGACACTATTTGACAGTTGAGAACTCCGAGAAAGAGGAACAGTGACGTCAGAACAGACGAAAACCGAGGCCCAAGCTTCACCACCACAGGCTCGCACAGCAGCCTTGAGCACCAAGCAGCTCACCGGCATTATTGCAGCGCTGGCTTTGGCAGCGTTCATGATGATCCTGAACGAAACGGTGTTGACCGTGGCGTTGCCAGGAATCATGGCTGTAATGAGCATCACCGCGGCGACCGGCCAGTGGCTCACCACCGGCTTCTTGCTGACCATGTCGGTCGTCATCCCAACCACCGGATTTTTGCTGCAGCGCTTCAACCACCGTTCGCTCTTCATGTTCGCCATCATCAGCTTCCTGGTGGGCACGGTCATAGCGGTTATTGCGCCGAGCTTCGTCTTCCTGCTCCTGGCTCGCATCATTCAGGCTTTGGGAACCGCCATCATCCTTCCACTGCTCATGACCACGACGCTCACGCTGGTGCCGGTCCACAAGCGCGGCACCATCATGGGCTTGAACTCCATCGTCATTGGCGTGGGACCGGCCATCGGCCCCACCGTTTCAGGTGCCGTAGTGCATGCCTTGGGATGGCACTACATCTTTGCGATGATGCTCCCTATCGCAGCAGTGGTCCTGGTGCTGGGCATCATTTTCTTCAAGGTCCCATCCAGCGCGCGCAGTATCCGTGTGGATGGCGCTTCGGTGGCTCTCTCGGCGCTGGCTTTCGGCTTCCTGGTGTACGGTATTTCCAGCATCGAGCACGCTTCGACCAACCCGGCATTGACCATTATCAGCTTTGCCATTGGCTTGGTATCGCTGGCGGTTTTCATCAAGCGCCAGTTGTCGCTGACCGGCCAAGGCCGCGAGCTGCTCAACCTTTCCGCGTTCAGCTCACGTGGATTCACCTTCTCGATCATCATGATCATGATCGCTTTTGGCACCCTGCTCGGCTCGTTGATGATCGTTCCGCTCTTGCTGGAATCGGGCAAGGGCATTGATTCATTGAAGATCGGCATGATGCTACTTCCTGGCGGAGTGGCCCAGGCGATCGTCTCGCCAATTTTCGGGCGCATCTATGACAAGCATGGCCCTAGTCCGGTCCTGATTCCCGGCGCCATCATGCTCGCCGCGGGCCAGTGGCTGTACACGACGATCAGCGCCGAGACCGAATTGTGGATGTTCATGATCACCCACATCGTCTTCTCCATCGGCTTGGCCTTGCTGATGACCGGATTGATGTCCTCGGCCATGGCTACGCTGGAACCACGGCTCTTCGGCCACGGTTCAGCCATTTTCAACACCGGACAGCAACTAGGCGGAGCCATCGGCACCACCATCTTCGTCACGGTGATGTCCGTTGTCTCGAAGTCGAGAATCGGCTCTGGCACTGGGGCTGCCGAGGCTCTGTTCTCGGGTGCTCATGTGGCGTTCATGATCGGCGCAGTGCTGGCAACGATAGGGATCTTCTTCGCTTGGTCAATCAAGGGCTCGGCTCCCGCACAGCGTCGATAGAACCCGTTGGGCTTGGGCAGTTTATCCGCCTCTGCGCAGGCCACGTTGCCCGGGCAGCGGAACCTCTGATGATAGCTTGAAGGCATATCGAGGAATACCAGATCCCTTGGTCTTCCTCAGCACCCCGGATTCCCCGGAGTCAGCAGAGAGGACGCAGCATGGCAACGAAGCCAGAAGCCGACATGAGCGATCTAGCGATCGCCTCGCGAACAGTGCTCAAGCCCATTTCGGATATTGCGGCGGCCGCGGGGATTCCGGAGAAAGCGGTGGAACCCTACGGCCGCTACAAGGCCAAGGTTGATCCTTCGCTGCTGCCGGGAAATAGCGCACGCCGTGGTCAAGTAGTCCTGGTCAGCGGGATGTCGCCCACTCCTGCGGGAGAAGGGAAAACCACCATGGTGGTGGGCCTGGCCGATGCCTTGTCCGCCACCGGGGCGAAGACAATGATCGCCCTGCGCGAGCCCTCCGTTGGCCCCAGCTTCGGCATGAAAGGCGGGGCCACGGGCGGAGGGCAGTCCCAGGTGCTGCCAATGGACGAAATCAACCTGCATTTCACCGGGGACTTCCACGCCATCACCAGCGCCAATAACTTGCTCATGGCGCTGGTGGACAATCACCTGCACCACGGAAATCAGCTGGGCATCGACCCGCAACGCATTACCTTCAAGCGCGTCTTGGACATGAATGATCGCGCCTTGCGCACGGTGGTGATCGGCTTGGGCGGATCCACCGACGGTGTTCCCCGCGAAACCGGATTCGAGATCACCGCGGCGTCGGAAGTCATGGCGGTCTTCTGCCTGGCCACCGGGCTTGAGGATTTGCGTGACCGGCTCGGCCGCATGACCATCGGCTACTCCTACTCGAAAAAGCCGGTGACAGTCGATGACCTGGGGGCCGCAGGAGCATTGGCCCTATTGCTCAAGGATGCCATCAAGCCAAATCTCGTCCAGAGCATTGCAGGAACCCCCGCGTTTATCCATGGCGGGCCGTTTGCCAACATTGCACACGGTTGCAACTCCGCCATTGCCACCAACACCGCTCGATCGCTGGCTGACATCGTGGTGACCGAAGCAGGCTTTGGCACCGATCTCGGGGCCGAAAAGTTCATGGACATCAAGGCCCGCTACGCCGACTGCGCCCCGGCCGCCGTGGTCATCACTGCGACGATTCGTGCGCTGAAAATGCACGGTGGAGTATCCAAGGAAGAGCTGGGCGACGAGAACGTCGACGCCGTGCGCGCCGGATTGCCAAACCTCGCCCGCCATGCCGCGATCATCAAGAAATTCGGCATCCCGCCGGTCATCGGCATCAATCAATTCGCCAAGGACACCCAGGCTGAGCTCAAGGTTGTCACCGACTGGGCTGCCGAGAACGGCATCTCCTGCGCGGTAGCAGATGTTTGGGGCCAAGGCGGCGCAGGAGCCGGGGCGCTGGCCGAGGCAGTGCTGCGGGCCATCGAGTCGCCTGCCGATTTTGACTACTTGTACTCGCTTGATCAAACAGTTGAAGAGAAGATCCTGGCCCTGGCGCGAGAGGTCTACGGCGGCGAGGGCGTTGAGTATTCAGTCAAGGCCCACCGCATGCTGGAGCAGATCCACGCCAACGGCTGGGACCGCCTGCCGGTCTGCATTGCGAAAACGCAGTATTCCTTCTCTGATGATCCCCAGCTGCTTGGCGCTCCGAGCGGATTCAGGCTGCAGATCCGCGAGCTGATTCCCAAAACAGGCGCTGGCTTCATTGTTGCCATTACCGGAGCGTTGACCACGATGCCGGGCCTGCCCAAAGTCCCGGCAGCTTTGCGCATGGATGTCGACGAGGAGGGGAAGGCCGTAGGCCTGTCCTAGGCAAAGCCGCACAAGGCTTGGAATCTTTCGAAACCTTTCCCAGATTGTTGAACAATTATCGAAAGTAGGGCATTCTTTTACCAAGACATGTTCACGAGACGGGGATCACAATGCCATTCATAGACTTGAATTCCGACGTAGGCGAATCATTCGGCAACTGGAAAATGGGCGATGACGCCGCCATCTTCACCTCCGTCTCCTCTGCAAATATCGCTTGCGGATTCCACGCCGGCGACCCGAGCACCATCGCGCAAACCTGTCGCGATGCCGTCAGCGCGAACGTCACCATCGGCGCGCACGTAGGGTACCGGGATCTGGCCGGCTTCGGCCGTCGATTCCTGGATTGCTCGGCTACCGAGCTGGCTGACGACGTCCTGTACCAGCTCGGAGCATTGCAGGCTTTGGCTCGCAGCGCCGGTGCAGAAATCAAGTACGTCAAGCCCCACGGCGCCCTCTACAACACGATCGTGCACCACGAGGTACACGCCCAGGCCGTCATCGATGCCATCAAGGCCTTCGGCACGGACCTTCCGGTGTTGCTGTTGCCTGGATCGGTTGCCCTGCAAAAAGCCGAGGCCGCCGGGCTGCGCGCAGTAGCCGAAGCTTTTGCCGACCGCAATTACAACCCCGACGGCACACTGGTATCCCGCCGCGAAGCCAACGCAGTTCTGCATGACGCCGAAGAAGTCGCCGCCAACATGATCCGCTTGGCCACCGAGGGAACAATCGTCGCGGTCGACGGCAGCACCATCACCATGCCGGCCGAAAGCATCTGCCTTCACGGCGATACTCCCGGCGCAGTTGCCATGGCTTGTGCCGTGCGCAACGGCTTGGAAAGCGCCGGTGTGCAGATCCGGAGCTTCGCGTGAGCATCCGCGCCATCCACCGGGCGGGCTCGCAAGACCTGCTCATCGATCTCGACTCGCTTGACGCAGTCTTGGCGCTAAATGCCGCTTTGGAAGCTTCGCCCCTGCCCGGACAGCGCGATCTATTGGCTGCCGCCCAGACGGTGCTGCTGAAGTTCGATTCGGGGCACAGCGTCGAACGCGCCATCAAGGCATTGCCAGAACTTGAAACAGCCTCCGCAGTTCGCGCCGCGGGCAAGTTGGTTGAAGTTCCGGTGCACTACGACGGCGAAGATCTGGCGGCGGTCGCCGAACTGACCGGGCTGAGTGTCGAAGCAGTGGTCACTGCCCACACAAGCCAGACATGGCGCGCGGTATTCGGCGGATTTGCTCCCGGCTTTGCCTACCTGCTCGGTGAAAACCAGGAATTGAATGTCCCGCGCCGGGACACCCCGCGAACCAAGGTCCCGGCCGGAGCTGTGGCCCTCGCAGGCGAGTACTCGGCTGTTTATCCCCGCCAATCCCCTGGCGGCTGGCAGTTGATCGGACATACCGACCTGGACATGTGGGACCTGCAGCGCGAAAATCCTGCATTGATCCGGCCACAGGATAGCGTGCAGTTCGTCCCTGCCACACAGAAGTTGTCGGTGACCCAGCCAATCGCGGCATTGGATAAGCCTTTGGAGCAGGCACAAGGCGGAGGCCTGAAAATCATTGATGCCGGCCTGCAATCCCTGCTTCAGGATGCCGGGCGCATCGGCTACGGAAACCTCGGAGTTGGCGTGGCCGGAGCCGCGGACCACACCGCATTCCGCCAGGCCAATCGGCTCGTCGGCAACCAGATAGACCGGGCGGTCATTGAAAACCTGGGCAGCCGCATCACCGTCGAGGCCTGCGGGGACCAAGTCCTGGCGCATGCCGGGGCACAGGCGAAGCTGTGGATCACCCCGGCGGAAGATGACCAGGTGCGCACCAAACGGCAAGTGGCCAGCAACGCGCCTTTTGCATTGCTTCACGGCGAGCGCTTGAGCATTGAGCCCGACGGCCAAGGCTTGCGCAGCTACCTCGCGGTGCGTGGCGAAATCACGCTCAAGCCGGTGCTCGGTTCGCTGTCGACGGATACGCTGTCCGGAGTCGGTCCCGATCCGCTGGTTTCCGGATCCGTCATTCCGGTCAAGCAGCCAACCATCGGGCATATAGTCGGCAATCCCCAGCCGAGCACCCTGCCGGTTCCCGATGACCAGAGCGTGTACCGGCTCAGGGTTCTGCCCGGTCCGCGCACCGAGTGGTTTGGCCCCTCCGGGTTGAAGCAGCTGGCAGAACAGCTCTGGGACGTCACCAGCGAGTCGAACCGGGTAGGCATCAGGTTGTCTACCGGGGAACAGCCTTTGCAGCGCGTCCTATCCGGCGAACTGGCCAGCGAGGGGGTCGCCCGAGGCTCGTTGCAGGTACCGCCTTCCGGCCTTCCAGTGATCTTCCTCGCTGATCATCCGGTCACCGGCGGCTACCCGGTGATTGCCACGGTCATCGCCGAAGATCTCAGCGCCGCCGCCCAGCTTCCGCCGGGAAGCAAGATTCGATTTGTCCTCCAGTCCCCCGCCGTTCAGCCGGCCACGTAACTACTTAGGATTGTCATGAAAAAAGTCCTCATCGCTAACCGCGGCGAAATCGCAGTCCGCATTGCCCGGGCGGCCACTGACGCAAATATCGCCTCGGTAGCTATCTACTCCGACCCGGACGCCGACGCGTTGCATGTGCGGCGTGCCGACGAGGCCTACCCGCTGCACGGTTCCACCGGGGCGGACACCTACTTGAATATCGGGAAGATCATCGATATCGCGAAGCGCTCCGGGGCCGACGCGGTCCACCCGGGTTATGGTTTCCTTTCGGAAAACGCCAGCTTCGCGCAGGCGGTCATTGATGCCGGGATGAAGTGGATCGGTCCCTCGCCCCAGGCCATTGAGGATCTGGGCAATAAGGTCACGGCTCGGCAGATTGCCGTTCGCGCCGGCGCACCATTGGCTCCGGGCACCGATGGCCCTGCCGAAAATGCTGAAGAGGTTCGCGCCTTCGCCGAGGAATACGGTGTCCCTATAGCCATCAAGGCAGCGTTTGGTGGTGGCGGCCGTGGCATCAAGATCGCGTATTCGCTCGATGAGATCACCGAGGCCTTCGAGTCGGCCACTCGCGAGGCCACGGTGGCCTTTGGCCGTGGCGAGTGCTTTGTGGAGCGTTTTCTCTCCAAGCCACGTCACGTCGAGGCCCAGGTCCTGGCTGATGCCCACGGCAATGTTGTGGTTGTTGGCACCCGCGATTGCTCGCTGCAGCGCCGGCATCAGAAGCTGGTGGAAGAAGCCCCAGCACCGTTCCTCAGCGACGAACAGCGAACCCGCATCCATGAGTCCGCCAAGGCGATCTGCAAGGAAGCTGGCTACGTCGGAGCCGGCACCGTCGAATATCTGGTTGCCCAAGACGGCCTGATTTCCTTCTTGGAGGTCAATACCCGCTTGCAGGTGGAACACCCGATCACCGAGGAGACTGCTGGTGTGGATTTGGTGGCGGAGCAGTTCCGCATCGCCGATGGCCTGCCGCTGTCTTTGGACGAAGATCCCACGCCCCAGGGCCATGCCTTTGAATTCCGGATCAACGCCGAGGATCCAGCCCGCGGATTCCTCCCTGCCCCTGGCACGGTAGAGCGTTTCGAGGCTCCAACGGGCGCCGGGGTGCGTATCGATTCCGGCGTTCGCAGCGGTTCGGTCATTCCGCCGTTCTACGACTCGATGATGGCGAAATTGATTGTTCGCGGTGAAGACCGCAATCAGGCGCTGCGCCGGGCACGCACGGCCTTGGATGAGATCACCATTGCTGGCGTGCCGACAGTCTTGCCTTTCCATCGCGCAGTCATCGAGCATGAGGATTTCAACGGCGATCAGCTGAAGGTCTACACCACGTGGATTGAGGATGAATTCCTGAACGAGGTCGAGGCCAGCGATGACATGGATCTCGACCAGATGGATACCAGCCGCGAAACGATCACCATTGAGCTGGATGGCAAGGCTGTGCAGCTTGGCTTGCCTGCAGCGCTGACCAACGCTTTGCGCAACCCGCCGGGTGCTGGCGCCACCCCTGCGGCGCAGGCAGAGCCGGCTTCCGAACTCGATGCGGCCGCGGTGCTCAGCCCGATGGATGGCAACCTCGTCCGGTTCGCTGTCGAAGATGGCCAGGCCGTTTCCAAGGGGCAGACGGTGGCCGTGGTTGAAGCAATGAAGATGGAGTCTGCCGTAGCGGCTCATCGCGATGGTGTTTTCACTGCGGCGAACCTTGAAATCGGGGCTGCGGTTCGTCGTTCCGACGCGTTGGGCAGCATCCGGTAACCGAGTTGGCGCTTGTTCCTTTTCCAGCATCGAGTTGGGATAAATTGGACTAATGAACTCCAGCAGCAGTGTCTCCGCGCTTCCGGCCAAAGCACCCCATGCGCATAGCAGTGTTTGGGCCGCGAATCTTCTGCGCACACGAATCGCTGAAGGCGAGTTGTTGCCCGGAGACAAGCTGTCTGAGCAGTCCTTGGCGGAGTCGCTGGGGCTTTCGCGCAATACCTTGCGTGAAAGCTTCACCCTGCTGGACAGCGAATTGATCATCACCAGAATCCCCAACCGCGGGGTTTTTGTTGCGTCGCCGGATGCTGATGATGTGCGGGAAATATACGCCGTGCGCCGTACCATTGAGCCGGCTTGCCTGGCTTGGGGCCCGGAACTGGATTTGGCGCAGCTGGGCACAATCATCGATGAAGCGCGGGCGGCCTTGGCCGCCGGGGATATACCTCGGATGGCCAGCGCCAATCAGGCCTTCCACCAGCAACTGGTTCGCTCCTCAGATAGCAGCTTGGTCCAAGAACTCATGGGGCGGGTGCTGGCCCGGATGCGCCTGGTCTTCCACGCGATGAGCGACGCCCCGGATTTCCACTCGCACTATGTGGAGCAAAATGCCCGCTTGGTAGAACTGCTGCGTGAAGGTCTACGCGATGAAGCGGCCGCAGCCCTGCGAGGGTACCTGGACAAGGCTGAAGCCGAGTTGCTCAAACACATCAACGGGGCATCGAAATAGCGCCAGTGCCCCCATTCCTACAGCGGATGTCCTGCGATTTCTGTCTCACCGATAAGGCGGTCGCTCAGGCTCTGAAGTTTGGCTTCATGCAGTGCATCGGCGTTGCCCGTTGCCGCGGGGAGCATGGCTGGCTCGGTTCATGGAGGCGAGTCATTTCCTGCCTCTCCGCGATTTTCAGTGTCGTTGGCACCTGTCGATGGCTCCGTTTCACCAAGGCCGATCATGATCGGATTACATCGGCGTTCACCTGAAGAATTGACTGCAGATTCGAAACCCCGACCTGCAAGCACCTTGCCTGCCAGCGTATGGTTTAAGGCAATCTTGCGGGTTCCCCTCTAGTCCAGTGAACCCGCACCCAATAGTCGTTGCTGAAAGGTTCCGCCCCGTGAACTTGCCCGTTGCCGAATTGCATATCCATCTCGAGGGAACGCTGGAACCCGAGATGATCATGTCACTGGCCGCAAAGCACTCCATAGAACTGCCCTACAGCTCAATTGACGAGCTGCGCGCACAGTATGAGTTCAACAACTTGCAGTCGTTTCTGGATCTGTTCTATGCCAACATGCTGGTGCTTCGTACCCGTGAAGATTTCTACGAAATCACCATGGCCTACCTGCAGCGCGCGCAGGCTTCAGGCGTGCGCCACGTGGAATTGTTCTTCGATCCCCAGGCTCACGTTGAACGCGGGATGGACCTGCGCGATGTCATCGCGGGAATTCGCAACGCACTGGGCGAAGCGCAGGATCGCTGGGGAATCTCGCATAAGCTCATCGCCTGCTTCTGGCGCCATGCACCGGCCAGCGATGCCTTGGAGCTGCTTCGCCTGATGATCGCCCAGAAGCATGACATCGACGGTATTGGCCTTGACTCTTCCGAGCTGGGTTTCCCGCCAGAACTTTTCGTTGAAGTCTTCGATTTGGCTCGCGAAAGCGGTTTGCACGTGGTCGCCCACGCCGGCGAAGAAGGCCCGGCCGACTACATCTGGCAGGCTCTGGACCTGCTCAAGGTGGAGCGCGTGGATCACGGAATTCGTTGCTTGGATGACGAGAAACTGGTGCAGCGGCTCGTTGCAGAACAGATGCCGTTGACGGTCTGCCCGCTCTCGAATATCCGGCTGCGCGCGGTGGATACGATGGCGGATCACCCGCTGCCATCCATGCTTGAAGCGGGGCTAAAGGTTTCGGTGCATTCCGACGATCCTGCGTATTTCGGCGGTTACATGGACGCCAACTTCGCTTCCCTCATGGAGGCCTTCAATTTCAGCACCGGGCAATTGGCGCAGTTGGCTCGAAACTCCTTTGAATCATCATTCATTGACGAGACTGCGAAACGAGAGCGTCTGGCCGAAGTAGAAGCCTGGGTTAGTCAACGCTAGGCAAGGCTTGCGGTTTAAATGAGTGCTGCGGTGTTCCTCCGGGAGGAGACGAACACCGCAGCACTCATTTTGTTATGGCACTTGATACTGCGAATCCTTGATGTCGGTGATCAGCATGTAGCCCGGCGCATGACCGATGGCAAGCGTCGGCTTCGACTCCATCACGGCCGCTTGCGGCGTGACGCCACAAGCCCAGAACACCGGGACACTGCCTTTTGGAATCTGGACAGCGTCGCCAAAGTCCGGCTTCGACAGATCCGCAATTCCCAGCTCTTCCGGGTTGCCGATATGCACCGGTGCTCCATGCACCGCCGGATATCTCGAGGTAATCCGAACGGCATCGGCTACTTGCGAAGCCGGAATAGGGCGCATCGAAACCACCATTGGTCCGGAGATAACGCCGGCAGTGGTGCTCCGCTTAGTGGTCTTGTACATGGGAACATTGACGCCTTGGTCAATGTGGGCGACTGATATTCCGTTATCCATCAGGGCTGATTCAAAGGTGAATGAACAGCCAATGATGAAGGTGACCAGATCATCGCGCCAGTACTCGGACAAGTCGGTCGGTTCAGCGATCTTGGTGCCATTTTCGTACACCACGTACTTCGGGACATCGGTTCTGATGTCGCCTCCAGCCAGCAGTTCGCTGGACACTTCCCCGGCTTCGAGCACGCCGAGGATCGGGCAGGACTTGGGATTGCGCTGAGCGAAGAGCAGTACGTCGAAGGCCAGCTCTCGTGGCACGATCATCAGGTTCGCCTGTGCATACCCTGCGCTGATTCCCGCCGTGGGCAGCATCTGCCCTTGGCGGAAGAACTCCCGCGCTTGCTTCGGGGCCAATGCGGCTCGCTGGCCCAAATCCAAGTCTTTGATCTCATCCATCGGTTGTTCTCCTTAGCCCTGCCAGAGCGCTGCTAGTCCGGTCAACGAGTTCCATCCGAGGAATACGCTCAGCAGCCATGCGAGCACGCCCACGAGAAGCAGGAACTTGGGGTACTTGTAGCCGCCCATGAGGTCCCGGCGGCGCCAGGCGACCCACAGCAATACTGCGAAACCGACAGGCAGGATCAGGCCATTGAATGCGCCGGCGAAGATCAGCAGGGTAGCTGGTGCCTTGCCCAGGAACAGGTAGATGATGCCGCAGACCGCGATAAAGGCCACGGTGATCATATTGCGGGTACGTTCTGAGGTGGTTCGCTTGGTAATAAATGAGACCGATGTGTACGCCGCACCGATGACGCTGGTCAACGCCGCCGCCCAAAGGATGATGCCGAAGGCGCGGATGCCGATATCGCCTGCCGCGTGGCCGAAGGCTTCGGCGGCCTTATTGTCGCTGGCCAGAACCACGCCACCGGCGACGACGCCGAGGATCGCCAGGAACAAGAGCACGCGCATGATGCCGGTGACGATGATGGCCAAGATCGAGATGTTGGAAATTGATTTGACGTGCTCGATGCCGCTGGTGCCCGAGTCGATCATGCGGTGGGCGCCAGCGTAGGTGATGTAGCCACCAACGGTGCCGCCGATCAAGGTGGTGATGATCAGGAAATCGATCTTCTCAGGCAGCACGACGTTCTTCAGTGCCTCGCCAACTGGAGGTGCGGCGACGATGGCTACGTAGAGCATCAGGAGAATCATGATGGCACCGAGCAGCACCACGATGCGGTCCAGGGCCATGCCGGCTTTCTTGGACAGGAAGATCAGGATGGCGATAACGGCAGAAATCGCACCACCGATTTTGGCATCCACACCGAGCATCGCGTTGACGCCGAGTCCGGTGCCGGCGATATTGCCGATGTTGAAGACCATGCCTCCGATGAATACAAGGACTGCCAGGAACCAGCCCACACCGGGCAGGACCTTGTTGCCAAGTTCCTGGGCCCGCATGCCGGTGACGCCAATGACGCGCCAGACGTTCAGCTGCACCGCGATATCTACGAGGATCGAGACGACGATGGCGAAGGCGAAGGCTGCGCCGATTTGCACCGTGAATTCGGTGGTCTGGGTGATGAATCCGGGGCCGATGGCGCTGGTGGCCATCAAGAACATGGCTCCTAGCAGGGCGGTGCGCCGCGCTTTGGGGCTCATTTCAGTCTTTGACTCAGGAAGTGCCATGGTGACGTTCCAATGCGATAGTGGTGACAGCTGTCACAGAATCAATGTAACGCACAAGACATTACAGGTTGTTGAACAACCTTGGCAAGATGTTGTTGAACAATTTTATGTTTCGTAAGAATCACGCCATTGGCCCAAACGAGCCGCACCTACTGCCAGCCTTGCGAAAGCCAAGGTGATGACCTGATAAAACATCACCCTTCGGCGCCTTGGGCAACAGCTGCGATCCGAATTAAAAAGCCACGATCCACGCGAAAAGATTCGCGTGGATCGTGGCGGAAAAGCGCTATTACTTCCTAGTGGAAGAAGTGGCGTGCACCGGTGAAGTACATCGTGATGCCGGCTTCGTTCGCGGCTGCGATTACTTCCTCATCTCGCACCGAACCGCCAGGCTGCACAACAGCCTTGACGCCGGCATCGATCAGGATCTGCAGGCCATCAGCGAATGGGAAGAAGGCATCCGAGGCAGCCACAGAGCCCACAGCACGCTGCTCCGAACCAGCTCCGTCAGCATTCTCGGCACCGCCGGCAGCATCTGCGCCGGATTCGACCTTCACGCCCAGGGTGTTGGCGCGCTCGACGGCCAGCTTGCAGGAGTCGATACGGTTGACCTGGCCCATGCCGATGCCCGTTGCCGCGCCGTTCTTGGCCAGCAGGATCGCGTTGGACTTGGCCGCGCGCACCGCGCTCCACGCGAATTCGAGGTCAGCCAAGGTCGCTGCGTCAGCAGCCTCGCCCGCAGCAAGAGTCCAGGTCTCTGGCTTGTCGCCTTCGGCGTCGATCTTGTCGCCTGCCTGAACCAGCATGCCGCCGGAAACCTGGCGGAACTCGTTCTTGTTCCGGCCGTAGCCTTCTGGCATCGCCAGCAGGCGAATGTTCTTCTTGGCCGAAAGGATCTCGACAGCTTCCGGCTCGAAGTCCGGCGCGATGACGACCTCGGTGAAGATGCCCTTGACGGTCTCGGCCATTTGCTTGGTCACGGTGCGGTTTGCGGCGATCACGCCGCCGAAAGCGGACACCGGATCAGTCGCGTGGGCCTTGAGGTGGGCGTCGGCGATCGGGTCGGCGGCATCATCGGAAGCCACGGCAACGCCGCAGGGGTTGGCATGCTTCACCACAGCCACCGCCGGCTTCTCGAAATCGAAAGCGGCACGCAGTGCAGCATCGGCGTCAACGTAGTTGTTGTAGCTCATCGGCTTGCCATGCAACTGGTCAGCCTGCGCGATGCCGGCTGGCGCGGCTTCGTCAACGTAGAGGGCAGCCTGCTGGTGCGGGTTTTCGCCGTAACGCAGGACAGCTGAGCGCTGCAGGGCGACGCCTGCGTAGGCTGGCCAGTCAATGACGCCGTCGCCATCTTCGTCCAGGAACTGGCTGGCGGTCCACGAAGCCACCGCGGTGTCATAGGCTGCGGTGTGGGCATAGGCCTTGGCAGCAAGACGCTGGCGGGTCTTCAAGTCGAAGCCGCCATCAGCAGCTGCGGAGATCACCTGCGGGTAGAAGGCCGGGTCGACCACAATCGATACTGCAGCGTGGTTCTTGGCAGCCGAGCGGACCATGGCGGGACCGCCAATGTCGATCTGCTCGACAACTTCATCCTGGGATGCTCCGGAAGCAACGGTCTGCACGAACGGGTAGAGGTTGACCACCACCAGGTCGATCTGCTCGATATCCATGGATGACAGGGTGTCCATGTGCTCGGATACACGGCGGTCAGCAAGGATGCCACCGTGGATGCGCGGGTGCAGGGTCTTGACTCGACCGTCAAGCATTTCAGGCGAACCGGTCACCTGCTCGACCTCGGTCACCGGGATTCCCGCAGCGGCGATCTTCTTGGCGGTGGAACCGGTGGATACCAGCTGGACGCCTGCGGCGTGCAGTCCGGCGGCCAGCTCCTCCAGGCCGGTCTTGTCGTAGACGGAAATCAGTGCGCGGCGGATGGCGACTTTGTCCAGGACGGTCTTACTCACGAAATTTTTCTCCCGGCGGTGAGAATGAATGGGGCGGGCAGCACACAGGCCACCGCCCTCATTCTAGCCAAGTCCTTGCCCGATTTTTCAGTTCGTGTCATTCCCCTTCAACGAGCGCGGAGAGCTGCGGGAAATACTTGGAAAGCTGCTGGTCAGTCAGGCAAAGCCGCAAGAGCTTCTCGGCATGGTCCTCATCGGCGACGTAGCAAACAAGATCAGCGGGGGTGCGCTGCTGGAGCTCTTCGCGCAGTGCCTTGGCCACGGCCACCAGCGTGCCGTAGTAGCGCTTGATGGTCGGTTCCCACCCCTCGCGTGAAGCAAGGCCGGTCATCGCATCGGACCACAGCGTTGCCGCCGGATCCTCGCATAAATCAATAGCTGACCAGTGCCAATCGCTCGGCTCCCACTTATCCGAGTAGAAGCTTTCGGCGTCATCGGCCTCCAGGCCTTCTTCGAGCGAGGCAAGAACCTGGTCAAGATCGTCTTCTTCGACGCCCTCTTGATCTTCGTCGTCGAGGTCCTCGTCATCAGCGTCGGAAATCACAATGGAGTTTTCTTCCAATGTGACTTCTTCGGATTCCAACGGGCTATCCACCCGGGCATCCGGGCGGTCCTCGTAATCGGCTGGTTCATCGGCGTCCTCGCCGCGTTCCACCAATTCTTCGCGGGATGCCGTGGCACGGTCTCTTTCGAGAGCCTGTACAGAGTTCAGCGCGAGCAGCGGCATCGCGATGCTCTCGCTTTCCTCCGTGCTGACCCCGTGCAGGGCAATGGCATAGAAGTCTTGGTCCGGGTGTCCAGCAATCACTTCCGCCGCGTGCCGAAGGGCGGTCACCCGTATCGCCTCTTCGAGAGCGGCCCAATCTACTCCCATGCCCAGAGATTACTCCCTCCCCCGCGCTGACAACAGGTCTTGACGTGGCCAGCAAAGAAGCGTAGAGAGCTACGGACCTGAAATGGTTTTCGGCTATGCTTCGACGCGGTACACACTCACTTTTGCTCGCACTGAGAAAGGCGCCGCACCGTGTCTTCTGCACTCCCGCCCTCGGGCACGACCATCGTGCAAGAACTACCCTTCAAGTGGAAGGTCCAAGGCGCCATTTTCATCATTGGCGGCCTGGGGTTCATGTTCGATGCCTGGGATGTGACATTGAACGGGGCATTGATTCCGCTGGTTGCCCAGGAATGGGGGCTGGAACGTCCCACCGCGGCGCTGCTGGGCACCTCCAACTTGGTGGGCATGGCCGTGGGCGCCTTCTTGTGGGGCGGCATCGCGGACAGGTTCGGGCGAAAAAACGCTTTCAGCATGACTCTGCTGATGTTCGCGGTGTTCACCGTCTTGGGCGCGCTGTCTCCGAACTTCGGGTTCTTCGTCGCATTCCGTTTCCTCGCCGGCGTCGGGCTGGGCGGTTGCATTCCGGTGGACTACGCCCTGGTCGGCGAATTCACGCCGGCCAAGTTGCGCGGGCGGGTTCTTACCGCCATGGACGGGTGGTGGCCGATTGGCGCTGCGCTGTCCTTCTTCGTCTCAGGCTGGGTCATGGCCACCGCCGATAACTGGCGGCTGATCCTGGCCGTGATGATCCTCCCGGCGTTCATGGTGTTCCTGGTCCGGCGTTCCGTGCCTGAATCCCCGTTGTATCTGGCGGCCAAGGGACGAGAGGCGCACGCGCGTGCCGTCATTGACCAGCTGGTCGAGCGCACTGGCGCCACGCCGCGCGAGTACATCATCGAGCAGCCTGCCGCCGAGCGCCCGGCGCGCTGGTGGGAGCAGGTCGTGGCCCTCTGGCGCTACTCCTGGAAAATCACCGCGACCAGCTGGCTATTGTTTGTCACCGTGCTGCTGGTGTACTACCTGGCGCTGACGTGGCTGCCATCAATTCTCACCGAGGCCGGCATGGCCCAGTCGGCTTCCTTCTTCGCCACCGCGGTCATGGCGCTGATGGGCTTGGTTGGCGTGGTGGCCGCGGCCTTGCTGGTGGAACGCGTGGGCCGCAAATGGCTCTTGGCGATCTCTGCCCCGCTCGCAGCAATTGTGCTGATCCTGGTGGCGCTGAACTTGCAGGTTCCCTCGGCGGCCGTGGGATGGGTGTTGGTCTTCGGTGTCATCGTCCAGGTGGCCATCCCGGTGCTGTATGCCTATGTTTCCGAGCTGTATCCGACCGAGCTGCGGGCTAGCGGATTCGGCTGGGCGTCGACCATGTCGCGCTTTGCCGCAGGCTTCGGCCCGCTGCTCTTTGCCGCGCTATGGCCAGTGGTTGGCCTGCCCGGGCTCTTTGCCGGAGCAACGGTTCTGGTCGTCATCGCCATGATTTTCATGGCCAAGTTCGCCCCCGAGACCAAGGGCCGGGAACTGGGCTAGGCTGCCGCGGCGCAAAGCGGCCACAGTATCCTCTCGCCCATACAATTGGAGGACTGCACCTCTTCAGCAGTTAGATCGTCGCAGCACCTTTTGGCGGTAAGCATGACGAAGCACAGCGACGGGAACATTCAATGATCTTTGACCAGAACCACCTCAAAAGCGATGGATTCACTGGGTTCCGTTCCATCGCCTCGCTGGAAATCAACCGCATCCCGCAGCGCCAAGGGATATTTGCCGTGCTGGCACCCAAAGGCTTCGAACCTCGATTCCTCAACCGCAGCACTGCTGGCACGTTCAAGAAGAAAAATCCGTCGCTCAAGGCGGACCAGCTGGCAAGCGAATGGGTCGATGGCACCGAGGTTCTGTATATCGGCAAGGCAGGCGCCGGAAGCCAGGGAAACCGCGGCTTGCGCCGACAGATCCAGGAATTTGTCGATTTCGGGCAAGGCAAGCCACCAGGACATTGGGATGGACGGTTGATCTGGCAGCTGGCTGGCTCTGCAAAGCTCTTGATCGCTTGGAAAGAGCTGCCCGCTGAAGAGCTGAACGCCGCGTTGGCGGCGTACCACGAGAATTTTCACGCCAGCTTTAGCAAATTGCCCTACGCCAATCTGGTGCGGGCGCGATAAATCCGGCATAGTTATCAGCAGTCGGTCACGGCAGCATAGAGAAACCCTTAATCCGTTGTGCGAAAACTCCTTAGCAGCCCAGCTGGCCCAGTCTCTATCAGATTGGACGCTTCTCATGAACCGCAGAAGAGCGGCTACAGCTATCCTAGTTACGCTTTCCGCGCTTGGAATGGGGCTCTCAGGCTGTTCTTCCAGCGTTTGGGGAGCCCCAGAAGCTGAAGTACTAGGCGAAGGGAAATATGCCCTTTGCTTCAGTAAACAAAGCTCGGCAATGGACGGGAAACACCAGGACGGCAAGTTGGTCATTGCGAACCAAGACGGCTCCTTCTCAGAAATTAAGACATGGGGCATGGATACCTGCTCCATGGCATGGAACGAAGCAGGGCTGTTTTTCAGTGATACAAGAAACGACTACCGGTTAGATAATGCTGGCCTGACAACAATCAGCAGTGAGAAAACCGACAGCCAATACGGAATGCTGGCCACCTCTTCCGATACAGCAGTCGGCATCTATAACTTGGGCTTCAGCGAAACGGGCTACATTACGCAGGTCGTCACCACATCTGGAACCACCAGCACCAAAAAAGAAATCGAAGGCGGATACTTCATTGTTTCCAAATGCGATGGGGCCGTTTACGGGATGGGAATCGGCACAGGACCATACTCCACCACAGGTGACCCCGAAACGGAACCTATGGTCTTGAATCAACTCACGGGAACTGCGGACGGGAAAGAAAAGAATGTGGGTAGCTCTAGCGAGGCCCGTGAAGGCATCAGCCTTGAAGACGCTCCCTGTATAGGCGGAAAGATCTACTATATCTCCGATGCCAAGCGCGGTGGGCTGGATGCTTCCGCGCAACCAGTACTCTCCAGCTGGGATATAGACACCGGCAAGTACGAAAGCCATCCACTAGTCACAGAGGATAAGAACCTGACACTGTTTCGCCAAGATGGAACGGGTTTCCCTTATGTCGCCAGTGGCTCGGTAAACAACGGCGCATTGGAATGGCTTGGCGCCGGGAACTCAATCATGTCTACAGAACTGAAAAATGGAAACACCAAACAACGGTTCACCGTTGAGGGGTACAGGAATGGTAGTGCCATGTCCAAGGCCGTCTTCACTGAGAATGAAGTGATTGTCTTAGCGGATAACAATGACGGGTCGAATTTCCGAATTGTTCGCTACGACAGGATTACGGGCAAGGAACTAGGCAGAACCGTCCTTGATGTCCGTCCGGACAAGCTCAGTGACGGCATGTTCTTCCGCGGTTTTGCAGCTAAACCATAGCGAGGCCGCAGAGAAACTGAGGCCTCCTTATAGTCACTGCGGCTTAATTTTTCCGATAAGAACAGAGCAATCGGCTACAGACAGCGGACGTCGGCAGTACCGCCGTCAGTAAGAGTGCAGATTGGTGTGGACCGCGTCATCGCGCACTAAATCTTAGGCCTAGAGAGGCCGCACCTGAACTGGGGCCCGACGGTTGGACTAGCTAAATAATCACTACAACGGTGACGCTTGATCAATCGAGACATCACACGAATAAATAGCTGATCATCAGCTATTTTAGGTAGTCTGGCAGGGAACCGCCCCGCTGAGTACCGGGGTACCGCCCTGGGAAAGGCAGCAATGCACGACGACAACTCACTGACCACCGGTCGAGTCAAACGAGTACTGCAGGAGCGTGTCCTGCCTGCCATCTACTCCCAGTCGGTTCCCCTGAAGGTGTCGTGGCATGAGCTTCCCGGCGAACCTGTCACCCCGGGCGAGGGGCTGGCATTGGAATTCTCGCCAACACAGGTGGGAACCCCATGGGGTGCCGCGTGGGGCACCACGTGGTTCCACCTGCAGGGCACGGTTCCCGCCAGCTGGGCTGGGCACCGCGTCGAAGCAGTCATCGACCTCGGGTTCGATGTGAACATGACCGGCTTCCAATGCGAGGGACTGGTTTATCGCCCGGACGGCATCACCATCAAGGCGCTGAACCCGCGCAACCAGTGGGTGCCGATCGCGGAATCTGCCGCTGGTGACGAAGTGGTCGATTTGTACCTTGAAGCCGCATCCAATCCGGTGCTGCTGGACCACCACCCGTTCTTGCCAACAGAGCAGGGCGATATCCTCACCTCCTCGAGCCGCAAGCTCTACACCACCCGCCGCATGGATCTGGCAGTCTTCGAACCAGCCGTCCATGACCTGGCACTGGATCTCGAAGTGCTGCTGGACCTTCAGGAGCAGTTGCCCCAAGGCCCCCGAAAGATGCAGATTCTCCAGGCCCTGGATAACGCCCTGGATGTTCTGGACCTGCAAGACATCACCGCCACGGCGCAGCGGGCCCGCGGCGAACTCGCCGGGGTGCTATCCGCACCCGCCGAGCACAGCGCGCACCAGATCTCGGCGATCGGGCACTCGCATATCGACTCCGCGTGGTTGTGGCCGCTGCGGGAAACCATCCGCAAGGTTTCGCGCACCTGCTCGTCCATGGTTGAGCTGCTCGGCGATGAACCCGAATTCCTCTACGGCATGTCCAGCGCCCAGCAATACAAGTGGCTGAAGACCCACCGTCCCGAGGTGTGGGACCGGGTCAAGCAGGCTGTTGCCGACGAGCGCTTCCTGCCCCTGGGCGGCATGTGGGTCGAGTCGGATACCGTCATGCCCTCCGGCGAATCGCTGGTTCGCCAATTCCTGTACGGCCAGAAGTTCTTCCGCGACGAGTTCGGGGTTGCCTCCAAGGGCGTCTGGCTGCCTGATTCCTTTGGCTACTCCCCTGCCCTGCCGCAGCTGATGCGCCGCGCTGGCTTCGAGTGGTTCTTCACCCAGAAGATCTCCTGGAACCAGCAGAACAAATTCCCGCATCATTCCTTCGACTGGGAAGGCATTGACGGCTCGCGCATCTTCAGCCACTTCCCGTCGATGGACACCTACAATTCCCAGCTCTCCGGCGAGGAAGTGGCCAAGGCTGCCCGCCAGTTCCGTGAAGCGCGCGTCGCCAATAATTCCATCGCACCGGTGGGCTGGGGCGACGGCGGCGGCGGCACCACCCGCGAGATGACGGGCAAGGCCAAGCGCTTGGCCAGCCTTGAAGGCAGCGCCCGAGTCAAGTGGGAGCACCCCAATGACTTCTTCGACCGCGCCAAGGCCGAGCTTCCGAATCCTCCGGTCTGGGTGGGCGAGCTCTACCTGGAACTGCACCGTGCCACGCTGACCAGCCAGCACCAGACGAAGCAAGGGAACCGCCGCACCGAGCAATTGCTGGTGGAAGCCGAATTGTGGGCCGCCACGGCCACCGCATACACCGGCGCCGAGTACCCGTACGAGCAGCTGGACGATCTCTGGGAAACCGTGCTCCTGCATCAGTTCCATGACATCCTGCCCGGCACATCCATCGCGTGGGTGCACCGGGAGGTCGTGGCACGCTACGCCCAGGTCGTCGAGCAAGCCGAGCAGCTGATCCAAGAAGCCCAGCAGCGGCTGGCCGGTACCGGATCCGCGCCCATCACCTTCAACTCGGCAGCATTCACCCGCAACACGCTGGCCTTCGGCGAAGCCAAGGCGCTGGACTCCAGGGCTGCGGACCAAGTACAGGCAACGGCCGCCGATGGCGGCTGCGTCCTCGATAACGGCGTGATCCGCGTGGTGATTAATGCCCAGGGCCTGATCACCTCGGCGGTGGATCTGGCGACGGGACGCGAGGCCATCGCGCCGGGCCAGGAAGCCAACCTCTTGCAGCTGCATCAGGACTTCCCGAATATGTGGGATGCCTGGGACGTGGACAAGTATTACCGCAACCAGGTCACCGATCTGCGCGATTGCGACTCATTGGATCTGGCCTCGCGCGAGGACGGCAGCCAGGTCGTCACCATCAAGCGCAGATTCTCCAAGTCCGCCGTGGTGCAGGAATTGTCCTTGGCTCCCGGTGAGCGCACCGTGCAGATCTTCCAGAGCACCGATTGGCACGAGGCAGAGAAGTTCCTCAAGGTGGCCTTCCCGCTGGATGTGCGCGCCGAGCAGATTGCCGCTGAAACCCAATTCGGCTATCACAAGCGCGTGACCCACGTGAACACCAGCTGGGAGGCCGCGAAGTTCGAGACCTCCATGCACCGTTTCGCCCTGGCTGAGGAACCCGGCTTCGGGGTCGGGGTGATCAATGATTCCATTTACGGTTTTGACGTCACCCGCGACGCCAAGGACGCCCAGGTCACTACAACGATGCGCCTGTCCTTGCTGCGGGCTCCGCGCTTCCCCGATCCGCAAACGGACCAGGGCCTGCAGACCCACCGCTATGGCCTGGTCGTTGGCGCGGATATTGCCGCGGTGACCAAGGCCGGAGCCTTGCTGAATAGCGCCGAGCGCACTGTCAATGGTTCCCGGCCCGTGGCTCCTTTGGTGAGGATCACGGGCGAGGGGCTGGTGGTTTCCAGCGTGAAGCTGGCCACCGACCGTTCCGGTGACCTGCTGGTGCGAGTCTACGAGTCGCTGGGACGCCGTGCCCGCGGCGAGCTGCAGCTCAACGTCCCGGTGGCCACAGCAACTACGGCGAGCCTGCTCGAGGATCCGCTGGATGACGGCGCGATCGGCCTTGCCGACGGCTCGCTGCCGTTGGCGCTGGGCCCCTTCGAGGTGCGCACCTTGCGCTTCAGCCTGGCGCAGTAGCCTGGCGCAGTAGCCCGCAGGCGTGAGGGGCCAGGATAGGCACGCGGCTGCGTGCCGATCCAGGCCCTGTTCTTTCCTTGGGCTCGCTCCCGCTGTCTACTGGATCATCGTGCCGTCCGGGGCCACCGCGTACCAGACCCCGCCCACGCCCTGTCCGGTGGTGTCCCCGGGCTTGGCATCCTGGGCGAAGGTGTACAGCGGCATGCCGTTGAGCGTCAGCTGCTTTTGCCCGTCGGGGCTTTCGATGGAGTTCACCTCGCCGGAAACGCCCTCCAGCGTCGGGTCATCGCTCGTGGTGGTGGCTATCGGCCACTTGGCCAGGCAATCCCCGGTGCAGGCGCTGGTCGTGGTGCCTGGCTCATCCTTGGTGAAGTAGTACAGGGTCATCCCCTTCGAATCCACCACAACGTCGCCCAATTCTGTTGTCGCCACACCGAGATCCACTCCTGAGGATGATTTCTGAGGGGCTTGGCTGGTGCTTTGCCCGCCTCCTCCGTACATGCCGCCGGTTCCGCCCTCCGATCCCCCATCTCCCGAGCAGCCTGCCAGCAGCAACGCGGTGCCGAACAGCGCGGCCGCCCCGGCCGCGCATTTTTTGCCATTCTTGATACCCATGATCCGATCCCCTCTCGAAAGCTGGACCCACCTCAAGCGGTGGGCATTCAGCCCCTACCTTGTAGGACGCAGGGAATCCCCGCCAGGTTCACCGCCGGGAAAGAATCTTGCCCATACTTGGGCCATGGATGAACCATGTGCCGCCCTGGCGTGTTCCAGGACCTAGTGCCTTGCCCCAGCCGAGAACAGGCGGAGCCAAGGCGCCCCGGGATGCCCAGCTGGTGTCCAAGATCTACCGCGAGCATGCAGATGCCCTGCGCCGCTTCGCGCTGCGCGGGTACTGCAGCCGGGAAGAAGCCGACGACGTGGTGCAGGAAACCGTGCTGAAAGTTTGGAAGGCCGCACCGGAAATCACCGGATCGCTGCGCGGCTACCTGTTTGCAACGGCACGGCATGTCATCATCGATGAGCATCGCCGGGCCGCGGCGCGCATTCATGCAAACCTGCTGGGCGATGCGGATCCCACAGCTTCCGGAGCCGCGGATGGCAATGCCCAGGTTCTGGACCGGATGCTGATGCAGCAGGCGCTGATGCGCTTGAGCGCCGAGCATCGGCTGGTGGTGCTGCATTTGCACTTTTTCGGTTCCACGGTGGCCCAAGCAGCCCACGACCTGCAGATTCCGGAAGGCACGGTGAAGTCCCGGGAGCACTATGCCCTGCGCAACCTGCGCGGGATCCTGGCAGAAATGGGCGAAGAACCGTGAATCGGCGGCCTACCAGGGCGACGGTTCGTAGTCCTTGAGGAAGCAGCCGTAGAGGTCGATTCCGCGTTCCCCGTCGACAATTGGCTGGTAGACCCTCGCCGCCCCGTCGATCAGGTCCAGCGGTGCGTGCCATCCTTCGGCGACCATGCGAACCTTGGAGTCATGCGGCCTCTCGTCGGTGATCCAGCCGGTATCCACCGCACTCATCAGGATGCGGTCGGTTGACAGCATTTCTTCGGCGCTGGTGCGGGTGAGCATATTCAGCGAGGCTTTGGCCATATTGGTGTGCGGATGGCCGGCACCCTTGTAGCGGCGGGAGAACTGGCCTTCCATGGCCGAGACGTTCACGATGTATTTGCGCCGTGCCTGGCTGGCGGCCAGCGCCGGGCGCAAGCGGGAAGACAGCAGGAAGGGCGCGGTGACATTGCACAGCTGCACTTCAAGCATCTCCAGCGCGTCCACGTCCCCCAGAATCTGGGTCCAGGAATTCTCGGTGACCACATCGGGAACCAGGCCTCCGGCGTCGATGGCGGTGCCTGCGGTAATTCGTTGCAGCGAGGCCGATCCGGCTTTCATGGCCAGTTCAGCCAGCTGCTGCGCGTCATGGCTGCCCAGCGGTGCCGGAGCCAGCAACGCGGAGTCCTCCAGCCTGAACGCGCTGGCCAGGGCCTTGGGATGCTCGGCAGGCGGATTGGCTTCGCCCCAGAGCTCCGGGCCGCCATGGCCGGCGAGCAATTCGCGGCTCAGCGGCTGCTGTTCGGATTCGATCAGGTGCTGGTAGGAGTTGGTGGTGCGCCGCACGGTCTGGGCGGCGTTGTTGATCAAGATGTCCAGCGGGCCTTCGGCGGCCACGCGGTCCGCCAATGAGATCACTTGTGCCGGGTCGCGCAGGTCGATGCCGACGATCCGCAACCGATGCAGCCATTGGCCGCTGTCCTCGATGGAGGCAAAGCGCCGGGCCGCGTCCTTGGGAAAGCGCGTGGTGATGGTGGTGTGCGCCCCGTCGCGCAACAGGCGAAGGGCAATGTGCATCCCGATTTTTGCGCGTCCGCCGGTGAGCAGCGCGCGCTTGCCGCTCAGGTCGGCGCGGGCCTCGCGGCGATCGCGTCCGGCCGCCGCGCAGTCTGGGCAGAGGTAGTGGTGGAAGGCGTCAACGGTGGTGTAGCGCTGCTTGCAGATGTAGCAGCCACGGGGCTTGCGGAATTCTCCGGCGCTGTCGCCCCGGGTTGGCGTGCTCAGGTCCAGGCCCAGAGTTTCATCATCCAGGCGCTGCGGCGAACCGGTGGCGGTGCTCTCGATCAGTGCACGGTCCGCGGCGCTGATCTCCGCGCGCTTCTGCGACTTGCGGTAGCGCTTGGCGGCTTTGAACATGTTGCTGGTTGCACGGCGCACCGCGATATGTCGCTGGTCATCGGAATCCAGCTGGTGCACCACCGACAGGACCTTCAGCGCGGTGGCCAGTTCCGCATCGGTGAACAGTTCGGTGGGCGCAGCCGTTTCGGCCTGGGGTGTTTGCTCAGTCATCTCGACATCAATTTTACGCACCTTGGCGGCTCGCCCTCCGGCACCAAGACGAGCGGGAAGGCTACTTGCCCTGTGCCAGATCCGCGAGGGTGGCAATCAGCAGGCGGCGCTCCACCACCTTGATGCGCTCATGCAGGGTCTCTTCGGTGTCGTCATCGTCAATGGCCACCGCTTCCTGGCGCAGGATCGGGCCGGTGTCCACGCCGGCATCGGCAATGTGCACGGTGCATCCGGTGACCTTCACGCCGTAGGCCAGCGCATCGCGCACTCCGTGGGCGCCCGGGAAGGACGGAAGCAGGGCCGGGTGGGTGTTGATATAGGTGCCATCGAAGGCATTGATGAATTCTTCGCCGACGATGCGCATGAAGCCGGAGGACACCACATAGTCCGGCGCGTAGGAAAGGCACTTTTCGGTCAGCGCGTGGTTCCAGTCCTTGCGATCCTCGTAGTCCTTGAAGTTCACCACGAAGGTTTCGATTCCGGCCTGGGCCGAACGTTCCACGCCGAAGGTATCGTGCTTGTCGGCGCCGACAGCGGCGATCTCGACGTTGGGCAGTTCGCCGGCCTGCACCGCGTCGATGACTGCCTGGAGATTCGAACCGGTGCCTGAAACCAAAACCACAATGCGCATGGGCTCAATTCTACGGTTCGCGGCGGCTAGTTATTCATTCGGCACCAGATTGTTGCTTGCCCCGGTCGCAAACTGGCAAGGCTGCCGGGCACGGTGGAAGATGAGCTCATGAGCGAAATTGTTCCGGATCAGAAGAATTGGACCTTTGTCCTGGAATCGGTTTGCCCGCAGTGCCGATACGACGTCCGCGCGGTGACTCCCGCGGACGTCATCGGGCAATTGCCAGATGGCGTGGAGCGCTATGTGGCGGCACTGTCCAGGCCGCAAGCGCGGGTGAGGACCAGCCCTGCGCGATGGAGCGATCAAGAGTACGCCGCCCACGTGGCGCAGATGCTGGAGATCATGAATGGCCGGCTGGATCTGATGCTCCAGCACGATGACCCCACCTTCCCCAATTGGGATCAGGACCAAGCCGCGGCCGAAGGCAATTACAACGCGCTTGAGCCTGGTGACGTCGTCACGCGGCTTCGGGATGCGGCAACAAAGTATGCGCAGAAATTAGGCAGCATCGATGAGGCGTCCTATTCGCGGCGTGGACTGCGCTCGAATGGCTCGGCGTTTACCGTGGAGTCCTTGAACCAGTATGCGTGGCACGATTTTGTGCATCATTTGTGGGATTTGGATTCCAGCGCCAGCTAGCCGCGCTCCGGTGCGCTTGGCCTGCGCGCGCCGAAGCAATGGCGCCAGTGAATTTTCTTGAATTCCGCGTTGACCAAGCCTGTGACCCGTGCTACATTTTTCTCTTGTTATACGAATAACTAATAAGCATCATTCGACAGGGAGACGGGTACATGGTTAGAGCCAAGCCTTCAGCCGGGCCCACAATGCACGACGTGGCCGCTGCCGCAGGCGTATCCCAGGCCACCGTCTCCCTGGTGTTGAATTCAGCGCCGGGCTCGCGATTCTCCGCCGATACCCGGCAACGGGTGTGGGACGCGGTTGAAGAACTCGGCTACCGCACCAACGCCCACGCCAAGGTGCTTCGCGAAGGCGTGTCAGGCATGATCGGCTTCATTGGCG
>Ga0308170_10000396_pt1 | contig 59596 bp, 45 predicted proteins | sample PhyBR2_2_FD_202136 | JGI IMG/M metagenome (GOLD analysis project Ga0308170, IMG submission 202136) | Phyllosphere microbial communities from UC Gill Tract Community Farm, Albany, California, United States - DLSLSB.R2 | ecosystem: Host-associated > Plants > Phyllosphere > Unclassified | place... | reverse complement strand
ACAGAAAATTCTAGAAGGGAAAGCAAATCATAAGTTGACAAAACACAGCCATATGGTCATGTCATAGCAAATTATAAGACTTTTCTATGTTTTCAAAGATTTTTATCACATTCTCTATGCTCACTGACATTTTGCCGTTACCTGATCAAAATAGATAAAAAAGTTCAGATTTCTTAAAATTTGTTGTAAAATTCGTCTTTAGCCTAAAAACTCTTTTCTCTCAAATTTTAGACAGAAATCTTATAAATTACCCTGTTTATGCTTTACTATGCTTTTTTGCAACTATCTTGGCCTCTGACACAATTTTTGATTAAAAAGTCCAAACAAAATTAAAATTTATATAAAACAAAAATTTTTTAATCTACCAGTCAGTCAACTTTAACGCAAAAAAAATTATTTAAAAGCAACTATCTTAACCATTTAAATGTATTTCTATCCTTTGAAACTCTGATGATTGGTTGTCCGTATTACAGTCAGTATCGTTTTCAATCGGCATTCTGTCTGACATTGTAATTTTATAGTGTGCTTCTTTTCTAAAAGTTACTTTTTTTAAGGTTGTATTTTTAACAGTCTCATACAGGAAGACTATAGTTTCAATGGGAGTATCTCTAGGTAGTGTAATTTTTAATATCTCTAAGCTTTTGTTCTTTTTCAAAACATCTGCTATGACTTCAGCCATTTCATTATCTGTACCATAGTAATTTAAATTTAATTCAACCAGAGACTTGTTTTCTTTCAGTGCATCAAGTATTCTCTTTGACTCTGTGATATCAAAATATGAGAATTGAATTTTAAGAACTTTCAAAAATTCATTTTTTACCAAAGCATTAGCTATGCGACTGATACCCTCATTCTCAATATTACTACCGTTAATATTTAAATAAACCAAAGTTTCGCTTTTTTCAATAGCATCAGCTATATGTTTAGCACCTTCTTCTCTTTTTATGCTACCATATGAGGCGTTGAGCTTAGCCAAGGTTTTGTTTGCACAACCATTAGAAGACGAAGTGCTAGATTTCTTAAGAACCTTATTTTCTAAAAAAATGCTAGCTATGTGCCCAGCTCCCTTATCCTGAAAAGCATTGCTTGAAATGTCTAATTCAGTCAATGTAGTATTGCTTCTTAGAGCCTTAGCTATGCACTCTGTATTTTTAGCCCTTAAACTATTACCTGAAATATTCAATGAAGTCAACTTAGACTTACCTTTTATAATTTGAACTATACGTTCTGCAAATTTATCTGTGTTTTTATTCCAACAAATATGTGAAATATTTAGCGTAGTTAGAGTAGTGTTGCTTTCTAAAGCATCAGCTATGCATTCGAGTCCCTCAGAGCCCAATTTATAATTATTCGAAATATCTAATGTAGTCAAGGTAATATTGATTTTTAAAACTTCAGCTATGTGTTTGATGCTTTCAGCATCTAAGTTAGAGTCTGAGATTCTTAGTGTAGTCAAAGTAGTGTTTTTTTTCAAGGCATCAGCTATTATCTTAGTATCTCTACTCCCAAAATTGTTCTTTGAAATATCTAATGTGGTCAATGTCTTGTTTTTTTCTAGAATATCCACTATACATTGAATGCCTGCGGCTGCAGAAAAAACACTTGGAACCAATCTGGCCAAAATCTTGCTTTTTTGCAAACTATTCATTACAAAGTTAATTCCTGCAGTCCCTGAAAAAAGGCCTGAAATATTTAGTGTGGTCAAAGAAGTATTGCTCTCTAAAGCATTAGCTAGACGTTTTGCATCTTTAGCACCAAACTTATGATTATGAGATATATCCAATGTTTTTAACGATTCATTATTCTTTAGTGAGTCGAGTATGCTAAGTATATTTCTCGGACTTAATTCGCTTCGAATAATAGCTAATGCTTTGAGTGTAGTGTTTTCAACCAACAATTCTTGAATCATTTGAGTAACTTTCTCTGGATCACGGGCTAAATATACTAATTTAAGATTTTCAAGAGTGTCTTTTATTACTGGCAAAATGGTCTTAACACTATCAAAAGAATTAGCATAGTCATTTCCAACCCTCATACTTCTTATTTTCATTGAACTTTTCTTAACAGCCTCATTCCAGGTATTTCTGATACTTTGTGATTGAGTTTCAGATTTCTCGCTAAATAATGATATGCATGTCTCAAAAACCTCATAACTCGACATTTTTGCAAAAAGATCATCTATGTAAATAAATAATGGCCTAAAGATTGTTCTAGTTGCTGGATCTGACAAGTTTGCAGACTTTACTATATTCTCAATTATCTTTTTAACAGTTGTACGTTCTCCTTCCTCAATCTTTTTTATGTATTCACACAAATGTATGCATTGGTCTCTTTTTTGCTCGTTTGTAAGCAGTATACCTTGATTGTACAGAGCCTCAAAGGGACAATCAAAATTGTCTGTTTTATCGTCGTTGTTATTGTATAGCCTAATGTATCTGCTTATCAATAAAGACAAAAGAAGATTGTTGCTATCAGATTTGATATTTCTGAGTCCAGAAAAGTCGACCGCTTTATGTTTAGATTTCATGCCTTCAAAGAAGAAACTAGTGTGATTGTGCAAAATATGAAGCTTCATTTTAATAGAAGTCTTCGACTTTTCAAGATCCAATGTTATATAGAAGTTGCCTGTAAAATCACCAACATTGTTGTATTCAATTTTTTCTATATCTTTTTCTTTAATTGTTACTTTAACAGTCTCATTAGATATCTTTTTGAAAAATTCTGTTAATTTTCCAACTACAGAATCCTTTGAGATTGGCTCTTTAGTCATAATCTCTTTATATGCATCATTAATGCCACAAATACTAGCCAATACACTCATGGTATTTAAGAGACCTGACTTTATCTCATTTCTATAGTCTTGATTGCGATAGTGAATTAGATAAGGTTTATAGTTATCTTGACATTCAAATGCTTCATTATCGTCTAGTCCTTGTACTATTCTTGACCACTCGTTTCTCATTTCTTGTGTAATTCCAAAAGGTCTAAAATGATGGTCTTCATAGAATTTTGTAAGTCTGTTAGGTTCTGTAAGCTCTAGATGATTAAGCGAGCATTTGCCTATTTTTTCGTCAAAAAACAAACAGTTGCACAGGTGAAGAATGACTATATCAGCACAGTCTGGAAATTTTTTGTCTTCTTCATAAGTATCATCTTTCTGTCATAAATAGGAATTGAACTGTTGGAAACTGGCTGATTGATCTTTGAGTATGGAAACTTGAAAGGGTCAGTATAAAGATGTTTAAATAGCTGTTTTTGTTTTTTAGTCAGCTCTAAATGTATTATTGCATTCTTAGCGCCTTCTAAATTTTCAAGTATAGAATTCAAATATATCTCCAGCTCATTAGGTGTGTCAAAAATGTCCACTGCATATGCATGGATAGTCAGCAATTTCAGGGTCTTGCTATCTAAGCCAGGAATAATGCTTGGTGAGAGTACATAGTATTCGAACAAATTATAAATCTTTTTTTTACTTTTACCCAGTCCCTTATTTTCTTTAATATATTGTTCCTTCACCAAGCTGGCAAATGTGCTTCCCAGCATCTTAATGTTTGCTATTCTATCTGTTTCGTTCTCGTCGTACCAGGCTTTGTTTTCTATAAAATACTTGTTAGTGAAATTTATATCAATGCGTCTGAGGTTATGCAGAACCCCAGTGTGTGATGGAAATAGTTGGATCAGCAGGCTTGTAAGAGTGTCTTCGCTATCGTCTTGTTTATATATTCTTTCTCCTGTATCTTCATATTTTATTTTAAGCTCAGAGCTGTAGAATCTTATGCTCTCTGCACATCCATTGACTCTAAACATGTAGCCAAATAGTGGGTTGATGATTGTGTATTCTAGCTTTCTCGGCCTAAGCACTTTTTGACTGCTGCTTTTATGTCTTCTCCTGCTAATCTGCCACATATCATCCTGATCAACAGCACTAGCTTTATGCTGCTCAATCTTATCATCAAAAGGAGCACTTAAATCTCTTTTTATACACAGCCCCTTTTTTTGCAGTATCAAAAGGAGATTTAATTAATTAATATGTTATAAATTAAATTGCAAAAAAAATTGATTAAATATTAAATAAATCTATTTTTATTACTTTTACTCTTCTTCATAAAAAGTAAAAAGCCTTAGTGAATGTTCATGACTTTGCTGTGCGGCAATAACAGAAGCGTGAGTGACCAAGAAACTATCTTAGCCAGAAAAAAGTCTGAAAATAATTTTTTAGAGTTAATAAATTGTTATTCTTCAAAACGCACAAAAGAGTATTCTAAGGTGTCGCCACAAATACTGACAATATAATCTTCTGGGTTGCAAGTTATGTCAATTTCAAAAGGATCAAAGTCTGATTTTTTCATCCCTAATCCAAGTATAAAGCATTCAGAAGATGAACTTTTACTTGACAGAGGCTTTAAAACCCGAACAACAGTATAAAATTTTTTGAAGTGACTCAAAATGTATTTCAAATATTTCCCTTCAAAAGCCTTGGCGAGCAAATTAGAGCCTTCATTTGCAAGCCTAAGACTAATTAATAATGCTGATTTGAGAAGGTCCATCTGTAGAAATTCATCTATCTCATTAAATCCAGTGACTTCAGGTGCTCCATCACAAAGCACGAGATCAGCCTTCTTGTCTCCAAAAATCTTTGTTACATTGTTTATGCACTTTTCTGAGGTTATGTCGTCTCTTAGAATTATCACATTTTCAATTTGTTCCATTTCCTGAATATCTATTGCTACTATTTTGGCATTCGTCTGCCTACTCAGCACTTGGCTCCATGATCCTGGGGCTGCACAAAGATCAACTACTGTCGAAACGTCTTCTAGCAAATTATATGTCTTGTCAATGTCCATCAATTTAAAGGCACTTCTAGCTCTGAACCCCATGCTTTTAGCTTGGTAATAGTAAATATCTCTTTTATCTTGGTTATTCAAGCCCATTGTGAGAAAAGGGAAAAAAATTTCGGCTGTTATTTTGCCAAATAACAACTCTCAAGTTCTTACGATATCAAAACCTGCTTAATACAAAACTTGCTAAATTTGAAAACTAAGTCAGAACCTTATTTAAGTTATTGAATGCAACAAATTTTATTTTTTAAAACCATTTTGATGGAAGCGTCTGCAAGCCCTTGCGTATCACCTAACTTCTTCTTTATGCTGTCAATTAGAAAAACAATGTCTTTTTGCTAAAAACATCCTCCCAGTTCCTAATAATATAGTCTAATATCTTTTTACACGCCTCATCCTTTGCGTCTAACTTATCATACTCATACGAAGATACAAAATTTATGTCCAAAAACATAGCGGTGCATCGATAAACATCATTTTCACGAACAATCTCAAATTCAGGAGGCGCTATTCTGTAAGCAGAGCAAAATGATCTTACAATCTGAATTCCTCCCCGTTCTGCATCCTTATATTCAATCATTAGTTTTTTAAGAAGATCAGTGTCAGGTATAAGATTGGCTTCATCGGGTTTTGCAGTAAAAGAATTGTTCACAGTATTTGCTGGACTCAAACAGTCCACCCTGGCATTATTGTCGTATATAATGCTTGTGTCTAATGTCGTCATATTTTCTATTAAGGGGTTTAAGGCATTAGAACATAGAATATTGCTGCTGTCGGGTGTGTTTTTTTCTTTGGAGTTTAGACTTTTCAAAAACTTGTAAAATGGCTCACTTGTATAAGCTAGCTGCTCAGCTGCACTGTGCACAGCAATATTGTTAGGCCCCTCTGGCAGATCATTTTTTATGTTTCGTATATTTTCAATTTTGTTAAGTAAATTTATGTTTAAGGTTGCATTTTCTGTGTGTGGATTGGAAGTTGCAGGGGGTATCTCAGAAATGTTAGATAAAAAGGTTGTATTTTCAAAACTTGTATTTGGAGCAAACTCTATAAATTCTCTATTGATGTCTGTTATCGACAAATTGCCTGTGTTGAAATCTACAAAAGACGTATTCTGATCTGTAAATGCTTTTCTCTTTTTTGCATTGGCAAACACCTTGTTTACATCTTTTATCTGGAGCAGCCCCTGTTTAATTATATCAAATCCTTTTTCAATAAAATTATCAACAGAACTTGAATTCTTGTTGGGGTCGTGAGGCGTACTTTGTAAATTAGACTCAAAAGCATTATTTTCAAGGCCTTTATATTCTGAGTGCAAACTACTTACGTCTTTTTCCACTGCATTTTCATCAAAGTATGATGCCACATTATATACTTGCATATTAAGATCATCCTTAGTCTTTTGAGCGTTCTTTGTGATATTATCATGTTTTATATCAGCATCTTCCATTTCATGTGAATCTCTGTCTTTATTACAAGGTTCTGGCGAAAATGCAGCAGAAGCATCATTCATAATTGAAAGCTTAAAACGTTTGTAAGAGTCATGATTTTCCTTCATAAACTCAACCTTGCTGCTAACCTCATATGTTTTTTCCTTATTTTTGTACTCTCTTGTGCTAAAGTCCATAAAACTCTGTCTTTTCTTTTGCTCTTTTGTTTCAAATGCCTCCTTGAGTCTTTTGTGCTGCAAATCAACAATTTCTGTTCCTTTTTTGAATAAAAACATCAGCATGTTATGCTTTGAGGAAACATCAGCAGAGATTCTATAATTTAGAAATTTCAGCGACGCAGACTTCTCTGTGCACTCTAGTGTATAGTCTTTTTTGTCTGGGAAACAGCTTCTTAGCCTTTCTTTAAAATTATATTCTACATCAGATAAATCCATCCCAGGACTGGTGTGCATAAAAATTTTAAATAAATTCTATTTCAGTTTGCATAATTTTTTAATGGAGCAAGCATTGTGGAAGTAGATAAATGGCAGCTCATTTGGTAGAAACGAACGATATTTTAGTGGCAATACCAAGCTTTGCAATTGCAATATGCTAGAGACAGCCCTTAAGATCAGATCGAGTCAATAATATTTTATTTAACCTTACAACTTTTTTATGGATTCTTTAGTAATTGTCCGTATTCAGTTAAAGCGCCCCACTAGAAGGCCTAATTACAACCAATGACGTAGTATAATATTCACAAGCAAATAGCTTATGCACAATTTTCTATTATACTTGTAATTTTAAAGTATAAGCGCAAAACTAACTAACTATGTATGCATCTAATGAAAATTAATATTATTAATTATTATTATTCCAAACAGAATCTAGCCAATCCAAAGCATTGCTAATGATGATGCAAAAGCATGGATGTGTAATTGCATGCAAAACCTATAATATATTTAGTTATATTATAAAACACTTATAAAAATAAGGAATTGATAAAAAACACTCATAAAATAAGGCATTGATAAAAAACATTACATAATTTATTAATGTCTTTTCTATCCTGCCAGAACTTCATAGATAATAAAGAATATATTGAATCCGATCAAAGGGATTTCAAATACTGTTCTAATGGCATTTATAAAATCTACTATTTTTCTTAATTTGGGACTCAAGTTATTTCTATGATCATTGGACAAAGGAAGACACACTCTATTTAGGAATCTCTTATCATTTAAGATCACAATTGCATTTATAAAAAGCACAGCTGAGTATAAAAGAGAAAGAAGTCCAAACATAGAGGGGATGAAAAATGCCCGTAATTTAAAAATAAGAGAAGATGGCTTTGAAGGCCCTAAAATAGCAAAGTATGCATTTTTACTGTTTTAAACTTAAAGTCAGGAAGCAACAGCAGTACAGCCGTAGGATTCTAAAAATTGTAAATCTAACCTTGCTCTGTAGCATAAAATCATGAGGCATATGCTAGTTCAAAGACGGATAATTAGGTTTCAAATGCATCTAGTGACAAATATTTATTTACAGATATGATAGAGAATTTTGAGTCATCAGATGGCCTTTGTGAGTAAAAGCCTCTGCATTTAAACAAGACAGCAAAGATATTGGTTCTTATAAGATACCAGCTATCAAAAATTAAGGTTTGAAATAAAAGTTTGCAAATTTTTGGATCAAATAAATAGATTGGGTCTATTTAGTTGTCTGATATTGCAAAAAGATAAAAGCACATTGTAAAAGCGTTCAATAGGGCAGATACGCAGAAGCCAGACCATAAAGTCTCTCTGTAAGACACAACGCTTTTCAGGGTTAAAAAATAATACTTGCTGGAAAAATGATTAATAATAATGAAATATACAAAGGTAACTATGAAGAAAAGGCCAATGACAATCTTATTTTTTCTAGCAAAGTTGTAAAAGCTGATAGGAACACTGCTACTATAAAAGGAAATGTAGGTTTCGTAAAGGAAGAAAATAATCATGAAGGAGAGCGAATTCAAAAAAAGATTAGAAATAAATTTGAAGAGGCAGATCATAGATTGATCACGTCTCCCAAAAAATTGGCTCATTCTTATAATGAAGTAAATTATCCTGGAGGATGAGATAAGATCTAGCAGAGCAAATGTGTTTGTAGTTGTACAGCGAAGCAGTGAGTAGTAGAACATAGAGCACAAGTTGTAATATCTGACGGAAACAGGCTTTTTGAAGTTAAACCCGTGCTTTTTGTAGTTGACAATAATAAAAAGACAAAACAAGAAAGGAACGAACAAAATAAGGAAGAATAGCAAAGTTGCTGCAAGAGATGGCGATATTTTCTGATCTAGCAGAAGAGATAAAAATTCATCGACTGAAGAAAGTGAATCGAGTTCTTTGTAAAGAAAAAGAAAGGTGAAGGAGATGAAGAGAATCATAAACAAATCATATGGCATGTTTGTTTGTTAAGGGCAATAATTAATGATTGATGATAATTTGTATTATTTAGAAACAAATTTTAGGATTTGATCATATTTTAGGTCAGCATTTCTTCAACAATTTATGAAAAGGGCATGTCTAATTTAGAAGAAGAAACAAGATTGCTAAATTTGTATTATTTTTAAGTTTAGGCTTAAACCTACAACACCTTTGCTTTTAAAAACATTTTGCTCACCCAAATAATATGATTCAAAATTTTCTTTCGATGTAGTTCTGGTGATAGGTCAGTACAGCTGAATTAACAAACTACAACATATTTTTAAAGAATTATCAAATTGTCAATCATCCCTTTTCAACTTAAAACTGCAGCCTTGTAGGTTTTAAAAAAAAAGAAAAGACTAATCACTTTTTATTTATAACAATGGAAACACCAATTGAGATCATAACAACCAGCACAGAGATAAAAATCTGAATAAATGAAATAAAGGGGAACATTCTACTGATTGCATGGAGCATAAATACCATTATCATGAAAGACAGAGAGAATACGAGAACTTGGATTGGTGTCAGCGTTAAGGCAGTAGTTGTGTCAAACAAGATGCTCCTGAGCTTCTTAGCTCCTTGCTTCTGAAACTTATTAGCTTCCATTGGCACAGCCATTGGGGCAAAGCAGAAACTTTTTTAAATTGTGAGCAATCAGAGCTTTTTCTTTTGGCAAAAAAAAGGAAAGGTCTTTCTAAACTTATTCTTAGAAACAACAAAAAAGCTGGTTTTGCTTGGTAAAAACTATAATACATTTATGATGACTAAGTTTTTACAGGCTCCAAAACCTAAACAAAACTAGAAAAGCTACAATTCAATGCTTTAAAAACTTCTTTAACTGTGTTTGCAATAAAACAAGACTAACTTTCAACCAATGCTTTATTTCAAGTCAAATAATCGCTTACAATTGTCACTCCTTTTTAGTAATTTTATGCAGAAATTTCTGTAAAATAAAATTTTTATATTCTCCTTTGTTAAATGCAAAGTGCGTCAGACACAGGCGATTCAGATAAAACTCTAGTAATCACACCAAATTATAATTCTAATATCTTTTCAATCATAATCTTCTCTGTTAGTCTTGTGGCAGCATTGCTTCCCAAGAGAATGTCTAAATCCAGAGCTTTTATGAGTTATATTCCGATTATGACAGTGTTCTCGACAGGGATTCAGCTTTCTTCAGTGATAGACATCATGATGCACATGAACACACCAAGTGGAAGTCATGAGCATGACATGCTACCGAATTTTGCGGCCGGACTCTGCTTTTTGCTTCTCCTGGGAATTGATTCTATCTTCTTACATGGATCCAAAGCAGATGCAAGTAAAACAGAGAAGGACGTCAAAGGGAATGCAAGCCTGAACAATAATGTTGCTGTAAAAGATGGGATCCCAGCACATGAAAGCAGCCAATCTTCGGTCAGTGCCCACAAGGGATGTAAAAATCATGTTGATCATGAGGAAGATGAAAGCCATGATCACCATCACAAGGAAACGCCAGGTCATTCCCACGGTGCTTGTGAATCTATTGGAACCTGTAACACTTCGGTAATAAGCAAATCAAAAACTAAAATGCAGGCAATGACTGCCATTTTGGCCATCTCAATACACTCATTTTTTGAGGGATTTGCAGTTACAAATGACTTGATTAGGAAATTTGCCTTTATTTTTGGTCTTGTTTCCCATAAGTTTGTAGAATCATTTTCCATTGGCAGTTCACTCAACAATTCCATATTTTCCAACTCAGCCAAGCTTATTCTGATTCTGTGCTATTCTTTGCTTACACCCCTTGCCATCGTTCTGAGAAATTCGCACTTTATTGCTCCATTCTTAAAAGATTATAATACAAAATGGTTTGATGCCATGTGTCTTGGCTCGCTCTTCTTTGTGGTATTTTATGAAGCTATTGGCCATACGTTCCACGGAGGAATACATATGAAAAGAAAAATGGCTGCTATCGTCATTGGATATCTAATTGGATGTCTGACTATATTCATGGCACATGGCCATTCTCATGATCATCATCACCACCACGATCATCATCATTAAAATTCTTAATTTTAATAAAATTTTTATTTGCAGACCTAAAACAGATTTATGAGATAAACTTTGTTCAATATCTTGGTTATGATGATGTTCTTAAAAACAATATTGGTTCTAATGCTACAAAATGCTAAGCCCTGTTTTCCATTTGGTTATCTTTTTAACGACAACCTTGGGAAAAACTAATGTTTAGCTAGTTAATGTTTTGCTGCACTATTTCTAACAATATTCTAGGCTTTATTAAAAATATTAAATATCGTTGTAGATTAAGCAATATTTTGGAAGAGGTTAAGCCAAAGAAATCGATCTTCAATCTAAAATTGTACAGATAGACGTAGAAATACGTATTATATTTGTACTTGCTTGTTGGTCATGTTTTTTGACTAAAATTACCTAAATTTTATATTTTTAATATTTTCCTAAATTCTGCCAAAGAAAAATCAGAGTTGATCATAGAGACTGTTTGATCCTGCTTTAACTGTCTGAAACTTCACCGTTAAATGAAATGCTGAAGTCTTCTGTGTGCTTGCTGCTGTCAAAAATGTCGCTTTTTTTGAGCAATTTTTCAGAATTAAAATTTGCTTTCTTGAAAACATTTGTTTTGTGAACCTGCTTAAGAAATTCCTTGTCATAGCAGCAGTTTCCCAGGGCATTCCCAAACTGCCGCAATGCCCGCTTCAGTGCATCTGTTGCTGCTTCTTTCTTGGCCTTCTCTATTGCCAATCCTCTTTGTTTTTGATTGTCAGAACTCCCAAATCCCACATCCTCTTTATAAATGCCATTCTTGAGAGTCACTCTGCAGCAACATGTGTAGCCAACACTGATTTTCCCCTCTTTGAACTCGCTGTAATCTTCAACCATACTTTTTACTTCAGAAGACCATCCGTCAAAACCAAATATCTTGTTGGCTAAGCTTATGATAAGCCATCCTTCGACATAAGTCAGCTGTGTTGCTCCAAATCCTGGTCTCATGCTCAGATATTCTGGACCTAGGCTTCTATTTAGTTGATCAGATATTTTCTTTCTCTTCTTCTCTGTGAAGTCACTGGCCATAAATAAATCTTCTTTAATTTTTTATTTATTTAAATATGCCTTATCTTCTGAATAATCCAAGTTTTTCATTTATAAGTATTTAATATCTCTGACTGAACAAAGTATTTTTAAATGAGGTTTGCTGCTTTAGAGATCTTCAAATATGCCTATGTATATGACTATTCTAACTTTACTTTGATTCTGTGTGCTTTGCAGCTATTATCAATTTTATGCAACATTCCTTATTGCATAAAGTCTATTTTATGCCTTTTTTTGCATAAATTCCCTAAACTAGGCTTCTCTGTCAGTCCGAGCAGTTGATACATTATATCTAGGAGGAGAATCAAACAGAACCACTTCTGAAAAGCGTCCAACCTCATAAACAGTATTTTCTATCTTCTCAAAGATTGTTAGCTCTTTGGCAATCCTTTTTCCTTGCAGCACAAAACCAGGAAATCTCAGAAGTAACTGTTCTGAGTCAAATATACCATCAAACAGTTCTATGTTTTCAAAAGTTCCTTGGAATTCAAATATTTCAATATTTTCAGCTGAATCTGTCTTCTTAATAGCAATCATCTTCAGAAGCCAAATTTTTTTACAAAAGCAAACTAAAGCTGCTATTTGCTGTTCTTAATGACTAAATAGTATTTATGAACAGTACACATGAATGTAAACAAAAGCTCCCCAAAAGCACAAACACAAGAATCAATTATTAATATATCTATTTAATTAGAGTTTTCCAGTAATTTTTCTAGCTCGCTGTTTATCAAACTGGTTGCGCGATTGATGTAAGTGTTTGGACACCAGGCCAGTCCATTACGCCCTTCAGTGTAAGAACATCTGCCCAATGTCTCATTATTCTCTTTTTTATTTTTTATAAAAGGATTGGCATGTTTTAGTTCTGAGTACGATTCAACGTTAAACTTATAATGCTCAAAATAAGAAATGCTGTTTTGAATATTGGAGCTGATTGATTTAAAGGCATTATACATACAATTAAAGAACATTATCAAGCCTTTATCTGCAGTTGATAGATGAAACATTCCCTTCACTTGCCTTAATCGTTCAAGGGTCTCAAGCAAATATGTTTTAAATGCTTTAACGTCTTCTTCATTGTCCATAGATGCAGATAGTGTTTTTAATAGTTTAAACTCATCCGCTTGAAATCGCCAGAAAGAAAAATTGCAATAATTCAAAAGAAGTTCCTGCTGCTTAGACATATAAGAGTCTTGGGATGTGAATGCTCTATAGAGTAATAATGTTAGAGTTTTGAAAGTAAGCTCTATTATTTGATTTAAAAGCAATAAATTGGCCTCTATAGACTTTTTCATAACCAAAAAAGGGTATCTAGACAGTGGTTGACCAGTTATCCTTCTGTTGCTCTCTGATATCAATGAAAGAGCAAAATCGGCCTTCACTTCTCTTACCGCATACGGTAACATTGGAAATACATGGTTATAACATAATGTGAAGTTTGTTTCCTTAAATAGCACAGGCAAATGGGCTTTCATCAAATTATCTAAAAGATTTATATTTTTTTCTCGTGCTTTCCTAAGACTTTTAATGCCTTCCTGCAGAATAAAACTTGCTTGACTAGGAGCTCCATTCAAATAATTTATAATCTGATGTTCTAACTTGTAATAGGCTCCTTTACTTGGGAAAAATCCATTTCTCACCAAGTCCATCAAATTGTCCATGTACTCATCTCGTCTTTTTGTGTTATTCTTCATGTCTTCAATAATTTTCAAGATAGAGAAAATACAATTCTGATGGCAATCAATCGATTCTAGGAGTATGTTAAAAACTGGAGTAATTAGCTCATTTGGACCAAATTTCCCATGATCTAGCAAATATGGCCGCAAAAACTTTTGGTTCTGCTCAATTAATTCATACTTTAAAACACCATATCCTAAAATGTAGTCATTTACATCTTTTACGAAGCAAGGATATTTCGCAGAGCATAACAATTTTCTAAGTGCCTGCAAGGCAGATAATTCTGTAAAGATTTTTTCAATATGGTAGTTGAAAACGAATGAGTTTAAACAGTAGTTGTTAAGAACTGAAACAAAATATGCCTGTCTCAAGGTTAAAAATGTATTTCCATCTATAGTTTTTTCGATTGGATAGTCGTTAATTATCGATTTGCTGTCAGATGTTGACTTCAACACAGCAAAATATTCTTTTGACTGATCATACAAGTTCCTAAATTGCGATCTTTTTTGGTAGTATTCATTTTCTAGCAAGTTGAAAGCATAACTATTCAAGAAAGTGGGTTCTCCGTGGGTTGTTAACTTTGCATATCCGATTGTGGCTATGAATGATATGATAAATTTGCTGAGTCTCATTAGGACAAAGCTAAAATTTTTTATAAAAGTCAAATTTGAATTATATTTAAATTTTTCATAAAAACTAAATTAATTTTACATTATTCAAATTTTTTGACCAAAAAAACTAAAGTTGATTCATTGGTCGTGAAGTTTGGGCGTTTCTATATAAAAGGGACTGTCTATTGTCTGCTTTTCATGAAGTTTGGGAAATTGTTCTGTGAAATATTGCAAAATGGAAATCAGACATTTTTACATTTAAATTAGCCTCTTTAATTTTTTCATCCCAAAAAATTTACCCTTTATGGCCAAAAAGAAAACTAGAAAAATGGCCCAGAAAAAGCCCAAATTGAAATTAGAGTCCAGATTTGACTGTCCAGTCTGCAATCACGAGAATGTGGTTCAATGCAAAATAGTATCAAAGTCAAATTCAGGTGTCGCATTCTGCAACGTATGTGATGCCCGCTATGGCTGCCAAGTTACAAATCTAGACAATCCTATAGACATTTATTATTCATGGATAGACGATGTAAATAATAAACATTAAAAAGTAAATATTGTGACAACCTAGTATTGGCAAGGAGGCCTTGGAAGAACTACGATGGGCCATCTTTGGCATTTATTAGCAGATAATTTCACATGAGCAATAATTTTATTTTTCTGCCATCTTCATAAATAATAAAAATAGGTGCACATCAATTTTAACTATCATTTAAATGCTTAACACCTTGCATTGCAGAATTTGTAATGCAAATGCACTCTGAAAGTCTGATAATAAATTAGTTAGCATAAAAATTTTATCTAAGAATTTTATTTTGTCAAATATTTAATCTTGTAAAATATTTTCCAGAGTCTCTGATCTGTATTTTTCGTATAAATCGCTTGAGGTAATTTCCACTAAATTGTCAGTGTGGGAATTCAACAAAGCATCTTTTAGAGTTGAAAAGTCATTATGTGCTGGGTTGTCGATTTCAATAGTCCCGCTTGGATGAATTCTTGATCTTGCGTCTTCTTGCAGTCTCATTGGGAACACACAACTAAAAGGAACCTTAGAGTTTAGCTTTGCATCAAGGACAGCTTGTGAGACAACATCCTCATTTTCAAAGTCAAAGATGTAGATTTTGTAATAGTCCAGTTGGTGTCTAATCAAAAACCTCAATTCAGATAACTCCTGGTGCGACAAGCCTTCTGATTTTGTAATTACGGGTACTACATTCACCAGGTTATGGACTTTTTTTAAGAATTCAATATCTCTCTGCTTCAGGCCATTGCCTGTGGCTGGAATAAAGTACAGTAAGCAGTGAACTCTAGTATCCTCATACTTAGGGTTTCTTCTTATTTTCGTCTCTTCCTCAATGTATGAGTCAAACTGGTCTTTAATATACTCGACAATAGAATTTATCAGGTTCCCGTCATTCATGGAATTTCCAAACCCCGGAGTATCAATCAAGGTAATCTTCTGCAAGCATCCGTCATATTCCAGATTAAGCAAGTATATGTTTATTTCGGTTGAGTTTGCAGGAGATATTACTTCCTTATCCACCAGGCTGTTAAAAAAAGTTGTTTTGCCACTGTCTGTTGAGCCAGCTATCATAATCGAAAACCTCGTATTGTGTCTTCTCATTTGTTTATCAACATTTTTTGCAAATAAAAATAAAACATTGGTAAATATAAACTATCCTGATGATCTGAAACAATGATTTTATGGGTTTGAAAACTAAAAAATGTTATATGAATTTGAAAACTAAAAAATGATTATGAATTCAAAAATATTAACTTGAAAGTACTGCATTTTTTATAAACTTGCTAATTTATTGTATTTGAATGTCTTTTTGTAGCTCAAGAACTAACTTGGATGCGGGAAATATAAATTGGACGAAAGAAATAAATTGAGTGAAAACTTCATGTTTCAGCTGCGCTTTTTTAATCTTTTAATATCTTTTATATCGTTATATTTTCTTTCGCTATACTTGTTGACTCTTTTACTTGTGTCTTTTTTTGGCTCTAACTTTGTAAAAACTCTAGAAGGCGTAACATCCCTAATTTTATAGCTGTTTTTTTCATCAACAATGTCATCATCCTGCTCTACTTTCTTACTAGCTTTTTTCTTGAGCTTCTGCTTTTTTATTTTATTTTCAACTTCAGAAAAGTCTTCAATTGGAGGTAATGTTGTATTTAAAAACTCAACTACCTGCTTTAAACAAGACTTATACATCTTTTTCTCTAATTCTGCATCCTCCACAGCAACCTCATTCCTCTCATGTTCAGTCATTGGGGAAGTGTTATCATAAAAATTTTGTTGAAAATATGCTTTTGAGAATTTTATTGAACGTTGCAAATATCATTATACTTAATTCAAAATTGGCACAATGTCATTTCTAATCTCTTGTTTAATGTCTAAACATAAGAAAAAGCATGTTTTAATTTACACTTGCTAAACCCAATCTTATAAAACAAAAATGACTGTAAAGCTTTTTCCAGTAAAATTAACATAAAAATCAAAATTTGTCTCAAAAAGATCATTTATATTTTACTAATATATTCCTTGCAGATAAAATGTATTTTTATTTTGGTCATTGCATCCTGAAAGACACCACAACAAATTTTTAGTGAGAATTTGGCAAATATCAAGTCGCTCCTTATTTGTATAATACAAGTTGAAGTAGGCAGAACGGGGTTCCAAGCGAATGCTTATGAATTTCAAAGTGTATTCTATATTTTAGACTTAAAGAGAAGCTCCCACGTATAGAGCTTTGCAATGCACTTTTTACCTAAAGAGCTGCAGACCTCTACGAATTGTATTATCCAACAATATATTCTATGAGAATAGAATATTGCATAGAGCAATACACAAATTATAAAGTTTAGAGTCGTGAATATGTATTTTTCAGGCTTCTGCATGGGTAATTTTGGGAAAGAAAATAGTAATTAAAGTATTTAATTAGAGAATATCTAAGACATATTTTTAATTTAAATACTTTACAAAGTGAGGTCAAAGAAGCAGTGATAAAGCATTTCAAAAAGCCTTCAAACAATTACTATTACAAAGTCTCTTATTTGTCAATAATTGAACTACTGTTTTTATTTTCACTTTGTGTTGGATTACCAATTTGCAATTACTAAGATTGCCCCGATCAGCTTACTTCTGGTTCTGATATATTAAATTATGTTTCTAAGATTGAATTATAAATTGATTGGCATTAAAATATTTACGACATGAAAAGGAGGCATAATTCTGACTTTTTGTAAATAATTGTGAAGAAATGTGATGCAGGGCTGTTATTGGATAAAAAATAACTTACTTTTGCCAAACTTTAAGACTATTCATAACATCAATTAAAAAGCTCTTTTAAAAATTATTTATCATCAAAAATGTTTCATTTCTTAAATTAAATATTTAGAAACACGTAAAACATTCAGAGACAATGGAAGATGAGGTGGATATTGATCTAAAGAGGAAGCGTCTGTCAAAGGACAGAGATACCTCAAGCAAGAAAGTTCTAAAAATACTTAAAACTGCTGATCCATACATAATATTTTACAAGCTAAGTAAAATAGACAACCGTCTGGAGCTTGATGAGGAGATTATGATGAAACTATACCAATTTATACGGAATTTCAACGAGATAAACTTTATGATCCAAGGCAAGTTTCAGGAATTCCTTGGGAAGTTTCTGAAAAACATATCTACTAGATCAGTGGATTATCACATCAAATGTCTCTCATATCTAGAAAACATAGATGTAGAGTATTATCGGGAGACTTTTGGATATAGCAAGATATACCAGATATTCGTAGACACGATAAAGAATATCTTTACCATAGAAACAGAAAAGAGATGTATTGTATTACTCATAAAGCTGATCAACAATAACAAGTTGGCTTACAGAAACATTCTCCCAATTTTGAAGAAACTAAATTTGTTTTTGCAGGAAGAAACTGTGGAAAAAAACATAGTTTCGTGCTGTGTTGTTTTAGATGCGATGACTGAATACTGCCGCGAGTTCATGGATGAGAAGTTTATAGCAACTTTGATATCGTATTTTGTCGAAATTTTAGCCCAACCTGAGAATTTTATATTTCTCGACTACAAGGACTCAAAAGTCTTGGTAAATACGATTGGAACTTTGTGCAAACACCCATTTAAATCAATAAATGCCAAGAAGGCATCTTTTGGGCTGTTAAGGGAATGCATAGAAAACATCAAGGTTTATTCTAAATCCAGTGTTTATGAAGAGATCATGGTTGTAGTCTCTTTGACAGAGGCTTTAACACACTTACTTTTGCTGTCTAAGAAAAGCGGGAATCAAAATTTTGATTTTATTGATCACAAAGTTATGGATTTCATGATCATCGAAAACAATAAGAACAATTCTGATCAAAATCCAAAAACAGATAGCAAGAATAGGAAAGATAAGAATTACATAGGCTTTGAAGAGCCACCCAAGAGTGTCAAAGAAGATGGGCCGATATTTTCTGAAGATCCTGAAGGCACTAAAAACAGAATGGACATTGTATTTGATAGACCATTTAAGCACCACTATAATATGCAATTCCAAGTATTGAGAGACGATTACATCACGAATAAATACATATTTCTAGACAATCTTCCTAACTACACTCTAGAAAGAATAGAATTCTACAATGATCTATCTAAAATAGAAAATCCAGTGAAGCTGTTCAAGAACATAAAAAATTTGAAAAAATTTATTGATTGGACTGATATGATAGTGTTTGCATGTAATGCTCCCAGCAAAGAGCACTATTTTGCCATTATGTTTGACGAGTTTTATACCAAAAACCCAAATCACAGCATTTACATAAAAATGTTTCTCAAAAATTTGACAAATGATCTGGAAAAGAATGGCAAAACCTTGCTATACTTCACTAAATTTGCAATAGAGAACGATCAAGTTAACTTGGTAAGCTCTTTATATTTGGCAGGAATAAATAACGAGGACAACATATCAAAAAAGAAAAGAGAGATGATTTTAAGGTATGTAAATAGTATGGGAGAAAAGCCTGATTCTGCCAGTATCTCAGAGAAACAGAAAAACGAGTTAAACGATGGCAAAAAGAAGGATATTGTAGAGTCTGAGAAAATTTTGATTGAGGTTGAACGGGAAAAGGTTCCAGACTCGCATTTTTACAAAAGTCTCAAAAGAATTACAATAAGTGAAATACAGCCTGAGTCAGAAGTTCTTGAGTTAGAATCCCCTGAAGACGAAATTAGGCATTTAACAAGTTTGGCAATCGAGTTGAGAAACAATTCGCAAATAGATGAGAAACTCCAAGAATTTACAAGATCTATGATTGCAAGCCCAGAATACAAGGCCAACAAGAATTTGGCTATGCTGCTTATAATCATTTTATCCAAGCCCATTGAGCAGCAACTTGCTATTGAGCTGTTTGTCAAGACATTGGCGGCAATTGATATGAATGACAAGCATTCTGAAGACTCCTTAATTTGTATCTGTTCATTAATCGCAAATATTAACAAAATTGAGTATTTTGGGGAAGATAAAAGATTAAAGGGGTATCCTGAGCTTTTAGCAGAAATTCTGAGTCTTGTTGCAACTTATAGAAGCGATGAATATGTGCGCCTGATTAGTTTGCAAAGCTTCGAAATTTTAATGAAAATAGAATTAGAGAAGATTGCTGAAATACAAAAAATGTATGCAGTAGATAAAGACAATAGCAAGTATATTCAGAGATACATGAAAACAGTCAATTTTGTTATCAATAGAAAGCAAGAAAAGCCATCTGAAGATATTGACGGAGTTGTATAAAATTAATATCATTTAACCGAAAAATAAAAATCTTGCCAATCTGTCTAAATTCAAACAAAAGAAGCAAATTATTAAAAGTGTGTTATCTTTATGCCAGTAATATTATATTGTAGTTATTTTATATTGTATCAGCATTTGCTGCAATTCACTTGTTTTTAATTTTATTTATATTTTATAATTCTATTTATTCCGCATGAAACAAATAAATTAAAAAATTTTAAAAGGGTTAAAAATGTTTCAAAAGCAAGATTCACTGCAAGCTGCTGTACAAAACTTCAAGAAGCCCAAATACTTCAGAAACAAGAGTCTAGAGCACGGCAATTTCTTCAACGAAAGGATTCTGGACTTAGAATTTCTTGGAATGACTTTCATGCAAAGAATGACTTCGTTTGTTGTTTGTCTAATATTGGGTGCCATCCTCTTCTTTTACTCTCTCACTCGACTTCTATTTATTGCTTTCAATCCAGTTGGGTTCGTTGTCCCGTATGTTCTTAGTAACTTTATCTTCTTTTTCATGTTTGGATTCATTTCCGGATTCAAAACATATTTCAGAAACTTGTTCAGCAAGAATAAAAGAGTCTTCACAGGGACATTTGTAATCACCACAATAATGACCATGTATGTTTCCCTTGCTTTGAAAAGCGGGTTTTACAATTTATTCTTCGCTGTTGTTCAGAGTATATCATTTGTTTGCTTTGTGATAACATTCTTTCCAGGAGGAGCATCAGCCATTACAGGCTTCGTTAAATTGATTGCAAGGAGATAAAAAAGATCAAATTGATTGCTTCCGTTAGTTATTAAATCTCTTTCTAAATTTATCCATTTTCCAAATATTTTATTATCTCAAAATGTTTTTTTACTTTGCAAATATTTTTAAAATCTCAGTAATTTGCAAATAGAACGTTTATGCAATAATTAAGCATATGCATCAACATAAAAAAACTATGAATATCTTTGTATAAAATCCTTTTTACAACTTTCTTCATTCATATTCTAATCATCAATGGCAGAGCTAGAAAACTTGAGAAGTGTTGAAAGCAGCTTTAATCTACTTACCTTGTTTCCAAAAGAACTAAGAAGTGGTAAATTGTTGTATGCAAAAGATACCAAAAGGCATAGTTAGTGGCAAAACATTGAAGAAGCCAATTTGAATCTTAATAACATTATTTGAAAAGAACTAGAAGCAAAATTTCTGATCAAGAAATGCCTCAAAAACCTTTTTAAAGACCAAATATTATTGATCTAAATAATTTCATTAATTATACATATATTGAAATCCTTAACTTCTACAATGAAAACTTATTTAGATCTGTTTTGTATCAAAACTTCCAACTGTATCTGTTTAGATTAAATCAGCAAGCATAGCAAAGAGCATTTCTTCTAAAAATTAAATAGTGTTGATAATGCATAAGCTTAAAATAAATAAGGCATTAAATTTATGCATTTGAAAACTGGGATAGTTTATGCTGAAAATATTTCCAAAATTTAAAGTGTGCCCCAATGAGCAATGAAAAAGAGGCTAATGAAAAGAAGAATGAGAAGAAAAAAACAGCGCCAAAGGTTGTAGAAGTTGTAGAGAGAACTGTTACCAAGCCTGGAGGCAAGGGAGTGTCCATAGCGCAGATTAGAGCCATGCAGCAGGCAAAACTGGAGCAAGAGAAGAAAATACAGGAAGCAAAATCAAAGGCGGCGGAGGAGAACTATAAAAAACAGCTAGAAGCAGAGGAGCAAAAAAGATCTAAGGAAAAGGAAGCTGAAAAAATTGTTGAACAATCGAAAGAAAATGAGAAGATGAAGAATTTATCATCTATGGTAAAACGATTTTCTTTTGCTCCAAAGAAGAAGGCTGAGACTCAACCCACGGTTCCAAAAAAGACAGAGGCAAAAAGTGATTATAAAAGTCCTATTTGCTGTATTCTAGGCCATGTCGACACTGGAAAGACAAAGCTATTGGATAAACTTAGAGAATCAAATGTTCAGGGATCTGAAGTTGGTGGAATCACACAACAAATTGGAGCAACGTTCTTTCCTAGCGAGCTTCTTGCCCAGAAGTGCGGATTTAAGGTGAAGGATCTGCCTGGTATACTGATTATTGACACACCAGGACACGAATCTTTCTCTAACCTCCGTTCTAGGGGATCTTCTCTCTGTAATCTTGCAATTTTGGTGATAGACATAATGCATGGGATAGAGCGGCAGACAATGGAGAGTATACTACTCTTAAAGAGCAAGAAGACGCCATTTATTATAGCTTTGAATAAGATAGACAGGATCGTAAATTGGAAAAGCACAGAATACAGCAGCTTCCAGGATACATTGAAGAAACAAGAGGCATACACGGTTGAGGAGTTCTATTCTCTACTCCAGAACATTCAGAATCAGCTTCTGGTGCAGGGATACAATTCGAAATTGTTCTATGACAATGACGAACCCAGGAAGGTTGTGTCCATTGTTCCTACATCTGCTATTACTGCAGAGGGCATCTCTGATCTTGTCAAGCTAATTTTGGATTTAAGCCAGAGATTTATGCTAGAGAAGATGCGAGTAAAAAATGAGGTTGAGTGCACTATTTTGGAAATAAAGAATGTTGATGGATATGGGGTGACAATTGATGCGATTTTGAGTAATGGGACTCTCAAGGAGGGCGACAGGATCGGCGTGTGTGGATATGATGGCCCTATAATATCTTCAGTCAGAACACTTCTCTTGCCTCAGCCACTGAAGGAGCTGCGAATCAAGTCCCAGTACGAAGTTGTGAAGGAAGTCCGGGCATCGATGGGAGTCAAAGTCTTTGCACACAATCTAGAAGGAGCCATAGCAGGATCTAAGTTATATGTAATTAAGGATAACGAAGATGAGGTAAGAGAGATGCTAGAAGATGATTTAAATGGTGTTATAAAGTCCATCAAAACAGTAGAACAGGGTGTACATGTGACATCGTCAACTATCGGCTCCTTAGAGGCTTTGTCCAATTTTCTGAATTCTGAAGATATTCCTATTTCTGGAATTTCACTCGGCAAGCTGAAAAAGATGGACATTATTAAGATTTCTGCGATGAAAGACAACAAGCACAGAGTTATTTTAAGCTTTGAAGTAGATTTTGACAAAGAGTTGCTTGATTTTGCAGAAAATTTGAATGTTAAGATTTTCACTGCAAAAATAATTTATCATCTCCTGGACAGTTATAAAAATTTTGTGAAGAAGCTAACAGAAAAGGAAAAGCATGATCATCTTTCTGAGGTTGTCTTTCCATGCAGTCTCAAAATTCTCCCCAACTGTGTTTTTAACGCCAGAAGCCCACTGGTTCTCGGAGTTGAGGTTGAAAAAGGCACACTTAAAGTCAACACTCCCTTGTGTGTCTTTAGGAATGGAAGTGTCGAAAGACTTGGGAATGTTGTGTCTATCGAGGAGAAGAAGAAGAGTGTTGATAGGGCAGATATTGGCAAGCAAGTAGCAATAAAGATAGAAGTAGGCAGAAATGACCATCCCAAGATGTTCCAGAGGCATTTTACTATGGAAGATAGCCTCTACTCTGAGGTCACAAGAAGTTCAATTGATGTTCTAAAAGAGTTTTACGAAGACGAAGTGAGGCAGGATCACATTGATTTGCTGATATTTTTGAAGAAGCAACTGAAAATATTTTAAAAGTCAAATGAATTGTGCCGCTGGCTATCTTTGAATGAAGCATTTCTAGCTGCTCATTGTTGATTATTTTACTAATAAAAATTATTTGGTTTTATATTCATATCTAAGGCAAAGAGAAATTAAGGTTTTTTATTTCTCATATCACAAAAATAAAAATTTTACAGTTTGATAGAATTATTTTACAGTGTCAATATCACTTGTTTTAATTAATCTTATAATCCAATGTCCCATATGAAACATCCATCATATGCCCAACGTATGGGAATATATTCCCTCTTAGCTCTACTTCGTACATATTCTTGGCATTTCCGCTAAAAGTGTATTGTGATTTTTCAGAAGAGAACATTTTGTATTCAGTGCCATTCTGGACTGCCTTAAACCACACAAGCTCCTCCTTGACTGTCCCATCCTCCATGGTCGATTTCAGATTTAAATAAAGGATTATCTGCTTAGTGTTGAATGTAAACTGTGGAGTAAGATCGATGTTGGGCTCAAAAAACAGGCTTTTGTAACTAGGATTGTTGGAAATCCAAGTTATTTTTAGATTGGCCTTTGCCGGGGAGCCTGGGTTAAAGTGGGATATCAAAAAGATTGAGAACAGCAGAGCTAATGTTGCATAGAAGACAACAGTAATGAAGACAGAAATTCTGTTGAAAGTGTTCTTCATTGGTTGGGGCTTGCTTTTGGTATTTGTAAAATATTTACAAACAAGTGCTTATGGATGGATTTACTTCCAAGAAAGAACTTAATAAAAAGGAAATCAAGTCATTAAAGACAATATCAGAATACCTTGGGATTCAGTCAGAGGCCTATGCAAACAGAATACAGGAAGTTGAGACATCCATTGAGTTGCAGGTTTCTGAGATATACAAAGGAAGTGAGATGGATTATCCAAAATAAGTCATTTAATAAAGTAATAAAGTCTAGTAAAATTGTATTTTAAAAAAAATTTAACCCTAGTTTAAAAAAAGACTCTTGATCATCAATTTTGTTATGTTCTAATCACTTGAAACAATACAACAATTTTGATTGAGCAATATTGCCTCAAATATGCAATTTTTTGTCAAAACAGATGCTTGTATGATTTTATTAACTAAAATGATAGTTTTCAATCACAAAAGCATCCTACTGCTGATGCTGTCAGTTTCTTTACTCTTCCAACGGTAGTCTTTTTTCAGGTTTCCAGAACTAGAAATCTTCAAAACTTGGATATGCTTTACGAAATACACTGCAGCAAACATTACAACCATTACTGACACAATCATAAGGTTGTTTTAATATGAAATGAGCATTTTGTCTAAGACACAAAAAATTTACCAATCTCAGGAAAGGAAAGATCAAAAAATTTTAAGAATAGAACAAACACAGAGCAACTAAAGAAAGCATGCATCGCGGGATAGAGAAATATAGATGCAAATCATCAAAGCATATAACAATCGATAGCATCACAATAATTGTTAAAACAATGTATGTAAGATGATAATTTTTATTGCAAAATATATTTTAAAATGTATGAACTGCATTGGCTGGGCCAAAGTGCTGCTATTTGTTATTATTTTCTTTTTTAGATACAAATACCTGTAAAAATTTTGCATATCTTTTACCTTAAAAACAATCTTCTAATATACGATGTTTTTAAGTGCTGCTGTGCATCTCAGCTTCATTCTTTTAACACCTTATTGACACTTTATTTTTAAGTGCCTCTCAAAATATTATTAAATTTCTGCTTGCTAAATTTTTATCCCAGAATAATGGGTGTTCCATCATTATACAAGTGGCTTACACAAAAGTTTCCTGAAATCAGACTTAAGACAGAAGATTTCAAGGAAACAGTTGTTGACAATCTGTATTTAGATTTCAATGCTGTTATACATCCGTGTTGCAACAAATCATTGAATTCTATGAAAGAGACAGATTTAGAATTATATGGCAATCTTGTAGAGCTTCTGGATGATGTTATGGTTCGCATGAATCCTAGACGGATGCTCTACATTGCCATTGACGGAGTGGCACCACGTGCCAAGCTGAACCAGCAAAGATCAAGAAGGTTTACCAGTGCAAAGAAGGTCCTTGAAGAAGGAAAGAAATACTTCAAGGATGACCTTGGAGGTTCTCCTATTGACTTTACAGATGCACCAGAAAACAATGCAGAAGAAACATTTAAAAAGAAAGAAGACAAGATTGGCGAAAAAAATGAAAATGAAAGTCTTAATGAGAATGAGATATTTGATGTCAATTCTATCACGCCTGGAACAGATTTTATGCAGAGGCTGGATGTATTTATGCAGGAATTAATTAGCTATAAAATAAGCACAGACGAGAGGTGGAAAGCAATAAATGTCATATATTCATCATGCAGAGTTCCTGGAGAGGGCGAGCAGAAGATAATGCAGTTTATTCGGAACAACCAGCCAAAAACCCAGACTTCCGTGATATTGAGTCCTGATGCAGACGTGATTTTTTTAGGACTGACACTATTTGATTATAAAGTATACATTCTACGAGAAGAGCCCAGAAAGAATGGAGGAGCAGAGAACTACATGCTCAGTAGCAAGCGGGATTACTCTATTGTTGACATTAGCAAGCTCAAGAATCTCTTGATTAGAGAGTTTAAGGGACTGATCAAGATACCCTTTGATCATCGAAGATTTCTGGAAGATTGGATTCTTCTGTGCTTTTCAGTTGGCAATGACTTTCTTCCCAGCTCCCCGTGCTTTGAGATACGAACTAATGCATTGGAGAAGCTAACTAACATAATGAAGGTTGTTTATGCAAGGACTAAGTCTTATATAACAGATCATGGAAAGATTAATTTTGACATTTTGCGAGAGTTTTTCAAGGAGTGTGCGCTGAGAGAAGACCAGTATATTGTTGAGAAGAGGTCTAATATGGTCAGTGCAAGACAAAGGATGAGCATTCCTATGGATCCTTCGAAGGAGTTCTTTATGGACAATGAAAGAGGAAAGATTAGATTTTACATTGAGAAGATGGGCATTAAGTCTGAGGATGAGCTGTTGGATGCTTGTATAGAGTACATTAAAGGATGGGTGTGGGTGTACAACTACTATTTTTACGAAATTCAGAGCTGGGACTGGTTTTACCCGTATCATTTTTCGCCATTTATGGCTGATTTAGCGAATGTTAAGAATATGCAAGCACACTTTCCTAAAAGCAAGCCTCTGAGGCCGATGGAGCAGCTGCTTGCTGTTTTGCCTCCTCTTTCGAGAGATCTCCTTCCTGAATGCCTTCACGGAGTATTTGAGCAGCATAAGGAGATGTATCCTGAGGATTTTGTAGAGGACATGTTCCAAAAATGCATGGATTGGCAGGCTGTGGCAATATTGCCTTTTATCGACACTAAAAAGCTCACAGCATCCTTTGAGCAGTGCCAGAACAAGCTTTCGTTTGCAGAATGCGAGAGGAATCTCACAGTTTATCCGATCATGTTTTCTGCACAGCCAAAGGTTGTGGCCAAAGCCTATCCTTTATATACAAACCTATTGCCCTGCGAGTTTCTTGACGTAGATGGATGCACTTTTAAAATATTTCCTGCCAATAAGATAAATCCCATTGGCGAAGAGGTCAGATCTCATGGATTCCACTACGTAAACAGAGCGGTAACATTTACATTTGACCAAAGAAAACCTTTAAAAAGAGAAGTTAAAAAAATAAAATAAAAGAGCTACGCCTTTTTCTATATTCTTTGATTTTTATCCCACCATTTTCAATGACCTATTATTTTTTACAACGGTATTACACAAATTTTTTGACTGTTCTGATAATCCTAAATTACAATCTTAAGAATTTTAACAAAACTATTATTATTCAAATATCGAAGCGTCTATAGAACCTAGAATAGCCTGATCAAAAAGTTTAAAAACTTGTTTTATTAGTTTAAAATCCGGAAAAGTGTATATTCTCAAAGACATTTCTGTCTAAATCTAGTAGAACACATCCAGAACTCTGTGAAAAATCTTCTACACAGATGCAAAATACCCCATTTTGCTCAGAAATTCCTGATTCTTTGCTTCCCCCGGCAATGATAAAATCACATTTGTCAATTAAAAATGGGTCCTGCTCAAGATAAGGCAGAGAGGGCAGTGTATCGGGACAGCTGGGTGCAATGTATCTGGTTTTGACCATCTGCTTAATCACATCCATATCTTCATGAATTGCATTCTGTACATTAGAGACGTTATCGTAAAAAAAAGCATCATATTTCAAAATATCTGAAATAATCTGATGATTCAAAAACACAAAATTTCTGTTTAAAAGCATGCCTTGCCATGGGTTTGAGACGAAAGACACATTGCTTACGCTGGAGTCAAACAGCATTTTGTGGAAAGGGGCTTGTGGATATGCTCGGCAGGTGGGATCATTGATCCCGGGGACAATTGTAACTTTGCAGGCTTGATCCGTAAAAAGCTGGTTGAAATAGTGGAAATCAAAGTCCTCAGGCTCATTTGAAAAAACATTTCCAAGAACGATCACTTCTTGGACTTTGTCCGTGTAAAAATTTAGGAAAAATCTCATCTTTTCAAAATTGTTTTGATTTATGCAGATATTGCTCATAATTAAAATTTTGCTACTTTTTTGCTTTTCTGAAGAGGCTGGCAAGTCTGTGTTTTGCCTTGGTTTTAAACTGTCTGGGAATATCACATCTGAGCACTCAAAGATGCCCTGGTCATTTAACTTTCCAACAAATCCTAAAACAAGCCCAGAACAATAAAAATCTAACTTCTTAAAGGTTTTTTTAAAAACTAAATGAACCTTTCCAGAGCCATCTTCAAGAAGTAATTTAGAGTCTTCGTTGAAATACGTACTTGTCTGCTTATTTTCCTCAGGCTTGAGAATTGAGTATTTCATATTGCTTTCTACAAACAGAATAGCTATAACAATGGATTCGGTATTAATTGATAGCTCACTAAGTTTCTTTACTGGCAAGTCATAGTCTTTGAAAATAGGGCTGGCTACTATAAGCTTCTTCATCTGGTTGTATCGCGTTAGATAGCTCTGATTGTACTGAATTGAGAAATCTACTTTGCAGCCAACCATTTATGGACTAAATATGGTTTTAAAAATTTATTAAGCTATTTTTTGCATTCAAAAACAGCTCAGGTTTTAGATTTTCATTACAAAGAATATGAAGAAATAAGTTTTGGATAGAATATGGAATTTCATGATTCTTTTTTGCCGGTTAAGGCATTTTTAATTTCTGACATCAGTTGTGTAAAGCTTTTACAATACTGTTTTTTGGTTTGATGCTCTGAAATCCTTCTTTTGTACTTTTATAGATGGAAACTGTCACAAAAAGAAGGAGGTATGACAAAGTTTAGATTCGTCTATAAGCTATTAGTTAAAATAATGATTTGTCAGATTACTGGGTTTAATTTTATAAGACACAAAAAAGATCAAAATACAAAACTTTACTTTACAGAAGCTGATTTCGTGGATTTTCTGTACGTGCGGTTGACCATGTACGGAACGAAATAGACGATGAACAGATATCCAAGAGTTTTAAGTCCTATTTCAATAAGATTGTCCGCCTCAAAAATGCCTAAACTTTTTGATATTGGAATCAAAAGATTCGAAAATAGAAGCATAAATAACATGTTTTTGCTGGCAAAGTGAGCAATGCGAAAGAATCCTAGCTGATGCTCATTGTTTAGATATTCACAGGCTATCAGTTGCGATGTGTTTAGAATGATAACAAACAGTGAAAATGGGATGTTATGGATTCTTCTTGAGATTTCAAATTTAAATACAGAAACAGCGAATATCACTATAAATCCTATATTATACTTTACGATCCTGTTGAGATTTTTGCGCTCAATAAAAATCTTGCCGATTTCCTGGCTTATCAAATAAATGCCAAACTCTGGAATGATGTAGCTTATGCCTTCCAGATTCATCATTATCATATTTTCTCGCTGATTATTAAAAATCATATCTTCAAGAAATGTTTGCAATAATATCTGATGAAAAAATATTAGCAAACAGCCAAAGAATGCTTGATTTTTCTCGAGTCTGACGAAGATCGAAATTAAATTCAGAATGGCCAGAATATAGAAGAAGTTTAGATGGTGTCCAAACTCTGCGTCTTTTACGGACAGTCCCATAAGAATTATAGACATTTGCCTACCTGCGCCAAACACCAAGCATTTTAAAGCATTGATGAGTTTCTTTCTAGTGCTCATTTTGCAAGACACTAGGCCTGCATTGTAAACAAAAGATCCAACTCCAATATCCATCAAAAGAAGGCCGTATTCCATGCTTTTTCCATATCTGTCTGAATCATAAAATTTAAAGTTAGCAGAATAGATTGCCAAAGAAACCAAGGAGATAATTAGCATTCTTAAACGATCGATTGGGCATGTGTGCTTGCTGTAGGCATGCTGGCGTTTCTTGGGGAACACTAGCAACGCCATGAATAGGACAGTGTAGATGAGATACGCATATTTTAGATATCTGAAAACCAGATACTGCGGAACACTGAATAGTAGAAACTCAAGAAAGGGATTCTCAGGCAAAATCCTGGAATACACAACCATAGAGAGCTGTGTTATAGAGATTACAGTGAATGCTTCAAGAATAGATAATGCCATTTCTTGAGGGTTTGTTTAGGATTTAATTAAAATTTTTTAATCACAAAATTAAAAACAAGTGCTTGGAATTGGCACAAACAAATTTTAAAGTGCCTGTGTTGTTCTAAATGTTAAGGCTTATTTTACCATATGTGAAAATAGAAAACTTCGACAAAATCTTATTTAATCTATGATTTCCTTTGAAACTTCTATAAATTCACTTATGAAATTCAAAAAGTCCATGTCCGTTCCATATTCCTTGGAAAAAATGATTTTCTTGCTCCCTCTCAGATTCATTATGATTTTTAGTCTCACCACATCGTCTTTCGCAATAATCTTGTCTTTTATCTTCAGATTTGGAACTTTCATATACTTCAAGACCTTTATTATTTCTGCACTGTTTTCGTTTTTTATCGTAGTCAGGCTGACCGATGATTTCAAATCAGGCTGGTCGCATTTTAAGCAAATGCCTATCTTTGTGTGATAATAAATCATATCGCACAAAACGGATACCCTTTTCTCTATTGATGCTCGTCTCTCTTTGTTTTCAACTTTGTATTTTGCTATCTCGTTTTTAACCATCTGATTGACTTCATATTTTCTGAGATCAAAGGCATTTGTGAACCCTTTAGCTTCAACAGTGTTTATGTCCATCTGTTTTTTGTTTTCAATACAATTACCGTCAATCAGTCTATAAATATAATACTCTTTGGTTTCTGGGTTATTCAGAGACTCTTCGTCAAAATTGTCGTAGAATCCTTTGAACTTTTTTATTTCGATCATAATCACTGGATCAACTATAAAAAAGGGTCTAAATTTTATGTTATTTGAAATCTCAAAAGCCTGAAATAACTGTTTGATTGCACTCCCCTTTGACAAAAAATCGTACAGCTTTTTTAATTTAGGATTGCTTATCTTGCTGTCAGAGAATTTGAGAGAATAATGGGTCTTATAACTCCTTATCTCATCCTCTTTTTCTATTAGATTAATGGTTTCAGATCTATCTGATGCTTTGACCTTCTCATTTCCCTCCAAAGACTGATCGGTCTCCTTTCCTCTCAGCAAAAACACCAAAATATTAAAAATCGACAGTAACATGCCTCTTTCAATTTTCGCAGAAGGTTTGTCTGTAAATTTGGGGTTTCTTAGCTTTATAATTTTAATTTGGTTGTTTTTGTCCAAAACAATGTCATTTATTTTAATATCAGATACAGTAAGCTTGTTTCTATCCAGATAGTCAATCAAATGTAAAATTTGATCTAATATGGCTAAAATTTTTTCCTCATTCAGACAGGGAGTCAGCTCATGGCCATTGTAGAATTCTGTACAGACTACAGTAAAATCAGGGAAGTTTTTTATAAATATCAGCTTTGAGAGTGACACGTGGTTGAGAATAGGCAAGATTTTATACTGGGCAATTTTTGATTCCGAATACTTGCAGTCGTTGTTGGTACCTCTGGACAACTGTAAATCTAAACTCATGGACACATGCATTGGATTTTGAGAGTCTGTATGGTCATAAAAATTTGGCTTCCTGTATTCTGTCTTGCAAGTTTTTAGTTTTCTAATGAATTTTATTTTAACATTCTTTTTTGTCCCGATGTCTATTGCCTGAAAAGTTTTAGAGTTGTCTGTGATTTTCAGGTATTTTATGAATTGGTAGCTGAGAAGAATATTCCGGAAATCGCCCTGCACTTCATGATCATCATACTCCATGCTTTCCTCTATTTTCAGATTCATGATTATAAATAAAAAGTTGTTTGTTTATAAATGTTTGAAAACAAATTAATATGGGAACCTAAATTTACACAAAATTTGAACAGCTTATTATAATAGAAAGTAATATTAAATTTTAGATTTTGCAAATATCAAAGGCTTAATTGTAAAGAATAAAATCAACAAACTAATTGAAGCTAAAACATAATTTAAATTATCTCTTTTTTTATTTTAAGGTTGAATTATAAGTTAAAATAAGTTTAAATAGTTTAACGTTTCTGAAAAATGAAATTGAACAAAATCTACACTGCTTGAGTTTAGCAAAAACTTGACGAAGAAGAGACGCAGAGAATAAAAACACTGAGAACTAGGTGCTGGCTTTAACTTTTGTTTCATGAGAATTTTCTATTATTTTCAAAAGCTTTATCTTTGCTCTTCTTAAGATCCCACTAGTTGCCAAAATGCTAAATCTCACCTTGATGTCATTGAACGAGCCCAAAGATACAATACTGTAAGTTAGATATTTGTAAAAGGACAAATTGCACCTTATAATTACTATTCCTAGATTCTCATGGGTCTCCAGTATTTCAAAGCAATCTATAGTGCTCAATACAAAATCCCCAAAGTTGTGTTTTATATTTTTATATAGCAGACTCCTTAAGTTGGAAGCAACAGCATTGTTTGCTTTGCTGTCAATTTTTACAACTATGTAGCGGTGTTTGAACCCAGCCATGGACTAAGGGGACTTTTTAGTAAAAAAGTTAGTCCTTCTAACAAAAGCACATTAATACTAATATATTTCATTCAGAATAAATTGACAAGCTTAAAAAATTACATTTAATTATTTACAAATACTTTGTTCAATCAATTTCCTGTATCAGAAGGCTTAATTTATTGTAATCTAGGAAATATATTAAAAAGTATGTTATGAACTTATTGAACTCTGACAAATTGATATTTTGCTTCTTAGACTTATCAAGGCAGTTCACGAGAATGAAGATAAAGCCAGATATGGCTTTAGAGCGAATCAACACCTCAAAGGCTATCTTTTTGTCTGAAGAGGTAAAAACTCGATTGTTTCCAAAAGCAATAGCTTGGACGTTGAACGAAGAAAGAAGGTTTTCAATAAGATTCTGGAAGCTTTTAGAAAGAGCAACTACTGCTGTATCGAACTCCAGGTTGTAAGAAAATATAAAAGAATCTATGGCCTCCTTGAAATCCCTCACATCCTCTAAAATAAGTCTTTTGTTTCTATAAAATAAATCTGAATTGTCTTTGAATATGCGGCTGTAGAACCTGGCACTCTGGCTTATGAAGCCACAAAACATCCTGTAAATAAAAGCTTTGTCGCAAGAGGCTGTGACGTTGCCTGCTCTAATGTGCTGAGACGCAATCATGCTCACAAGATAGTACAATTTGTTATGAGCAGAAAGGAATCGAAAATTGGCAAGCAATCTGTCAAGCAACTTGTCTACTCCTCTAAAAAATATTGGAATTTTACTCTTCAGCTGTTTCGTGTTATAGTCACCCTCCTCACAGTAAATTTCAGAGGCCATGCTGATTACGCTATTCTTCAAAGACTCAAAGGGATTGGTAGAGACTCCTGGCAAGTCAACATACGCCTGATCCACAGCCTCAAATTGTGTCAAAAATTCTCTCAACTTTTTTTCAATCTCAAAATCAGAAAAAACACAAGAATTTTCCTGTTCAGCAAGGTATCTCATCAAACGGCCGTGTACCCGATCAAAAAACAATGTCAGTCCACATTCTTCTCCTAGCTCATTGATGTTGGAAGGCATATCGTCAGAATAGTCGCTTTCTGTGTAAAACGTCTTCTTCTTGTTTGAATTTACAGTGGTTAGAAAACACATTAGAATGCACAAAGTCCAACCCCCATTCATGGGCACATATTTTTTAAGATATAAAAATAATTAATTTAATTAATAAATTTAATCGAACCCAATATGACAGATTTTAAAAGGGGCAAAAGGTCAATCATGCCTATCATAAAACAGTGATAACTGTAATAACCTTAAAAAACCTTGAATAAAATAACAGGCATTATTCTATGATATACTGTCAAATACTCAAGTGTAAAAAATACTTGATAATCATAAAATTTTTATGATTAACGTTGTTGAAAAAAGCAAAATCAAAAATTATCAGTAAAATAACAAACTTTGAGAAATGTATCAATTCAAAAGATAGATAAATGTTGTCTATGTTAAAAATCATTATTTATTGTTAAAGGTTATTATTAATTGTTAGAATCATCTAAAAAATAGTTATAGAATAAGAATTATAATCGTTTATAGTATTAATTAAGTAGTTGTGCTTCACATTATTGAGCATTCTTATTTTTACGATTCGGACTTGACAGTTTAAGACTCTTCTGCTCCAAACTAGTGTAATCAGCTTTAAAAAACTCATGTTCTATTAAATAGTCTCTCAAAACATGCAGAATCATGATAATCGCATAAAAGCATGTAAAGACGAGAGCAACATACCAGCCAATCTCTAAAAACCCCGGAACTATCTCTTTAATATAGCCTTTAAAAAATTTCCCGAACACATTTATGTATAAATCATGTGATAGAACAATGTCTAGTCCAAGAAAGCTAAAGCCCAACAAATAGCTTTCTAGTGATGACTCAATCAAAAATGCCTGAATAAAGAAAAACACAGCCATTGTTGAGAAAAATATGATTAAAAACTTCTCAACTTGGAGATTAAAGGAGTTATAATTATAAATCCAAAAATGTTTCCACGAATATTGAAATGGTTTCTTTTGGTACAGATAAAGGGCTTTAAAAACAATAGAAATACCAATTGCACCGGACAAACTTTCCATGAACCTCCTGATTCTCCACTTTTTGCTAAATAATATGGCAATAATCGCTGCAAAAATTACTACGAGCGCTGATATTGATATAGAATTCAAATATGTAATATAATCTGTACCGTTCAAGGGATACTTGGTATAAGGATCAGAAATATCTTGGTAGCTCTCTAAAGCCTTTATTATCAAGGCATATAAATGTCTCAAGTATCCTAGCAGCTGATCAGAATAACTCTGCACTGATGCTAAAAAATCGACCATTAAAGGGATAAATTTTTCAATTAATTTAAATTTTAATTAAAAAGTAATTAATTTACGATAAAAGTTATAGAACATTTGGTGAAAAACTGCAAATCTTAGTCAATGTAACAATAATTTGAGGCTTTTTGAAGAAATATTATTTTGAGTTTTTACAGTTTTTGTAAAGAAGAATGTCTGTTACTCCTATTTGCTTAAAATAGTATTTATAAAGCATTTTACTTGTTAAGCAAGATGTTTTTGGCAAATAATGCTAGAAAGTACGCATTCAAAATTTAAAGTAAAAATAATCAGAAAATTTTAATTTTAATATACAGACAATTGTTTTAACAAATATTAATATGTAGGCTTAACCAGAGACTTATGCATTTTGAGAATATTTGGCTATAATAAACTGTATTTCATTAAAGCAGTTTCTACTTTTAATAATGATTGGTTCAGGTAAAGATAAAAATTTCATAATTTAAGTTTATTGTTTATATAATTTATAATGAGATCGCGCCCAATCAGGAAGAATCTCAAAGTCTTTATCTTCTACTTCAGGGGATATTTTTGGCCCCAAATCATTCGACCTCAATTTTCGTCTGGTATGCTTTAGCCCATATTTGATATAGTTCAAACCTGATGTAGTCCAAAACTGATATAACCAAATGATAACGTAAAAGCTTACAAACAAAGGAATAATATATTTCAAGAAGTCCAAAGTGTTGGTATTCATGAAGGGCTTTGTAAACCAAAACTTTCCATTAAGATCAGAAAATACCTCAAACAAGACCTCCTGAGATATTACAGCATCGAACCCCAAAAGGGACAGGGATGCGGCAAAACCACCCAATGAAAAGCATAAGGAGAGCGACTTTATCATAAAATACAATGAAAATGCAATAAACTGTATCATCAGCATCTTTTCTAGCTTTATGTACTTGTTGTTGAAGAAGTAAAGGGCCCAGTTGCGATGGAATGACTGATTTTTCAAGTATAAATACAAAAATTTGATCCAACAAGAAGTGAATAACATGGGAAATATGTTTAAAGATATTCTTTTAATCCTGCTTTTTTTGGGAAAAAGGAGAAAAATCAGTATTGCAGAGAATGACAAGTAAAAAGTGAACGAGATTGAGTTAAAGTTAGTTAGGTAGTCTGTTCCTCTTATATCAAACAAAAACCAGCTCTCTTTCACGTTATTATATCCAGCAAAAAACTCTTTAACAGTTGAAACATATTCCATTTTCTGGGGTAAAATTCGTTCAAATTAATAATTTTTAATTAAAAAATTTACCATTTTTTTAGAAGCTTAATAATTCATTTACAAAGCTTGAAAACACAATAAATGACTCATTTAAGAAGGTAGGATGGTTTATTGAACAATGTGTAAATAGCTTTTATTAAAAATCAGGGGTATGTGCATAATCACTCCTGATAATTCTTTGTGTCTTGCAATTAAAGCAGTTAATTAATCTCCAAGTATCTATTCATTAGCTGTTTTTTGTATTTTCCTTATACAATCCTTGGTTTCTGCAACAATGTTTTATTTTAAGTGAAACGAAGTCATGATTAAAGGATATTTATTTAAAGATATTATATTTTACTTTTTATATTAAAAGTACACTATATATATTGTTTAATAAATAACTCATAACTACTATTATGTATTACTTTAAGGCAGCACCATCAGAATTTTCATAAGAGAAAGCTCTCACATTTTACTTTAACAACTGAAATTTATAAAATTTTTGAATATTTTTTCTACACCTCACATCAAATATTAAAACCTTTTCTTTGTTTATATTGACTTTCTGATTCTATAATTAGATTCCTGATTATCAAGCATAACAAGAGTGCAATTGAACTCTTGTATTCAAGGCCAAACTTGAAAGCTAACGTTGAACAAGGCAGCTTGTGTAATGCATTAATCCAGTGAATAGCATAAAAGACAGAAGTCTTTGGAACAATAGAATTTCTGCAAGTGTTCATTCTAAGGAATTTAATGCCCATGAAAGTTGCCTACATGTATGACGAAACCATTGGGCTGCACAGCTATGGGCAAGACCATCCAATGAATCCCTTCCGGATTACAATGACACACTCTCTTGTGAAGTCCTATGGGCTTGAAAGCTATATGGACATCTACGAGCCTCTGAATGTTGAGATTACATACCACACTGAGACATACTTGAATGCTATAGGAACCAAGGAGACACCAGATTGCCCTTCTTTTGAGAATATCAAAGACTTCTGCACACGATACTCTTCAGCCTCTGTGAATGGTGCTTCTCTTCTTAATTCCGGAATAAGCAAATGTGTCGTGAACTGGGCAGGAGGACTGCATCATGCCAAAAAGGAAGAAGCAAGCGGATTCTGTTTTATAAATGACATTGTCATGGCTATTCTGGAGTTACTGTCTAAGTATGACAAAGTCATGTACATAGACGTAGATGTTCACCACGGAGACGGTGTTGAGGAGGCTTTTCTGTACAATGACAGGGTTCTGACTATTTCCCTTCACAAGTACGGGGATGGCTTCTTCCCAGACACGGGAACTTTGATAACAGACAATTGGAAGGCCATCAATGTTCCACTCCAGAATGGAATTGATGATGACTCATACAGGTATGTGTATGAGCCTATTATTTCCAATGCTATTAGAAAATTTAAGCCCAGTGCTGTAGTCTACCAGTCAGGTGCTGATTCTCTTGCAGAGGACAAGCTTGGTCCTTTTAATTTGAGCATCAAAGGCCATGCAGAGTGCCTGAGATTTATTTTAGACTACGACTTGCCTCTTCTGGTCCTAGGTGGGGGAGGATATACCATTCATAATGTTTCGAGGTGCTGGGCCTATGAGACAGCAGTTCTCTGTGGTGCGCCCATTCCGGATATTGTCCCAGAAGAGAATCCGTTTCGCCGATATTTCGAGCCCAATTTTGAGACAGATCCTCAATTCTACCACAAACATGCAAACCAGAATAAAAAGAAGTATTTGGATTCTGTAATAGAATTTGTACAAGAGAAGATTGAGAAATTTTAGTATTTATAACATAATTAAATTGCATTAATCTTGTTCAGTGTGTTTTAATTAGTTTACAATTCCTTTTAATTACCTATGTTATTGATTCAATAGAGTAAAGTCATTATTGATTAGACATACTTACCTATGTTATTGATTCAATAGAGTAAGGTCATTATTGATTATACATACTTACAGAAGTTATTTTTAGGTGAAAAAATTTTGACAAGATAAAATAAACATTGAAAAATTTGTGGTTTTATTTTTAGACTGTTTAGATCTATACAATAAAACAGAAATTATGTTGATTTTAAACAAATTAAACCTTGTTGATATCTAATTTACTTTTTTAACTTCCAATGTACTTATGCTTTTATCTGATCTACATTTCAGTCTATCATTCTTTTAATTGATCTACTGCTGCTACTTTACTTTTTGACTAGAATATTTTATTCTGCAATGTGCTTCTTCCAAGGCTTATGTTTTATAATCAAGTAGTTTGTATTTGATATTTCAATTTTATTCTTTTTCAAAAGTATGCCTTCTATGACAACAAAAGATAGTACCAACTTTGATGAACTTTACTTCCGAGAGACTATCAAAAATAAAGTGACCAAGACAGGGACAACGATAGTTGGTCTGAAGTATGAGACAGGTGTCATCCTTTGTGCAGATACTAGGAGCACCAGTGGGCCAGTTGTGGGAGACAAGAACTGCTCTAAGATACACTATATTGCTCCTAAAATAATGTGCTGTGGTGCTGGAACAGCAGCAGATACAGAATTTGTCACAAGGATGGCTTCCAAGGAGCTGCAGCTGTTTTCATACAAGCATATGAAGGACCCTTACGTTTCCCACTGCAACAGATACATCTGTGACTACCTGTTTGGGTACGGCGGGAACATTGGTGCTGCACTAGTCTTGGGTGGTGTGGACATGAATGGTTCAGAACTGTATTCTATTTCTCCTAATGGATATTCTGCTAATGTAGACTATACTGCCTTGGGATCAGGATCTCTTGCGGCTATGGCTGTCCTTGAATCTCGCTTCAAGAAGGATCTTACTAAAGAAGAAGCTATGTCTATCGGTGTGGATGCTGTCAAGGCAGGTATTGTCAACGATCTCTATTCTGGGTCCAATGTTGATGTTGCTGTTATTGACATTAAAGAGGGTGTTACCTATCATAGAGGATATATGGTGGTTGAAAGCAGAAAGGATAGTTCTGAAATCACGTATCCTCATAATAGTGTAAAGATTAAGAAAGAGGATGTGTTCAAGTATGTTGATGGAATAAAAAAGTGATCAATTATACTATTTATGCCTAATTAGTCTTTATATTATTTTATTATGCTTATTAACTCAAGTTTACTGGCAGATCACATTTTGTGTCAATTCTTAGTTCTTTTTTTCAAGCTTTCTAGAATAAATAGACTATCAAGAGTTTCCTGTTTTGTAATAGCTCATTTATTTTAGAGTTTTAAAGTTTGTAATAAAGTAAGGCTTCATTCTGATTTAATTAAAAATAAAACTACTTCTTAAGTACCTGATAAGAATGTGTGGCGATAACACACTATCTTTTCTTATTTATATTGACTATTTGAACAGGAATGACAATACAATTAACAAAGAGACAAGCAAAAGATAGTCTGCAAAAAATATTTGATAATTCTCTTTGAATAATAGTTTGACAAAACATAGTACCTATTTATGTTTGAATGCTGTACAAGATAGAATAGTTCTTTTTTGACAAAAATAATATTAAATGCGGATAAAATTTTTACTTATTTTTTTTTAAATTTCAGCCCAGAATGTCTCTACAAAAGTTGAAAGAACAAGTGGAGTTTTACTTTGGCAACTCAAACTATTCCAGAGACAAATTTATGCTGGCCAGAGCCAGTGAAAACGATGGGTTTATTCCCATTTCTGTCCTATTAACCTTCAAAAGACTAGTTTCTATGGGCGCTACAGTCGATAAAATAAAAGAGGCCGTTAGGGAATCGGCTGTTGTTGAACTGAAGGATGATTCTCTCAGAAAGATACAGACGCAGGAGTATAAAGATTACATCAATGACAAAGATATGGCTAAGAGGGTTGTGCATATGAGTGGATTTAGATTGGACAGTACTTTGGATGAGATAATGGCTATTATCTCCAAGGATCTTGCACCAGTGCGAGTGACAATGAGAAGAGAGCAGAATAAGCACTTTTCAGGGAGCTGCTTTGTTGAGTTTAGCACAGAAAAAGAGGCAGAAGAAGCTTTGAAGGCTGCCATTGAGGTGCCTGGGAATTTGGATGCTGAAACTGACAGCCAGGTTGCAAAGAAGCAGAAGCAAGAGCCAGTCCTTGTTAAAATCATTTCTAAGGAGGACTACCTGGCTTCGCACAAAGGCAAGGCCCAAAGCCAAAAAGAGAAAGAAAAAGAGGACAAATTTGCAGAAAAGGTTAAGACAAGCTTCATGCATAAACTTTACAAGTATGAATGCGATGTTCCATTGGAAGTCAGCGATATAAAGGGCGCAATAGCAAATACAGCTTTTGCAGATACAACAAGAAAAGTCGTTAGAATGAAATATGTTGAGAATTTTGAGGAGAAAGAATTTGAGGTGTCAAAAAGCATTGATGGGGAAACAAAGAAATACAGCATTAAGCTTGTTAAGATGCCTGAAGACGAAGCCAAGGCTTATGTCAAAAACCTTAAAATCAAAAAGCTAGGCGGTAGAAAAGATTAATAAACTATTTTTAAGAATACAAAAACTGTAAGAAGTTAGTATTTAGTTTAATTATTTTTCGAATGCGTTTTTATAGTTGTTGTACTCATCAATGATTGACAGGTATCAAACGTCAATCATTGATGAGACGATACCAGCTTGATTGGGGATTGGTCAGCTCTACCCCTGACCTCTTAACTAAAACTATAAAAGCGCTACGAAATCCTAGGGGATGGATTCGGAACAAGAGCCTAACTTAAATAAGTCTATTGACAACAATATTTTAGTCTTTTCTTTTAGCTGTAGAGAAAAGTCTGAAAAATATCTTTTATTGTATGCATGAAGTGTTAACTCAATGCCTATACAATGATTTAAAGCGTCTTTTAAAATAAATAATCTGTTATAAATCATTATATGAGTATTCAATTAACACTGTATATATACAACATAATCTGTTTTTACGGCACACTATGAAATATTTTAATTTCTAAGATTTTCCCGTCAAATAAAATAATGTCTTTTATTAGTAAATCCATTCATGATCAGTTTTGTTTCCAACAAATAAATTTTATAAAAATTACACGCTAAATATGCCATTTTGGATTAAGCCTATGCTTCCTGATAGATGACATTTTCACATGCCTTTGTTCCACTGCCAAAAATTGTGATTTTCCTGGTGTTGACCTGTCATAGGTCAAAATTGTGATTTCATCATGTTCTTAAAGAATTCTGTATCTTTTAGCTTTCTAGGCAGTTCCAGAATATGGCTAGGAATTCCCTTGTTCACTAAAAATTGGGCCAGCCAGTCTGTAAAGTTATTACAGTTGTTCTCTATAATGTGATAATTTTCAGGCACCCACATAGATTTTGAAGCCTCAAAAAACTCTACCAGCTCCTCCTCACTGCAGTCTGTCATCCCCATAGAAACTCTCTCGTTGCATCTCCCAAAAGGCGTTGTTCCAGCCTTTTGGGCACATAGACGATTCTGGAAATAGTACTCCTTTCCAAAGGCCTCTATGGACGTGTGCCAGACACCATCAATCTGGAACCCTAGCACCTGTGGAGACAATACTTTTGCCAGCCCTTGAGTCACATCGTATATCCTTAAAAACACCTCTTCTTTCCCCTCTTTTATGTTGTTGGGGTTTTGCATTGCATTTGTGCCATTTGCTTCAGCTTTATGGTTTTCAAACATCTCATTGTTTTGATTATTCATGGGGCTTGTTAAATTTATATTTTTATGTTATTGGAGAGGCAATTTACTAAAAGCTTGTTGTTGTAGGCACATTGTTCTGATGTAGTGTTTAACACTCAAAGATCTAATCAAATGATAGCAGAAAATTTAGAAAAAAAAAGATTTAATATTTATCATTCTGAGGTACAATTTAAAAAACAATAGTAAAAATTTGTCATTCTTGCGGTACAATTTAGAAATTTAAAAAAAAATAGTGAAAATTTGTCATTCTTGAGGTAAAATAGCTTAAAAATTAGCAAGGGGTCTGAAAGATAATAAGATACACCTAATATTATGTTAAAGAGCAGAATATATTTATTTGTCTCTGTAAGATTGTATTGTCCCATGCATGATGAAATGTAATTTACATTCATTCTACTTTGACTCAGAGATTCTGGGGCTTTTCCTAATGTTTTTTTCCTTGCAATCAAAACAATAAAAATGATCAAATTTATCATTCTTCGGATCAATCAGCCCATTATGGACTCCACACTTTGTACAAATCAGTGCGTTCATCGCGGATGGGTCGTTACCTAGAACAAAATCTGTGACACTATCCAAGCCTGACTTCCTCTTCTTCTGAATCCCCTTAAAAAAGCTTTCCCTTCCCTCCTCGTCATCATATCTTTCTATCAGAGACTTTGTTATTGAATAGTTGATGTCATTCTTGCAGAGATCAATAAGATCCTTTCTTTGCTGCTTCATCAAGGACAACGATGCCTCCTTGGATTTTATCTTTATAAATCTTACATGATTCAGCAGTAGTGAAAGCCCGTATGAAACAAGAATGAGAAGAATAGACAAAAGCCCTGCAAGAGTTGTGCTGAACATAAATAAAAATACTCCAATCAAAGGCACAGAAACAACAGAAAGAAGGAGAAATATGTATGTACTGCTGGCCACTTTGAGAGAACTAAGCTCGTATTCAAGTTTTGTTATTTTATTTTCTAGATTTAATATTCTGTCTTTTATTGTCTTTTTTCTAGAAATAACATTTCCCATGGGCAATTAAAAATCACAGCTTTATTAATGCCATCCAAAAGAACTGAATTTGCATTTAATTATGCTAGCTACTTGTAATTATACAAAAAATTTGATTTTTAGAGTGACGTAGTTTATATAAAGGTAAGTGGATAGCATATTTTAAATTAAACTCGATGGCCCATGGCAATGTGCGAAATATGCAAGGAAGAGGCTGATGTCCTGCATTTCATAATTTTATGCATGCATGAATTCTGCTATTGTTGCATTATGAGACACTTGAGAACAAAAGACTTCTGTCCAAGATGCTTTGCAAGGCCTGTCACTAGATTTGATACCAAAACAAATCTAAAGAAAATCAGCAACTTTGACTTGCTTTCAAAGTTGACAGTGGAACGTTCACAGGTACAGATGAAAAAGATGCTGGTCAAATACAGAATACTGGTAGATAATGCAGACAGGAGGATAGAAGACAAATTCAAGGATCTTGTAGACATACTGTATAAAGAGCAGTATAAAGACAGAAAGCTTAGCAATTGTTCAATAGCATGGTGCATCAATCAAACAGAAATGAAAAGAAGAAAGAAGACATGCAAAGACAAAGATGTGATTGACAGTTTAAAATCGCTTAGAAAAAGTGTTGATAAAGGCCTACTCAAAAAAGGCAAGAATGAAGGTTATTAGTGCTATAATAAGATATCTGGTTGGCTTATGTCTTCATTTATATAAACACCAACAATTGCACAATTTTTGATCTGCAAAACTATCTTATGTTTTACACTCATTTGTCTGCTCAAAGCACTTACAACATTCACTTCTTACGGAATCAAAAACTATATATTAAATCACTTCATCAGTCTACCTTTTTCTATTATCAAATTCATATCAATCGGAAGATACTCAATTTTTAATCTTTTCAGCTCCATCAAAAGCTTCTTCATAAACCTGTTCTGTGCATACCACATAAAAAATCCATTTTGGTAGTTTACTGAATGCGTTATGATAAAGCTGGTGTTTAAAAAGTTATTTTCGGAAATGTCGTTGATTGCAAGTTCGAATTCCCTAAAAGCAACATTTTCTCTCACGAAACTGGAGATGTGTCTTTTCAGACTCTGGAACTTGGGCAGATCCTTTCTGGAAATCATCACATCAATTTTCCAAGACTGTGATTTGGATCTTTTAATATTCTTTATAACCTGATCTTTTAGATTTTTGTTTGAAATAATGACAATCTCGTTGTTCCATCTTTCAAATACAGTACTTGTCAACCCAATGCTCTTCACTATCAAGTTGTCATCGCCCTTTCCCATATTTATAAGTATCCTGTCTCCAATGTCATAGGGATGAGTATACACAATGAATAAAAACGAATCAAACAGGCTGATGCATGTGGGAAACAGAAACAAAAGGACCGGAATGGCAAAGAATAGGAACGTATTGCTGATTTCAAATATCTTAATGAAGACCCCTAAAATCAGCAGAAGCTCAAGGATCGTAGAACAGTTCTCAAGGATTTTTATGGAATATTCTGAGCCTTCAATAAAGTTGATCAGGGATCTCCTTTCTGCATTTATTTGCCTGAGGTTTTCATGGAAATCTGAGAAATTTAAAGAGGCCTCAAAGCCTTGTGTGAGAATTCTCAAGCATTCTGTTGCGTTTCTTTCATCAAATATCCTCAAAAGCGATGCTTTGGATATTTCTTTTTCTGCGATATTTTTGCAGTCGTCTGCTGTAGCATATTCAGAAGATTCATTCATTTCAACACTGCAATATCCACCATTCTGTGCCTCTTTTATGCTATTTTTATCAGATGTTTCTGGGTTAAGATGCTCATCTGCCTCTGTGCCCAAGTTTCTGTTCTCCATATCTTCACTAAAAATAGATCTTCTGCTATCTGCAGCTACATCCTTACTATTTATGGCAATGTCCATCCTATTCTTAAAGCATAAATCACTTGCTATGTCAGGTATGTCATTCAGCAAAGTGTCATTGCTGCGTTTATCATTCTCGACTCCTGAAAGAATTACAAACAGCCTCTTAGAATTGATCTTCCCCATAGTTGCTTTCATATGTCCAATGACATTCTCAAAGTCCTTCAATTCTGTCCCATATTCGGCAAAATGGAAATAATTCTCCAATTTTAGAATGTCCTTCTGCCATTTCGTGAGTGTTTTGTCATTGTTCCGGCTAATGTCTATTTTCTTAGGCTTCACTATCTTTATAAATATAGATTTAGCCATGTTTATGGTGCATGAAATTATTAAAAACAGATTTATGTTCTTCTCAACTGGATTGGGAAAGAGTCTTTTGATGTGCGCATCAAAATGCCTATGTAAACCCCAGTTTAGCTCCAATAGACAGAGCAATCCATAGCCAGAGCGAGCTATCAGTGCGTATATATCCAGTGCTCCAAATTCAACGCTTTGAAAGTGCCGGGAAATTAAAATGTAAGAGACAATGCTTAGAATACAAAGAGCTGCTGTCATAACTGTATTGTATCCAGTAGGCACCTCCAAATCCCAGTATAAAATGGCAAACACCGCCTGATAAATGAATATCACAATTAAGCATAAAAAGCATGAGAGCATTGGGCATAAAAAACATTCCTTTTTTAGCTTAGCATTGCAGCATTCACTGTAAAATTATAAAAATAATAGGCACAATAACGATGCGACTCTGTAATAAAACAGAATGCTTCCAAATGCAGTTGTTTTCTAAATACAACAAAACAATGTTTCTGCATAAATTCTGGGTTTTATGCAATTTTGTTTCTTCCATTTTCTATTGAGATATTCCCAAAATGGCGCATGCCGAAGAAAATGAAGATATCAACACCATTGACTTCATACAATCCAGATCCAAAGAGATACAGGCAATTGAAGATTCGATAAACAAGACTAGCAAGAAAACAATGCTATTCCAAAGGCTGCCGTTCTACAAAAGACGCAGAAATAGAAACTACGACAAGAGACAGCTAAAGAAGTTTAGCTACAGAAAACGAGATAGACACTTTCTAAGAACACACAACTACTATGCCAAGAGATTTTTTATGCTAAAAGTTGAGAACTTTAGCATCCCATTTAGAAGAAGATTAAAAAGCAGCAAGTATATTTATAAGTCTCAGGACAGAGGATTCATCTTTGACGAAAGCTTCAGAGGTGCTACAGAATATAAAAGAGAGGATATTTTTGACAATAATTCTGTAGGAAGCCCAATTAAAGATGTGAAAGGCTGTGAAAATGACACAATTCTGGTTGAGGAGTTTCTGAGCAAGATTGATGGTTCTAAGAGAATCCAGCAGTATTCCTATGGCATTGTTCAGCAAGTTGATAACGAATATGAAATTGTCTTCAAAAAGGAGTCAGTCATTCTCATAGGAAAGAAACTAAATATAGTAGGATGTCCTATAGACTGTGTGTTCTCTGTTATTAATAAGGACAGGCTAGAAGAGATCTTGGAATCGCCCTCCAGCCCAAATATGAAATATTCCTTTTACAAGGCAAAGTGTGGCTATAGCACGCAAGAAAGTATTGAAAACAAAAGCTTAGAAACCTATAAAATATTCTGTGTCAGATCTGAGGCAATGAATATTTATCAAAAAATGATCAATGCTGGTGTAGTGCCTATATGCCTACTAGAAATACATAGATTGGCTTTAGAAAATAACATTCTTACAGTTTACGACAACGTTTCTTCTGCATTGTTTAAGAAAATTGAAAAATCCTCTTGCAGAGACATTATTGAAAAGTATAACAGGACACCGCCATCAAAACGCCAAGAATACAATTTAAATCTTCTTTTTCTTTCTAACGAAAGAGTTTACAAGTATTTTATTTTTAAAATTTTGAAAGGAACAGCAGATGCTGCAGCTGAGATTTTTTCGGAATCACAGGTCGAGTTTTCGGAGGACACGGGCGGGTTTAGTTGTATTTACGGAGACTCTGTTGGGAGGGTTGTAAGGAGCGAATATAAATTTGGAAGTGGCAAATGCTTTGGTCTAGGATTTTTTAAAAAGCCATCCGAGATTGTAGGATGCTGTTTTGAACCTGAATGTGATCTAACTTTATGCATAGGCAAAAAGTTCTTGTGCAAAAACTTGTCCCAGAATAATTTTTATGAACTAGAAATAGTTAGAATCTTTGATTGAAACCTTTTCGTGGTACTTTTGCTTATTAAATTATTTTATCATAGTTTATAGCAAACATGTAGTTTTAATTTGTCCAGCAAATCTTTTATAGAGTATTAGCTATCGATTCTTCCAATTTTGATAATGCAGGTATTTTTATAAAACCTTGCTGCATTTTATGCTATGCATAAAATAATTGGAGAAAGCTTGCACGTCCAAGAGAAAAAAGAAATTTTAGGATTCACAGAAAGTACGTGTCATAAAGGATTCAAGGAATATGTTTATGGCAATCCAAAAAAGGTTTTAGTTGCATTGTCTGAGTGCTTGACGGTTGAGCTACAACTTCTCATGCTTGACAAGCTGCAGTCTGTGTTTTCAAAAGAGGAAATATCCAAAAGTCAGATTCTTGGGAGATATACAGGTGATTTTCTGAATATAAAGAAAAGGAACAAGGACATGCAACTGAAATTCCTGGTGGACTTCTCTAGAAATGAAAATATAAATGGATGCAAGGTTCTTGGTTATGAAATAGATAATCTGTATTCTAATGAATTGGGATTTGACAGAAAAAATGGATATCTGTTTATGAACGACAAGAACTTTAGAATATGCCATCGAATAGATGGGAAATCTGAGATTGTTGTAATTCATTTCAGTTCCATCTTGCAGATAAAATTTAGCAGCAAAATAGAGCTTGAGATAAGGTCCCGTGATAAAAAGATAATAAAAATTAAATTTAAGTACAATCAGGATCTAACAAAGATAAAAGAAAGAATCGGGTGCATATTTTACCAGTTTGTTGTTGAGGAGGCATTTGATTTTACAGTTGAAAATGAAAGCAAAGCTAGAAATATTGAGATCAATGATGATCATAAAGAATTAAATAATGTAAACGCTAGCAAGGCAGAGATCAGTGAAGAGAACTTAAAGAGTGGTAAAGCTATAAGCATGAAAGAAACCTGTTCTAAAAATTATAACAAAAACATCTCAGACCTTATAAGGAAAGAAGATGCTGTAGATGAATCTAATAAGCTAAACTGTCAGACATCTGATGTTGTCAAAACTTACGGTTCTTTGCACACGGAACAAATCTTGAAAGATGATGACTCTTGTAGCATGAGCATTTCATCAAATTCGAGCAAATCAGTTAATTCCAAGAGAATCAGCAAGCAATTGTATTCGGATTTTAAAGAAAAGAGAAAAGGGAAAAGGTGCAATGCTAAGCGTAATTTGTTAGATCTGGTAGATAAAATTTCGTTTGCAACAGAAAGCCCTTCTCCAAAGAAGCTAAGTAGATCTTCAACTAAATCTAGAAAAATAAAACGTCTTAAAAGTTGGAACAAAAGAGAGAAAGTACGAACAAGTTCTAGAGCCTGCAAGAAAAAAATCACAAGTTTAAGATTTAAAAAAGAAGCATTGTTTGGTTCTGTTGCAAACCAAATAAAAGAATGCTACAGAACAAAGCTAGAATGGATTGACACAGTTTGCAGAATGTTGAAAAGAGACGCAAAAGCATCTAAAGAAAAAATGATGTCGATGCATATTTACAAACTTTGTAATTAAAAACATAAAATAATTTGTACCAAACCTCATAGATCTTGGCAATTTTCTATAAAAAGTCTACTTTGTTCCACTTTATCAAATACACTTTTCTGGAATTATTGGTCTTGAAACAAAAGGTTATAAACTTCACTTTTTAAAACCAGATCTTATTCGGTATTTGGCTAAGTTTTAATATGTTTTTGATTATAAAATATTTAGCATCAATTAAAAATATGTTCAAACTAACCTTTGTTAAGGTCAAGAACTATAAATGCTAATGAATAAGTTTCTGCAGTGACTGTAAGCTCTTAATGGATACTCATTCCTGATGCTTCATAGCAATTTAAAACAAATGTTCTATTATTAAAGTTAATTGGGTCTGAAGAAAGACATTCAATTCCTAATATTGTTATTTATAAGAATATGCCAAGATAGAGCATAAAGATTGAACTAAAAGGTTTTATTTAACTTCTTTTTGTCTCACATCTGAAAGCTTTACAAATTATAAACTTATTAGGCAAATCTTAGAAATGCCTCATAAAAAACAAAAGTAAATCCAAAGTTCAAACAATTGCTAATATAAAATGTTATTGGATTTACCCTTTGGAATGGCAAATTCATCTTCTGAAAGTCAATCTTCAACTTCTAAGTTTTGTATTCCTGTTGTGAAGCTGCTGAGGCTTTTCAACAGATGCAACTCAAAATGGGGTTTTATTGGCATAGTAGCTCTGCATGGCTCTCTTTTGATTTATTATGTTGTTTATATGAACATATTGTATCCCAATAAGTTTAAGATTTCTTTAGAAGACGGAGATACAATTGAAGTAAGCCCACATGTCTGGATCTTGTTTATAAGTGCCCCACTGACACGTATTTTTATACATTTACTAATGGTTGGCATGGAAATGATTCACATTAAGATTGGAGATAGCCTAAAAGCGTTTTATGGCGCATATTTAGATTTTTATTTTGTAACTATCATTCAAATTGCATTTTACATTGAAGATGTTTTAGATACCATAAGAATGTTTGAAAATATGGGTGACCATCTTGCAAGATCTGTCTTTTTTATTTTTTCAACTGTTGCAGTACTGCAAGTCTTTTCCACTAACTTTCGCACACCTGCACAATTTCCTATTTTGCATCTTCTGAGATTTTCAATTGATAAAATTTTTACAAATTTTTTTACAAATAGCCTTTTGATTGGCATTCTTATAGATTTGTTGCTTAATCCAGCAAAAACACCAGCATGCGACTGTTTAGTAGTTGTTTTCTTGACACTCTTTCTCATTCGTACCTATTTGCTGGTTTGCAAATTTGCAAATGTCGATTTTATTCTATCAATCCTCTGCTTTAATTTTTGTATTCTCTTAGCAAGAAACAACCTTAAAGCTCATGCTATACCCTTTTCAGACTTTGCAAAGGTGGGAATAGAAAGCAGTCATCATGTTCATGGGATAGTTGATTCTTTGGTCAAGAAATACAATTTAGACAAGAAGGTGCTATTTTTGACTGGGTTCGAGATCGACACACTGCCAAAAGTTTTTCTGAAAACAATTGGATCTGCTGCCAGCCAAACCTTAACTAATGACTTTATCTTTCTTGAAAAGAATGATGTTGTAAATGAGAACACTGACTTCTTGAAATTCACTGTTTATCACGAATATTGTCATATTGTACAGAATCACCTAATATTAAGGTACTTGTATCAAATCATTACAAAAGTCATTTTGATGGCAGTATTCAGAAGATCCGAGTCCTGTAAAACATTAAGACACATGCTAGGTTTATTCTCATACTCTTGCCTAGCAAAATCTGCTTTTGACCTTTTAGACATGTCTTTCAAATGTTACCATGAATTCCTTGCTGATGACTTTTCACAGTCGCATTTTGATGGTCTTTTGGGTATCAAAGCCTTTTATACCACTCATGCAGAAAGAACAGATGCAAACATGACAAGATTCTTAGCTTTTTATCCTCCTTGGTTCCCATACACTGATCATCCTTCATTGTATCACAGATTGATCAGGCAGATGACTAATGTTAAAAAGAACCCGAATTAAATACTTTTATTTCTATATTTAAAGCTGTTGTATTCTCTAAATTGTCCGATACAAATGGATTGTTGAGATTATCAAATTATTTTCACAAAAAATTTTTAGAAATCAAAGCTCTTCTTGATTTATCCTTCAATGAATCTTTTTGTCCTAAAATTCCACAGAAATAACGAACTGCACTAATCTAAACAACAAAACTGTGTGTAAGTTTAGATTCTTAAATAGTATAAAATATTTTATTTATTCAAATTTTAATGAAACAAAAATCGTAAAATTACCCCCTCGTATGAGGAGGCCATTGGTAGATATTCCAAATTCCAGAAGAAGCACTGTTATAAAGAACAGGCTCTCTGCCCAGAGGAGCTACTTAAACAAGAAGCAGGCTGTAAATACTCTTGAAAAAGAAACACCAAAAAATGTGAGTATTTCCAATGGCACAGCATGTATAAAGACAAGAGTGATAAGTCAGCACAGGAAAGAAGAGTCTTCTGCTGAAAAAGTCTGCAAAGCAAAGAAGACCGTGTTAGAGAGCATGTTGCATGGCCATCAAAAAATCATAAACAAAACAATGGAAAGACACGATAGTGACAACAAAAATAGTCCTATTTCAATATATAAGCCCTTGATCAAAAACATAATTATCCCTTCATTTAACCCTTTTAATTTTATAAGCCACCATTCGACCAAAGTTTTGTATAATTTCGGATGGGTTTTAGGCACAAGCTGCTAGGTTTTCTGAGTTTGGGGATTATGGTTCTGCTAAGGAAGTATTTGATTTTTATCAAAGCTTTTTCTACTAGAATTGATTGAGCAACTATAATTAAACTTTATACACAAGTACTTAATATTAAAAAGGTATCTTTGACTGCATTCTTTGTATCTTTATCTTCATATTTTATCAAATATTAATTTTATTGTTTATTTTAAATTGTAAAATTTTAAAAACTTGTGTTTTTTATTTCCAATTACCTGAATTGCAGAATTTAAAATTAGGTAAATTGCAAAAGAGAGTACTGGTGTTTTTGCTCTTACAATACAAAAAGTGCCAGAAGAGAATGAGATAAATTTTTCATCCCAAATGTCTCTCTTATTTCATCCAACAACTTTAGAAATTTTAAAGAATTTTAAAGTAAACCCAACCATACAAGATTTAGTCACGCTTGTCCCATTAATTCTGGACAATACGTGCTTCTTCGACTTTGAATATCTACATTTTATTATATTCTCAAATTGCGCTCTGAGCATAAATGAATTGGAAAATATGAAAAAAGGAATGAGAAGAGTGATTGAAAAATGCTTTGTAAAGGTGGAAACAAAGATAGAACAAGATCATTTGTCAGAAGAGCTGCCAAAGAATAACATACATTTAGAACCTGGCGGAAGCAACTTGAATTATCTGTGTCTTCTGAAAACACTAAAAAATTATGAATATTCTGACTTGTTGGTTGAGAATAGGGGAAATATGCCTGTTATAATGGGAAATATGCAAAATGCAAATTTGATTTTGGATTTACTGGATGCAGGTCAGAAAGCAAAGAATGAGGGTAAGGATCCTAAAAGGATACCTAACGAAAATAACAGCAGTCTTATATCCAGCCAGGACAATTCTGTAGACATGAGCTTCTTCATTCATCCTAAGAAGGCAAAAAAAGGCCCAATTCAATCAAACACATTAAATTTTGCAAAAACAAAGGAACTGCCTCATCAGCCGCATAAAAAGTTTGCGCCGCTGGACCTTGGCAAGTCCCATTTTGTTTATAACAGAGATTTAGTTAAGCTTGAGACACAAAGAAAAAGAGATGACTTGGTAAACCCAGTGCAACTGCAGTTCATCAAGTTTCATGATCAAACAAGGCCTCCTATTTATCAGAAAAGAGGAGAATTGGCTAGAAGCACAGTAAGTTATGTGAAGATTCCTGAGGTGATATCTTATGATGACAGTTCTTCTGAAGAATGGGTCTCTTTGGATGAGACAGCAGAGTCAGAGATTGAGGAATCTTCAAAGAGTTCTGATGAAAACAATGAGGAAGAGTGGATAGAAAAGGACTCTGACGACGTGGAAATAACCAAATTTAGCAAAAAACCAAGCTTTTTGTTTAAACAAGTGAATGTTGAGACTTATTTTGATTTGAGCAAATATCTGCGATGTCCGCTGTTTGAAACCTCTGAGTTCCCTAGTTACCTGAAAGATGAGCTTCTGAAAAGCTGCGAAGGAAGACATGCCAGCAAACAGGAAATAATAGAGAGCTTTTCGAGGGAATATATGATTGACAGTAGGGCAGTCAAAGAAGAACTTGACAAGCATTTGTGATGAAATTGCATTACTCAACCTTATTAAATACAAAATTAAGCATAAAAATGATATTAGATATTCATTTTAGTTTAAGCACAAATGCATTTATTGGGTTGAAAAACAAAAGCTCAGGCTAAATTCTTCTCTTTGCATTAGCAAAGAAGGCGTATGTTTGTTTAAGGTTTACAAACAGTAAAAAAAGCATATTCTACATTTTCTTTGTTTTGACTAAAAATATTGTTAAAATAGAAGCTTTTTCATTTGGTAGCAATCTCTTTAATTTTCTCTTCACTCAACTGGGTTTTGTTTATGCAATCTTTTTTCAATTCAAGCAGAAAAGTTTTGTTTCAATTCAGGCAGAAGAGCTTTTGTTGTGATTTGAGCAGAAGAAAAGTGCACAAACACAATTAAGTAAACATTGCATTAAGCATCATTAAAAATGTTTTGAACAGACTATCTTCTGTAAAATAGTCAGTTAAATAAAATTTTAGCAGATAATTTAATTAATCTCCTCAATTCCCAGGTCTTTCAGTGTCTTGTTCACCTGTCTAAGAGTGTCTTCACATCCCCTAACAGTATGTCCAATCACTCTCTTGTGTGAGAAGATCTCATAGTCATTCCCTCCTTTACTTGTCATATCTCCAAAGAAGTAAATTTTAATACTCTCGTCGATATGTCTTAGGCAGTATGTCTTGTCCCATCCCTCAGGGAAAATGTCAATAGATATTTCGCCACCAATCGAACACTTGATCTTATGATCTAGGAACTTTCCTGTGACCTGCTCACAGATCTTCTCCCTAATCTTATGAATCTTGTCATACTCGAAAAATTCCTTTCTCTCCTCCTGTGAGCATGACCTGCCAACAGGCGAAACATTCAGCATTGAATCTCTCAATTCAAAAAAGGATCCTCTCTTCACTGGGCAATCAACTTCACTCAACAACACAAATAAGCAGTTTACAAGCTTCTTGTAAGCATCCTCGCCAAGGTATTCGAGAATTGAAGAAGTGTCCTTCAACTTGCCTTTTTCGTAGAACTGGACACCATTTTCAGGGAATCCATAGTGGAAGATGTCCAGAACATTGTCACCTATCTGCTCCTTTTGCTTTTTGAGATCAGATCCTCCTACAAATCCTGTAAGCACCCTGTCCCTTAGCTTATTCAGCATATTAATAATCATTTCAGGAGCCTTTTGCCTTGATGGGCTCAATGTCCCATCCACGTCAAACAAAAATAGAATTTTAGTGTTCAGCTTCATTCTTGAGGGTTTAGATTAAATTAATAAATTTAAATGTTTTTAATTAAGCATAAATCATAATAGTATTGGCCAGAATTAGAAAAGAGGGAAACTAAATTTTTTTAATTCTCAAATGAGAGCATACAAAAATCAATTTGACATTAATTAAGAACACAAATCCTTTAGATCAAAATTTTTGCTAAAATTTGATTTGAAATTTAATTTTAAAAACTTTTATCTCACAGCTACAACTCTTGCTTCCTGTTTGTCTAAAGTGCTTTGTTATTTGACTATGCTATAGCTTCACTGCTCCATAAGCACATAAAATGGCTATAGCCCTGTGGTGCAGACTATTTCTTCTGTCTTGTTCTCTTTTCTCGTAATTTTCTCATTCGACAGCTTAACTTTTTGCATAAAAATTCCAAGCCCATGGCCAAGCTTACTATCAAGCCGTCACTCTCAAATATCAATGTTATAGATATTGTTATACAGAACGAAACACACACATGTGCCGCCCCAATTGTGGAGAGAATGAACAGCAATCCTGCGTGTCTATTCTCGGCTTATAAGATTGAGCATCCCAGCGAGGATTTTGTCAACATTCGTGTGCAGGGACATGACCATAAAAATGCCAAAGAGATCTTTAAAGAGAGTGTAGAGAGCATAATTAGGGACTTGGACGATCTGTTGGCTCAGCTGAGGAAGGTTGACATGTAGCTAGATTTATTTGTGAATTCTTGCTTTTAAATTCAATTTGTATTTGAGAATAAACAGTAAAATATATATTAGTATAAATAAATATTCTTAACTTACAAATGAGTTACTTAAACTAATTTTCAATTTTCATTAGGAATTTAGTTTTTGCAATCTTATTTTTCAGCAGTCTGTTAAAATGAGATTAGACAGAAGATCTTGCTATGATTGACTGTATTAAGCTTGATTGGTAATTTTATGCAAGTATTTTGTTTTACTGTGAAGTAAGTCATAAACTTTTTAGCCCTCATGTCCGTTCTTCGGGTTGCAAAAGAGTCTGAGAATGCTATAATTCCAACATTTGACTCTAACGGCCATTATACTTTGTATGCCCTTGAGGATTCTCTGCTTATGGGCAACGTCTCTTTTCCTATCAGAACAGGCATAAAAATGGCTATTCCTAATAACTACTGTGCTATGATAGTAAGTAATGGAACTATAAAATGCCTAGGCGGGCTGATTGACTCTGACTATAGAGGGGAGTTGAAGGTTATTGCAATAGGTCCAACTGATAGAACCATTAAGAGAGGCGAGAGTATAGCCAAAATGTTTGTTTTAGAGATTGAAAGTCCTGAGCTAGAAGTCTGTGATAGCTCTATTGCTACTGAATGTGAGGATAACCAAGCTCACACAATAGAAAATTAAATTGTTTTGTAAGGAAATGTGATTTTGAATTATTTTAGGAAAGAAACATAATTTTTTTACCTAATTTATTTAAGCTTAATTTTTTTACCTAATTTTTTAATCTGATTATAAAAACATAACTTATAGAAACATATTTTAACAAACATAACTTATAGAGACATATTTTTAACAAACATAACTTATAGAGACATAACTCAAAAAAGCATTATTTGTAGACTTTATTTTGTTTATGTGCATAGACTATAGATCAAATATCATAAATTAAGCTTATTTCAAAAATATAGATAATTTCATTCTTTTATTTATTAGAGTACAGTTTCATTGTCAGTCAATCCTACATTCCAGTCTGTTTTAATGCAATATGGCTCTAATACCTCTGTCTTGAAGAAATCTGAGATGGAAATCTGAATTCTGTTTGTAGACCGTGTGTCCCTGTAACACATCACTCTAAGGCACTCTTCCATAAATGATACAGCCTCTTCTCTGCTCATTTCATCTAGCTTCTTGTCCCTTATAAGGGGAAGGGCAAAGTTGGAAGCAAAACTCAAAGCTACGCTCTCATCAAACCAAAAGTTCCCTTTGGAGTTTGCCACCCCAATCATTCTCCCATTCTCATCTGTAACATCAAATATCTTATTCTGCTTCCTATTTATTCCAGAGATAATCACAGACACCGACAGTGGCCGTCCTTGGCTCCTCTTGGCATACAATATTCTCTGTACCATTTTGTGTATTCCCTGCGGATCCATCTTCCTCATATTGTCTGCCTCCAATTCCTCTCTTATAAGCTTCTTTAAAAAGCTTATGTCACTCATCAATCCAGAAAAGGCAGCAACACAGTTGTCTGTCACCTGCATTATTCTATTTGTGTCCTTGATCGACAGCCTTCCATAGTTTGCCCCTGTGTCAATGCCTGTGATGATTCCATCCTTGAACTTGAAACAGATAGCATTTGTTCCGCAAACACCTGCATTCATTGGGATAAAAAACAAAGAAAATAAAATATTTGCAAATTATAAAGGAAGACAATCTGCTAGCAGATAATAATGAGAAGAACAAAGACTTGACCGTCTCATTATATTTTATATAAGATGTTAAGTATTATTAGTTAATTTTAATTCATAAAATTGAATATTTCAGATAAGATTTTTTAGTGTTACAATTTATGCTTTTCTGTTATGCTGTTATTCGTTTTATATTTTTTATTTATCTGATGCAAATATTTTTAATATCATTAAATTTTGATTTATTTGTTTACTTTTGTTAATAAATTATTTTCCAAATTTCTTGATAAAACCAATCAAATATGCTTTAGTAAGCCCCTAGATTGCAAATGTGTGTTGTCTAACTTACTGTTTGGTCTTCTCTGTTTTGTTTCAGATTTATTTTACAGATTGGTCTCAAACAAAACAGGTAACCAATCTTAATTTTTGTATAAAAATTCTCCAGTTTTAGCCCCTCATGAGTTTTGAGGAGTACAAGCAGGAGTACGAAAAATCGGTTGAGGACCAGGAAGCTTTCTGGAAAGAGAAGGCTTTGAAGATGGTAAGCTGGTCTAAGCCGTTTAAAACGGTATACAGTGGGAGACTTGGTTCAGACAGGTGGTTTCATGATGGAGAGCTCAATGCTTGCTACAACTGCATTGACAGGTGGGCAAGCCTTCATCCGGATAAAATAGCCTTGATATTTGATTCGAATGATGGAAGAACTACGAAATTTACCTACAGTCAGGCTCTTAGCAGAATTTGCGAGATTTCACACCAGATTAAGCATATCAAGAAAGGGGCTTGCATTACATTCTACTTGCCTATGGGTCCAGAGGCTGTATTCTGTGCCTTAGCGTGTGCGCGGCTTGGCATCACTCACAATGCTGTTTTTGGCGGGTTCTCTTCGGAAAGTCTGAAGCTGAGAATTGACGACAGCAAGTCAAGGATGCTGATCACCCAGGACTATGCAATGCGTGGTGAAAAAAGAGTGGACTATTTGGAAACTGTTATAAATGCAATAGGAAGTGAGGACATTGAAGTTCTGGTATTTGATAAGCACAATGATGAGAATACACATTTTGATAAACTAGTGAATGCAAAGAAATGGAGCAGACTCTCCCACGATTCTTCTTTTATAGACTGTGTTGGTGTGGATTCTGAGCATCCCCTGTTTTATCTTTACACTTCAGGTTCCACAGGAATGCCTAAGGGAATAATACATTCTACAGGAGGATATCTGCTTTATGCAGCCTACACATTGAAGACAGCATTTGGAATCGAAGACAATGATCTGTTCTGTTGCACTGCTGATATAGGATGGATTACCGGACACAGCTATTCTATCTATGGTCCTCTGTCTCTGGGCATAACATCTGTCATCCTTGAAGGACTCCCCACTTATCCAACTTTTTACAGGTTCTTTGACGTAGTCCACAAATACAAAATCACCCAGTTTTACACTGCTCCAACGGCCATAAGAATTCTGAAAAAGCATTTTGATGTCAATCCACTTGATCTCTCGTCTCATGACTTGACATCTCTCCGCTGTTTGGGATCAGTTGGTGAGCCAATCAACAAGGAAGCCTATAAATTCTTCTCAGAGAGCTTCGGTGGTCTTCATGTCGTTGACACTTACTGGCAAACAGAAACTGGCGGCTTTCTTATTGCTCCAATTTATGGCACTGGTAGGGCAAAGCCTGAATGTGCTACTCTGCCTATGCCTGGGATTTTTCCAATGATCATCTCAGATGAGCATATTGGCAAAGACACAACATTAGCAAATGTCAAGATAGAGGAGCCCAATGTTTTGGGTAAGATTTACATTGGTCTTTCCTGGCCTGGAATCTCCAGGGGAATTTTGAACAACAGAGAAAGGTTTTTGGCTGCATATTTCTCAACCCCTTTTTACTTTACTGGTGACGAGGGAATCAGGGACATCGAGGGGGATTTCTGGGTCAGAGGTCGAGCAGACGATGTCATAAACGTCTCTGGTCATAGAATATCAACCGCTGAAGTGGAAAGTGCTGCATGTGTTGACTCAAATGTGGCAGAGGCTGCCGTGATATCTATAAATCATGAAATTAAGGGTCAGTCTATGGTTTTATTCGTAGTTCTCAAAAATGAAATCGAAAACTATGCTGATAGCATAAAAAATTGCATCGCAGAGCACATTGGAGCATTTGCCAAACCTGACAGGATCATAAAATGCGAAGGACTTCCTAAAACTGCAACAGGAAAAATCATGAGAAGAGTTTTACGAAGTGTCATAACTCAGACAGAGACAGGCGATCTCTCAACGTGTATAAATGTTGATTCTATTGAAAATCTGAAATTGTCTCTGTCTTCAGAGATCAATGAAAAGCTGGTCAAGAAATAAATATTATACATTGAAGAGATTTATATAAAGACAAAATTATTAAATGTTCCTTAAAAATTATTTGTTAAAGTGTTCTAAGGTAAATTTGATTTGTGAGTTACAAAACTAATTGATCAAAGAATAGGACAATACTTTATGCAATACATAACCAAAGCAAATATTTTTATATTTAAAATTTATGCAAGAAAGTAGTGTGCAAAAATTATTTCTTGGCTGGACTATTTAGCAAAAAAAAGTCGTTAAAAATTTGCATGATTAGAAGAAAAAAAATTAACACCCAGATTTAAATATTTCATACAAAAATTTTTAGACTTAAAAAATGTGTTAAACAAGATTGTCTGCAAAAAATTGTTTCTATCTTTAAAACATTAATAAAAAGATTTTTTACAGCTTAAAAACATATATGCAAATAAAAACAATAATTTCTAGAATTTCTTTAATACTCCACGTTTAAAGCTAGAATTTTATTTTCTATTGTTTTAAATCTTGCAAATATTTAAGCACTTTTTTATCTTTGCTAAGAAACTAACTTTGTTGCGCACTGTATATCTATAAGCTAAAACAAAGCAGATCATAATAAATAAATTATATTTGCCTAAATTCTGGATAAAAGTATCTCTATAACAAGAATAGGCATTTTGTCTTTGTAAAATCATTATGTTTTCAAAAGATGAAGAAAATAGTTGTTAG
>Ga0308170_10000392_pt1 | contig 59839 bp, 48 predicted proteins | sample PhyBR2_2_FD_202136 | JGI IMG/M metagenome (GOLD analysis project Ga0308170, IMG submission 202136) | Phyllosphere microbial communities from UC Gill Tract Community Farm, Albany, California, United States - DLSLSB.R2 | ecosystem: Host-associated > Plants > Phyllosphere > Unclassified | place... | reverse complement strand
TCTGTCTGTAGAAAAAACCACTGGTGAAGTTCACCTGCGTCACCACGTATCGCCAGAAGGCGTATACCGTGGCCGTAAAGTGATCGACAAGGGCGCTGACGAGTAATTTCTTGTCTGCTCCGGTCATCGCGATCGACGCAATGGGCGGGGACTTCGGTCCCCGCAGCATTGTTCAGGCCAGCATTGCCTGCCTGCTTGCTACACCCTCGCTACACCTGACCCTTGTCGGTCAAGCTCCCCTCCTTGAAGAACTCATCGCACGCCATCCCGGTGTCGATCGCTCGCGTCTGCGCGTTGTGCATGCCAGTGAAGTCATCACCATGGACGAGCGTCCGTCGCAGGCGCTGCGCGGCAAGCCTGATTCATCCATGCGTGTGGCTCTGCAGCAACTCGCCGAAGGCCAGGCGCACGCCTGCGTGAGTGCCGGCAATACGGGCGCGTTGATGGCGCTTTCCCGGCTTGTGCTGAAAACCCTTCCCGGCATCGACCGCCCGGCGATGGTGGCGGCCATTCCCACGCAACGCGGTTGCTGCCAGCTCCTGGATCTGGGCGCGAATGTCGACTGCAGCGCCGAGCAGCTCTATCAGTTTGCAGTGATGGGCTCAGTCGCGGCCGAGTCGCTGGGCGTGAAGCGACCCAAGGTTGCGTTGCTGAATGTCGGCACCGAGGACATCAAGGGCAATCAGCAGGTCAAGCTGGCCGCCAGCCTGTTGCAGGCGGCGCCAGGGTTGAACTACGTCGGCTTTGTCGAAGGTGATGGCCTGTATCGAGGCGAGGCGGATGTCGTCGTCTGCGACGGTTTCGTGGGTAATGTGCTGCTCAAGTCCAGCGAAGGCCTCGCGTTGATGATCGGCGACCGAATCGAGGCGCTGTTTCGCCGTAACCTGCTGTCGCGTCTGGCTGGGCTCATCGCCAGGCCCGTGCTGGGCCGGCTTAAGACCGATCTGGCGCCAGCGCAGCACAACGGTGCCAGCTTTCTCGGTTTGCAGGGGATTGTGCTGAAAAGCCACGGCTCAGCTGACGCCCAGGGGTTTCAGAGTGCCATCCAGCGCGCGCTGGTCGAGATTCAGGAGAACCTGCCGCAGCGCTTGCGCGGTCGTCTGGAGGAGCTGCTTTAGGGCCTGGATGCCAGTCTTGCGCTAGAATGTGACGCCTGTGACCGCCGGGTCATCCAACTTTCCATCGCAACACATTGAATTACCTCGCGTTCGGCTCGCCGGGCGCTCTTTTTGACGAGAATAATCAGGGGCTTGTTAATGTCTGCTTCCGTCGCATTTGTCTTCCCGGGCCAGGGCTCGCAGTCCCTCGGCATGCTGGCCGAGCTGGGCGCGCAGCATCCGCTGGTGCTGGATACCTTCAAAGAAGCTTCCGATGCTCTGGGTTATGACCTCTGGGCACTGACTCAGCAGGGCCCGGAAGAGAGCCTTAATCAGACGGACAAAACCCAGCCCGCCATTCTCACTGCTTCGATTGCCTTGTGGCGTCTTTGGCTGGCGGAAGGCGGCGTGCGCCCTGCTTACGTTGCGGGCCATAGCCTGGGTGAGTACAGCGCGCTGGTTGCCGCAGGCAGCCTGACCCTCGCGGACGCGGTCAAACTGGTCGAGCGCCGTGGTCAGCTGATGCAGGAAGCTGTGCCGGCGGGGCAGGGCGGCATGGCGGCCATTCTGGGTCTTGACGATGCGGTGGTCATTGCCGCTTGCGCCGAGGCGGCCCAGGGTGAAGTGGTCAGTGCGGTGAACTTTAACTCGCCCGGTCAGGTTGTCATTGCCGGTGCCAAGGCCGCCGTCGAGCGCGCCATTGAAGGCTGCAAGGCCAAGGGCGCCAAGCGTGCCCTGCCGTTGCCGGTAAGCGTGCCCTCGCATTGCGAGTTGATGCGCCCGGCGGCCGAACGCTTTGCCGAATCGATCGCTGCCATTGAATGGCAGGTGCCGCAGATCCCGTTGGTGCAAAACGTCAGCGCCAGCGTCGTGTCTGACCTCGACACGCTGAAAACCGATCTGCTGCAGCAGCTCTACAAACCAGTGCGCTGGGTCGAATCGATTCAGACCCTGGCCGCAGAGGGTGCCCTGCAGTTGGTCGAATGCGGCCCGGGCAAGGTCCTCGCCGGTTTGAACAAGCGTTGCGCCGATGGCGTGACCACTCACAATCTCAATACCCCAGACGCCTTCGCCGCCGCTCGCGCGGCGCTGGCCTGAATAGGAGACGCCTGCATGAGTCAGGGTAAAGTTGCACTAGTCACCGGCGCGAGCCGCGGCATCGGCCGGGCCATCGCCCTGGAGCTGGGACGTAACGGTGCCACGGTTGTCGGCACGGCGACGTCGGAGTCCGGCGCCGAGAAGATCACCGCCTATTTCAAGGAAAACGGTATCGAAGGCTTCGGCCTGGCGCTGGATGTAGGCAGTGACGAGTCCGTGGCCGCTGCGCTGGCCCAGATCACCGAGCGTGTGGGCGCGCCGTTGATTCTGGTCAATAACGCCGGCATCACCCGTGACAACCTCATGATGCGCATGAAAGATGACGAATGGCATGACGTTATCAACACCAACCTGAGCAGCCTGTTCCGCCTGTCAAAAGGCGTCCTGCGTGGCATGACCAAGGCGCGCTGGGGCCGGATCATCAGCATCGGTTCGGTGGTGGGTGCCATGGGCAACGCAGGTCAAGTAAACTATGCGGCCGCCAAGGCGGGTCTGGAAGGCTTCAGCCGTGCCCTGGCACGTGAAGTCGGGTCGCGCGCGGTCACGGTCAACTCGGTGACCCCGGGTTTCATCGACACCGACATGACGCGTGAGCTGCCAGAAGCGCAACGGGATTCCCTGACGGCCCAGATTCCTCTGGGCCGACTGGGGCAGGCAGAAGAGATCGCGCATGTTGTCGCTTTTCTTGCCTCAGAAGGTGCAGGCTACGTTACCGGGGCTACAATCCCCGTTAACGGCGGCATGTACATGTGACGAGTCGTATTGAAAAAATGTCATACGGGCTGTCTAAAATCCGTTATAAAGCTGAAATCTATTAAGGGGCAGAGGGTCGTCGGGCGTAGCGGAAAATGCGTTTAGCTTGAAATGCGCAAATCCTCTTCTATACACTTACCCATCGGCCAGCTGCCTGAATTTGTCCACTAGGAGTTAAAACACGGTATGAGCACCATCGAAGAGCGCGTCAAGAAAATCGTTGCCGAACAACTTGGCGTCAAGGAAGAGGAAGTCACCAACAGTGCTTCCTTCGTTGAAGACCTGGGTGCCGACTCCCTTGATACCGTTGAGCTGGTAATGGCTCTGGAAGAGGAATTCGAGACCGAAATCCCTGACGAAGAAGCCGAGAAGATCACCACCGTACAAGCGGCTATCGATTACGTTACTGCCCACCAGGCGTAAGATTTTGTAATCGTAGTTTGCTGTCCTGGAGAAACCGCACTGCCCTTGGCGTGCGGTTTTTTCTTTGAATAGGGCAGCGTTTCATCAATAGAAGAAAGGAGAGTCCTGTGTCGCGTAGACGCGTCGTGGTCACCGGTATGGGTATGCTGACGCCTTTGGGCACGGATGTGCCGAGCACCTGGCAAGGCATTCTGGCTGGCCAGAGTGGCATTGGGCCTATCGAACACACAGACCTGTCCAAGTACACCACCCGTTTTGGCGGTTCGGTGAAGGGATTCAATGTCGAGGAATACCTGTCGGCCAAAGAGGCCCGCAGACTCGATCTGTTCATTCAGTACGGGCTGGCTGCCAGCTTCCAGGCCGTGCGCAACTCCGGCATCCAGATCGACGACAGTAATCGCGAGCGCGTTGGCGTGGCGATGGGATCGGGCATCGGAGGTCTCACCAACATCGAAAACACCAGCCGCCTGATGCACGAGCAGGGGCCGGGCAAGATCTCCCCGTTTTTCGTACCGGGTTCGATCATCAACATGATTTCCGGGTTTCTGTCGATCCATCTTGGCGCACAGGGTCCCAATTACGCCATCGCCACAGCCTGCACCACGAGCACCCATTGCATCGGCATGGCGGCGCGCAACATCGCCTACGACGAAGCAGACGTGATGATTGCCGGTGGCGCTGAAATGGCCGCCTGCGGTCTGGGCATGGGCGGCTTCGGCGCCTCCCGCGCGCTGTCCACACGCAACGACGAGCCTGCTCGCGCCAGCCGTCCATGGGACAAAGGCCGCGATGGCTTCGTGCTGTCCAATGGCGCCGGTGCCATGGTGCTTGAAGAGCTGGAACACGCCAGGGCACGTGGCGCGACCATCTACGCCGAGCTGATCGGTTTCGGCATGAGCGGCGACGCCTTCCACATGACCTCGCCGCCTGACGACGGTGCCGGCGCAGCGCGCTGCATCACCAATGCCCTGCGCGACGCCAGGATTCGTCCTGAGGACGTGCAGTACATCAACGCCCACGGCACCTCAACTCCTGCTGGTGATCTGGCCGAGGTCAGCGCCATCAAGAAGGTGTTTGGTGAACACGCCTACAAGCTCGCGGTCAGCTCGACCAAATCGATGACCGGCCACCTGCTGGGCGCCGCCGGTGCGATCGAAGCGATCTTCAGCGTGCTGGCAATCAAGGATCAGGTCGCGCCGCCGACCATCAACCTCGATGAGCCGGACGAGGGCTGTGACCTGGACTTCGTGCCTCACGAACCGCGCAGAATGCCCATCGACGTGGTGATATCCAACTCGTTCGGTTTTGGCGGCACCAACGGTTCGCTAGTATTCCGCCGGTACGCCGAGTGACCCTGAGCTGGATCGATGGCCTTGCAGCCGACTCCCTTGCCGTCAAGGACCGGGGTCTGGCTTACGGTGATGGTCTCTTCGAAACCTGTCTGGTCAAGGCCGGGCAGCCGCTGCTCTTCCAGCGTCACCTGGAGCGGCTGTCAGCAGGGGCGCAGCGCCTGGCGTTGAACCTTGATCTGCCGTTGACTGAGCGCGAGTGCCGCAGTTTTGCCGGGGAAGTAGGCGAGGGCGTGATGAAGCTCATCGTCACCCGTGGCGACGGGATACGGGGTTATGCACCGGCATCGAACGCCACGCCGCGCCGCATTCTGCAGGCCGGCCCGTTGCCCGCTTACCCCGAAGCCCAGGCACAGCAAGGCATCAGGCTGTTCGCCTGTCAGACACGTCTGGCCGAGCAGCCGTTGCTGGCCGGGCTCAAGCACCTGAATCGTCTTGAGCAAGTGCTTGCCCGCAGCGAATGGCAGAACGCTGACTATGCCGAAGGCCTGATGCGGGACGTATCCGGGCGAATCATCGAAGGGGTTTACAGCAATCTTTTCATGGTCAAGGGCGGCGTTCTGCTGACGCCGGACCTGCGCCGATGTGGTGTGGCGGGCGTCATGCGAGCCGAGATCCTGGCGCTGGCAGAGCGCGAGAATATGCCTGCCCGGGAGCTGGATCTGCACATGGCTGACCTGCAGAAGGCCGACGAGGTGTTCGTCTGCAACAGCGTGTATGGCATCTGGCCGGTGCTGGGCATCGAGCATCTGAACTGGCCGGTTGGGCCGCTGACCCGTAAACTCCAACACCTTGTTCGCGGGCTTCTGGATATCTGATTCGTGATCCGAAAATTTCTTGTCTTGCTGGAAGCAGGTGTGGTTCTGGCGGGGTTGCTGCTGGGTGTGGCTTATTGGCAGCAGAGCGGCGCGCTGCATCAGACACTCAACCTGACCCAGGAAAAACTGCTGGATGTACCGGCTGGTTCCTCGCCGACCGGTGTGCTGAATCGGCTCCAGGCCGACGGCGTCATCGACGATGCCTTTTGGCTGCGGCTGTACTGGCGCTTCAATTTGCAGGGACAGTCGCTGCACAGCGGCGAGTACCGCATGGTCCCCGGTATGAACGCTGAGTCTCTGCTCGATCTCTGGCAGAAAGGCGAAGTCGTCCAATACAGCGTGACGCTGGTCGAGGGCTGGACTTTCCGCCAGGTGCGTGCGGCGCTGGCCAAACAAAACAAGCTTGAGCAAACCACCGCCGATCTTGATGACGCGGGGCTGATGGCGAAGCTTGGCCATCCCGACGTCTTTCCGGAAGGGCGATTCTTTCCGGACACCTATCGCTACGTGCGCGGCATGACGGACGTTGAATTGCTCAAGCAAGCCTACAATCGTCTTGATGAAGTACTGCAGGAGGAGTGGGACAAGCGCGCTGCCGATGTGCCTTACACCGATGCCTACCAGGCGCTGATCATGGCGTCGCTGGTGGAAAAGGAAACCGGTGTGCCTCAAGAGCGTGGCCAGATCGCAGGGGTGTTTGTGCGTCGCTTGCAGCAAGGCATGCTGTTGCAGACCGATCCAACCGTGATCTACGGCCTGGGTGATCGCTACAACGGCAAAATCACCCGGGCGCTGCTGAAAGAGCCTACGCCTTACAACACCTACGTCATTGCCGGTCTGCCGCCCACCCCGATTTCCATGGTCGGACGCGAGGCAATCCATGCGGCGATGCACCCTGTTGCCGGCAACAGCCTGTACTTCGTGGCAAGAGGGGACGGCAGTCATGTTTTTTCTGCGGATCTGGACGCGCACAATGCGGCGGTGAAGGAGTTTCAGCTCAAGCGCCGCGCGGATTACCGTTCGAGTCCGGCGCCTGTCGCCGTACCGGTAATGCCAGCCGACACCACAGAAAAGCCGGCCGACGCGACGCCGCCTTCCTCTGAGCCGCAGCCTTCGGCGTTGAAAGCCGTCGAGCCGGAATCGAGTGAGCCGCCATCGAAACCGCAGACCGAGACGGCAGACCCGTCGACCCCGGCCAATGGCAACGGCGAACCCTCGCAATGAATCTGACCAAGGACTGCCTGTGACCGGTTTGTTTATTACCCTGGAAGGCCCCGAAGGCGCGGGCAAAAGCACCAACCGCAATTATCTGGCCGAGCGCCTGCGCAGCGAAGGCATCGACGTGGTGCTGACCCGCGAGCCGGGCGGCACACCATTGGCCGAGCGCATTCGCGAGCTGTTGTTGGCGACTGGCGACGAGCAGATGTTCGTCGATACCGAGTTGCTGCTGATGTTCGCCGCCCGCGCGCAACACCTCGCAGCGTTGATCCGCCCGGCGCTGGCCCGCGGTGCGGTAGTGCTTTGCGATCGGTTTACCGATGCGACGTACGCGTATCAGGGCGGCGGCCGAGGCTTGCCCATCGAGCGTATCGCCGTACTGGAGGATTTCGTTCAAGGTGCATTGCGGCCCGACCTGACGCTGGTGTTCGACCTGCCCATCGAGATTGGTCTCGCCCGCGCCTCTGCCCGCGGTCAGCTTGACCGGTTCGAGCAGGAGGGCCGTGCGTTTTTCGAGGCTGTGCGCAGTACGTATCTGTCCCGCGCTGCCGCGGCCCCCGAGCGTTATCGCCTGGTGGACGCTGCGCTGCCGCTGACCGATGTGCAGGCGTCTCTCGACCTGCTGGTTCCCGAATTGCTCACGCTGCTGGCGGCCCGCCGACATGGCTGAGGCCTATCCCTGGCAGCACGGTCTCTGGCAGCAACTGGCCGGGCGCACGCAGCATGCTCATGCGTACCTGCTGCACGGCCCGGCGGGTATCGGCAAACGGGCGCTGGCCGAGCGGCTGATGTATCTGCTGCTGTGTCAGCGCCCAGCGGGGCTTGAGGCGTGCGGGCAATGCAAGTCCTGCTCGCTGCTGGCGGCTGGCAGTCACCCCGACCATTACGTGCTGGAGCCGGAGGAGGCCGACAAGGCGATCAAGGTCGATCAAGTGCGCGATCTGGTCAGTTTCGTGGTGCAGACCGCACAGATGGGCGGGCGCAAGGTAGTGCTGATCGAACCGGTCGAGTCAATGAACATCAATGCCGCCAATGCGCTGCTCAAAAGCCTTGAAGAACCCTCGGGCAACACCATTCTGCTGCTGGTCAGTCATCAACCGAGCCGGCTGCTGCCGACGGTCAAAAGCCGGTGCGTGCAACAGGCGTGTCCGCTGCCGAGCGAGGCCATGAGTGTCGCCTGGCTGGCCGACGCGCTGCCCGATTGCACAGAGCAGGAGCGTATGGACCTGCTGGTGCTCGCCGCCGGTTCGCCACTGGGCGCCGTCAAGCTGCAAGCGCAGGGCGTTCATGAGCAACGCGCGCTGGTGGTGGAGGGCGTCAAAAAGCTGCTCAAAGGCCAGCAGTCTCCGACGCAGCTCGCCGAGGGGTGGAAGGACATCCCCTTGCTGCTGCTTTTCGACTGGTTCTGCGACTGGTCGAGCCTGATCCTGCGCTACCAGCTGACGCAGGACGAAGATGGTCTGGGCCTGAACGACATGCGCAAGGTCATACAGTATCTGGCGCAGAAATCCTCGCAGCGCAACGTACTCGCCATCCAGGACTGGGTGCTTATGCAGCGGCAGAAGGTCATGTCAAAAGCGAACCTGAACCGGGTTTTGTTGCTCGAAGCATTATTGGTGCAGTGGGCAGGTCTGACCGGACAGGGTTAGACTGGCGCACTGCATGACATCAGCATTGCCGAGGAAACCGAGATGAGTGTGCCATTGAGCCCAGGTCCGCGTAACGGCATCCTGTCCCTGACCATCAAGGACAAGTCCGTCCTCTACGCCGCGTACATGCCGTTCATCAAAAACGGCGGGCTGTTCATTCCGACCAGCAAAAGCTACAAGCTGGGCGATGAAGTGTTCATGCTGCTCAACCTGATGGACGAGCCTGAAAAAATCCCGGTCGCCGGCAAGGTCACCTGGATCACGCCGAAGGGTGCGCAGGGCAACCGCGCCGCTGGCGTCGGCGTTCAGTTCAACGACGGTGACAACACTGCGCGGAACATGATTGAAAACTACCTGGCCGGCGCTTTGAAGTCCGACCGTCCTACCCACACGATGTAAGTTGCTCCCGCCGCCATGCTTGTAGATTCCCATTGTCACCTTGATCGCCTCGATCTCAGCGCCCACGACGGCTCCCTCGACAACGCCTTGCAAGCAGCGAGGGACAGGGGCGTCGGGCACTTCCTGTGCATCGGCGTCAGCGCCGAAAACGCAGGCGCCGTGAAAGCCCTGGCCGAACGTTACGATGACGTCGATTGCTCGGTGGGTATACACCCGCTGGACCTCAAACCCGGCGAGGCGCCTGCGCTGGAGTGGTTGCTCGGCGAGCTGAATCACCCGCGAGTGGTGGCCATTGGCGAAACCGGGCTGGACTATCACTACGAGCCCGAGGCCGCCGAGTTGCAGCAGGCCTCTTTCCGCCTTCATTTGCAGGCGGCTAACGTGACGGGCAAGCCGGTCATCGTGCACACCCGTGGCGCTCGTGCCGATACGCTGCAATTGCTGCGCGAAGCGGCATTGCCCCAGGGCGGTGTGTTGCATTGCTTCACCGAAGACTGGGACATGGCCAAAGCCGCGCTGGACCTGGGCTTCTATATTTCACTGTCCGGCATCGTCACCTTCCGCAATGCCGAGGCGTTGCGGGACGTCGCCAGCAAGGTGCCGGCTGACCGGTTGCTGGTCGAGACAGACTCTCCCTACCTGGCGCCCATCCCGTACCGTGGCAAGCCGAACCTGCCGCAATATGTGCGTGAAGTAGCCGAGTTCCTGGCCATGCTCCGCGGCGAGACCTTCGAGCGCTTCGCCGAACAGACCAGCGAGAATTTCAAGCGGCTGTTCCCGCTGGCCCACGTCAGGAACTGAACACGCCCCCTCAAATCGCGGCCAAAAAAAACCCGGGTTCTGGGGGGTGAATCCGGGTTAAGACCATTAGGAGTACAACAAAGACACGCTATCCGTAGGTGTCCTTACCGGCGCTGGCACTTGGGGGAGATGCCGCGCTGGCGAAGATAAGTATTGGCTAAAATCGGCCCGCGTCCAGTCTGCCTCTGTGTGATTTTTAAACAGTTTTGGAATACCCGGCGCATTCCTGATACCCCAATCTCTCTGAGCCCTCGCGCAATTGACCGCCTGACCCGCATCGACAAAAAGCGAGACTGTGTTGGCCTTGCGCGTTTCCTTTTGCCTCGATAGAGCGAAATTCGTCAGAAAACGGATACAGGTCGGATGCTCCGTGCATTCTGCTGCGAGATAGGCATAATGTGCGGCTTCGATTTCGAACCCGCAGCCCCTCCTATGCAGAAAGAACCTCGTAAAGTCCGTGAGTTTCGCCGCCGTGAGCAGGAAATTCTCGACACCGCGCTTAAGCTGTTCCTGGAACAGGGTGAAGACAGCGTCACTGTCGAAATGATCGCGGACGCCGTGGGCATCGGCAAAGGCACCATCTACAAGCACTTCAAATCCAAGGCCGAGATTTATCTGCGCCTGATGCTCGACTACGAGCGGGATTTGAACGAGCTTTTGCATTCCGCGGATGTCGACAAGGATAAGGAAGCGCTGTCCCGCGCCTACTTCGAATTCCGTATGCGCGACCCGCAGCGCTATCGCCTGTTTGACCGGCTTGAAGAGAAAGTCGTCAAAGGTAACCAGGTGCCGGAGCTGGTCGAGGAGCTCCACAAGATTCGCGCTTCAAACTTTGAACGCCTGACCTTGCTGATCAAGGGCCGAATTTCCGAAGGCAAGCTCGAAGACGTCCCTCCGTATTTTCACTATTGCGCCGCATGGGCACTGGTGCACGGGGCGGTGGCGTTGTATCACTCGCCGTTCTGGAGCAATGTCCTTGAGGATCAGGAAGGTTTTTTCCAGTTCCTGATGGACATCGGCGTGCGCATGGGCAACAAGCGCAAGCGTGACATTGATCATGCGCCCGAAGCCAAACCTGCCTCCGCGGCAGAGTAAGAATCTGTCCAGGGCACCGCCTTCAACAAGCAAAGTTTCCTCCCCGGTCGATGTGGCGCAAAAGCTGCATTAACTGGCCATTCGCCGGTTTTCCGTCGCCGGACTTTGGAGGAAATAATGCGTAGCCTGGTTTTACTGCTGGCTCTACTGGCGTTGAGTGGCTGCATGCACGTCAGCGATCTGGCACAAGGCGCTCACGACGAGCTCAGTGACGCCGGGCTGCTGGATCACAGTTCAACCCGCCGGTTGAACAACTTTCGCCTGCAACCCGACTCGTTCATCTACATTGCCCAGGGCGCGTTCGTCCCGCGCGGTGGCGCATACCCGCGCCCCAACGTTGTGGCTGAAGAAGCGTTCAACGGCTTTGTCGAGTATTTCCCGATGGTCCGCCGCGCTCGCGCCCCGGAAGGTCTGGACGACGCGATGAACGAAGCCCGCTCTGCCGGTGCGCACTACTTGTTGTATACGCGGTTTGCCAAGGCGGACGACCGCATTGGCACTTTCGATGAATGGTCTGATCAGGAAGCCGTGGATCGTCTGGGCATCGACAATGGCGTCATCCAGCTGATGCTGATCGAGACCAATACCCGCTATCTGATCGACTCGGCTCGCATCCACAGCCGCGGTGGTTTGCTGACGTTGTACGACACCAAACCCGAAGATTTGCTAGGACCCCCTATGGAAGCTTACGCTCGGAGTTTGTTGGGCGTCGAAGCCCGCTGAGGAGGGGCGTATGACTGGCGAGGACAAAGCCAACGATTTGCTGGCGCAGATTGCCACGGGCGGCAAGGGCTTGCCGCCTGTGCATCTGTGGAACCCGGCGTTTTGCGGCGACATCGACATGCGCATCGCCCGCGACGGCACTTGGTTCTATCTGGGTACGCCTATCGGTCGCAAGCCCATGATCCGGTTGTTTTCCACCATCATCCGCCGAGACGGGGATGAGTATTTTCTGATCACCCCGGTGGAAAAGGTCGGCATCAAGGTAGACGACGCACCCTTCGTTGCGGTGCTGCTGAGCACTGAAGGCGCCGGGGAGTCGCAGGTTCTTCGATTCACCACCAACGTCGACGACGAAGTGGCAGCCGGGCCCGAGCATCCACTGTGCGTCGTGATCGACCCGCACACCCATGAACCTTCACCTTATCTCCATGTGCGCAACAACCTCGAAGCGTTGGTGCATCGCAACGTCTTCTATCAGTTGGTGGATCTGGCCGTCACCCGAGAAATCGACGGCGAGCGCTGGCTGGGTGTGTGGAGCGCAGGCGAATTTTTCCGCATCGGTCTCGAACCCTGAAACCCGCTTTGCCGTTGGACGCTGCACGCTCAGCCAATTGCCTGGCCTGCGCGGCGCGGTTACAGTGCCGCCCCCCGTTTTTTCCTGAGGTTTTTCCATGAGTCAGTCCTTTGATATCGCCGTGATCGGCGCCACCGGTACTGTCGGCGAAACCATCGTGCAGATCCTCGAAGAGCGCGACTTCCCGGTTGGCGCACTGCATTTGCTCGCCAGCGCCGAATCGGCCGGCAGCTCTGTGCCGTACCGAGGGAAGAATGTTCGGGTGCGCGAAGTCGACGCATTTGATTTCAACAACGCAAAAATAGCGTTCTTCGCAGCGGGCGCCGCGGTCACGCGCAGCTATGCCGAGCGCGCCACTGCAGCAGGCTGTGCGGTCATCGACTTGTCCGCCGGCTTGCCGGTCGAGCAGGCTCCCAACGTGATACCCGAAGTCAATGGCGCCAGCTTGAGTGCTCTGGCCGCGCCGGCTCAGGTTGCCTGCCCAAGTTCCAGTGCTGCAGCGCTTGCGTTGGTGCTGGCTCCGCTGCGATCGCTGATGAACATCGAGCGGGTCACGGTAACGGCCTGCCTGGCAGTCTCGAGCATGGGCCGCGAAGGGGTCACTGAACTGGCCCGACAAACCGCAGAATTGCTCAATGTGCGTCCGCTGGAGCCCCGAGTGTTCGACCGGCAAATGGCGTTCAACGTGCTGGCCCAAGTGGGCAAGCCTGATGACGAAGGTCACGTGCCCCTGGAAAAACGTTTGGTCAGCGAGTTGCGCGAGTTGCTGTCGCTGCCTTTAATCAAGATCGGCGTCGGTTGCATCCAGGTACCGGTGTTCTTCGGCGACAGTCTGAGCGTGTCGGTGCAGACGAGCGAAGCGGTGGAGGTCGCGGCGGTGAGTCGCGCCCTTGAAAGCGCCGAAGGCATCGAACTGGTGGATGCAGGTGATTATCCGACGCCGGTGGGCGATGCGGTTGGACAGGATGCTGTCTATGTAGGACGTCTGCGCCGAGGTGTCGACGACAGTTGCGAGCTGAATTTCTGGGTCACGCTGGATAATGTGCGCAAAGGCGCAGCGCTGAACGCTGTGCAGGTGGCTGAGTTGTTGATAAAAGACGTTGTGTAAAAGATACTTGCCCACAATTCGAAGAATCATTCTAGCTGCGGCGTGTCGATACGCCCTACACCCGAGCAGGCATTATCTTCGCGATTGCCGGGGAAATTTCAAACAAGGGATGGGCTATGGTTCAGGTTCGTAAACTCGTTTTAGCAATCGCTGCGGCGTCGGCGCTGTCATCTGGAATGGCCCAAGCGCTCGGCCTCGGCGGTCTGACCGTGAAGTCGACCCTGAATCAACCGCTGTTGGCCGAGATCGAGCTCACGGAAGTCCAGGACCTGAGTGCCTCGCAGGTGGTGCCAAGCCTGGCGACCTCTGCAGAGTTCGCTCAGGCGGGCGTTGGTCGTGTGGCGATACTCGATGACTTGACCTTCACTCCGGTGGTCAATCCCGGTGGCAAAAGCGTCCTCCGCATTACTTCCACCAAACCCATCCGCGATCCCTACGTGAAGTTCCTGGTTCAGGTGCTCTGGCCCAACGGCCGAGCGCTGCGTGAATACAGCCTGTTGCTGGATCCGCCGAAATTCTCGCCGCAAGCCGCTGCGGCCGCCGCTGCGGGCTCGGCACAGCTGCCCTCTACAGCGCCGAACGCCGCGCCGGCGACAGCGCCTGCTGCTGAAGCTCCAGCACCGGCACCGGCACCTTCGACGCCCGCACCCGCGCCTGAGCCGAAATTCACTCAATACACCACCGCCAACAATGACACGCTATGGGAAATCGCCGAGCGCGTTAAGAATGGCGGCACTGTGCAGCAGACCATGCTGGCTATTCAGGCGTTGAACCCCGATGCCTTTATTGCCGGCAATATCAACCGCCTGAAAAAGGGCCAGGTGTTGCGTCTGCCGTCGCCTCAGGAATCAACGGCACTGGCTCAGCCCCGTGCAGTTGCCGAGGTCGCCGAGCAGAATCGCGCCTGGCGAGAGGGCCGGCGCCTGCCGAGCGGCGCCCGGCAGGTAGATGCGACCCGTCGCGACCGTACCGGCCCTTCGCCGTCGCAGATCGACGCCAAGGACAGCCTCAGTCTTGTCTCGGCCAACGCCAAGCCTGGCGCAAAAGGCGCCGCCAGCGACAATGCCGATGTCAGTACCCAGCTGGCGACGACCCAGGAAAGCCTCGACAGCACCCGTCGCGACAACGCTGAGCTGAAAAGCCGCATGACCGACCTACAAAGCCAGGTCGACAAGCTGCAGCGTCTGATTCAGCTCAAAAATGACCAGTTGGCGAAGATGCAGGCCTCCGGTGCTGCGATCCCGCCGCCCGTCGACCCTGCCAACGCTGCAAACCCCGCCAACCCTGCGGTCAGTCCCAATAGCGTCACCAACCCCAACAATGCGGCCAACCCGGCGATGCAGGCTGAGGTAGTGCCAAACGCTGCTGCCCCGGATGCTGCCGGCAAGGCCCCCAACGAAATCGCACCGGAAGACGCGTTGCCGGTAGACGGCGCAGCGGTTACCAGCGCGACGCCTGATCAGCCGTTGATTGTTCCGACTGAGCCGGTGGTCGATGAAGACAACCGCAGCGCGCTCGACAAGATCCTCTCCAGCCCGATGCTGATGGGCATCATCGGCGGAGGGGCGCTGCTGGTATTGCTGCTGCTTCTGCTGTTGTTGGCGCGTCGTCGCAATGCGCTGATCGAGGCTGAAAAGCACCGCCAGATGGCCCGCGCTCTGTCTGAAGAGTCCGACTTCGCTTCGGACATGGACATGCCGCCCAGCAGTTTCGAAGGGCTCGAGACGCCGGCACCCCATGCAAAGATGCCGCCGGCGCCGACCGTCACCGAGCCGGTCCGCGAACATCCGGCTGACGCGCTCGTTCAGGCTGAAATCCACATTGCCTATGGCCGCACCAATCAGGCGGTCGCGGTGCTTGAAGATGCCATCAAGCATGAGCCTGAGCGCAGTGATTTGCGCCTCAAACTCATGGAGGTCTATGCCGAGCAAGACAACACCGCCGGGTTCGTCGCGCAGGAGCGGCAACTGATTGCCACGGGAAAGAACCACGCTGAAGTCGAAGAGCTGAAATCCCGGTATCCGTCGATGGCCGCTGCGGCAGCTGCCGTTGCCGGAGTGGCCGCAGCAGCGGTCCTGGCGTCGGAGATGGACGCCAAGTACGTCGAAGACCTGTTGCACGACGAACCTGAAGTGGCCGCTCAACCTCAGCCATATACCGAAGTGCCGCTGGACGAAGAATTCGACAACGCTTTCGACCTGAGCCTGGATGACCTGGACGGCGAGTCGACGCCCACCGCGTCCAACCGTGCCGTGGCGCAGGAAGACGCGACGCTCGACGATCTGGACCTGGACGCGCCGTTCGCCGGTTCGGCCGCTGACGATCTGGATTTCGACGCCATTCTGCGTGAGCAGCAGGCGGTTTCAACGGACGCCAAGCCTGCCGATCTGGACGATTTTGACCTCGACTTGTCCGAGGATCAGCCAGCGCTGAAGGCCGAGGACGATTACCTGCTGGGCATGGAAGACGATCTGCGAGATCCGTCGCCGGCCGTGCCGTCCGCAGAGCCGGGCGCCACAAAGGCCGACGCTGCAGACGACATCGACTTGCCGGCGGATTTCGACCTGTCGCTGGCCGATGAAATGGAAACCGATCAAGCCTCGCAAGCGTTCGCTTCCGAAATCGACGACGTCAACGCCGAACTCGATCGCTTGTCCCAGAGCCTTGAGCAGCCACCGATCGCCAAGCCATTTGACGCGCCGCCGGTGGATTCGCCTCGCTTCAATGAACAAGACGCACTGCTGGCAGATGACGAGCCGGAGTTCGACTTCCTGTCCGGCACCGATGAGGCTGCTACCAAGCTGGATCTCGCCCGGGCCTATATCGAAATGGGTGACGCCGACGGCGCTCGCGACATTCTCGACGAAGTCGTCGTTGAAGGGGATGATGGTCAGAAAACTGAAGCGCGTGACATGTTATCGCGGCTCGTCTGATCGGCTAACTCGCTTGAAAAAACGACCGCTTCGGCGGTCGTTTGCGTTTTCGGACGGGTGCTTGGGGTCGCCATTGCGCAGTGGATTAACGGCGTGTCAGGTCGATGGCGTCTTTTTGTTCGATCCGTATAATGGCCGCCCTTGCGCACATCGACAGGCTTTAAGTTCTTGGCAACTACAGACACCATGGCAGAAACGGCGGCCGCCGAACTCGCCGCTGAAGGTTTTTCCAGAATCGCATTGGGCGTGGAATACAAAGGCTCACGCTACAGCGGTTGGCAGCGGCAGCTGACCGGCGTGCTGACGGTTCAGGAAACGCTGGAAAATGCCCTGTCGAAAGTCGCTGACTCGCCGGTTTCGCTCATGTGTGCCGGCCGCACCGATGCGGGTGTGCATGCGTGCGGCCAGGTGGTGCATTTCGACACCCGGGCCGAGCGCAGCACGAAGGCCTGGACCATGGGTGCGAACATCAATCTGCCCCATGACATCAGTGTGACCTGGGCCAAGGTCATGCCTGGGCATTTTCACGCACGGTTTAAAGCGATCGCCCGCCGCTACCGCTACGTGATTTACAACGACCAGATCCGCCCGGCTCATCTGGGGCAGGAAATCACCTGGAACCACCGTCCCCTGGATGCCGAGCGGATGGCGCTGGCCGCCGAGTACCTGGTGGGCACCCATGACTTCAGCGCATTCCGTGCCGGGCAGTGCCAGGCCAAGTCGCCGATCAAGCAGCTTCATCATTTGCGCGTCACACGGCACGGCAAAATGATCGTCATTGATGTTCGCGCCAATGCCTTCCTGCATCACATGGTGCGCAACATTGCAGGCGTGCTCATGACCATCGGTGCGGGTGAACGGCCCATCGAGTGGGCGCGCGAAGTATTGGAGAGCAGGGTGCGACGGACCGGCGGCGTGACAGCTCATCCTTTCGGGTTGTATCTGGTGCAGGTCGAATACCGCGACGAGTTTCCGTTACCGGATCGCTATATCGGGCCGCATTTTCTCACCGGCTTCACGGAACTGGACGGCTGACGCAGCTGACTGCATTTGCTACCATCCGTGACTTTCGCAAGGCCTGAGGTCTCAGTACATGTCAGCCGTTCGCAGCAAGATCTGCGGGATTACCTGCATAGAAGATGCGCTGGCCGCCGTTGACGCGGGAGCCGACGCCATCGGGCTGGTGTTTTATCCACCCAGCCCACGTTTCGTTTCGGTGGAGCAGGCCCAGGCGATAGTCGCCGCGCTGCCGCCTTTTGTCAGCACCGTCGGCCTGTTCGTCAACGCCGAGCGCGCCGAATTGAATGCGCTGCTTGACGCGATCCCCCTCGACCTTATCCAGTTTCATGGCGATGAAACCCCGGAGCAGTGCGAAGGCTACAGTCGTCCTTACATCAAGGCGCTGCGCGTTCAGGCTGGCGACGACATCGCGGCGAGCTGTGATGCTTATGCCAACGCTTGCGGAATCCTGCTCGACACCTATGTCGCGGGTATTCCGGGCGGGACCGGCGAGACCTTTGACTGGGCGCTGATCCCCAAACGCCTCAGCAAGCCGGTCATTCTCGCGGGTGGTCTGACCTCGGCGAACGTCTCTCAGGCCATCGCCCAGGTCCGTCCCTATGCGGTGGATGTCAGCGGCGGGGTCGAGAAATCCAGGGGTCTGAAAGATCACGACAAGATCCGCGCATTCATGAGTGCCGTACACGGCGCCTAGGCGATGGCTGCGTCGGTCCGCCCGTAATGTGACGGCGGCCCGCCGGTCGCCGTCCACTAGCCTGCCATTCGCTCGTAGGAATGGCCGAATTGAGCAAACGAAGACGCACTGCGTCTCGTATGAAATTAAGAGGGGTGTAGGCGAGGGTTGTACTGGCAGGTCAGGCTTGGCGCCGACCGTCATACCGCCTTCGCGACGCCTTACCTGACATTGGTTTTAGGGCATGCGCATGGCACCGACTGCCATCGCGTTCGAGCCATCGGTACTGGAGAAAGAAAGCATGAGCAACTGGTTGGTAGACAAACTGATCCCTTCGATCATGCGCTCCGAGGTCAAGAAGAGCTCGGTGCCTGAAGGTTTGTGGCACAAGTGCCCGTCCTGCGAGGCGGTGCTGTACCGCCCCGAACTGGAAAAGACCCTGGACGTCTGCCCTAAGTGCAATCACCACATGCGTATCGGTGCCCGTGCCCGTCTGAATATCTTTCTGGACGCAGAAGGTCGCGAAGAGATCGGCGTTGATCTCGAGCCGGTTGACCGACTCAAGTTCCGCGACGGCAAGAAGTACAAGGATCGCCTCGTGGCGGCCCAGAAGCAGACCGGCGAAAAAGACGCGCTGATTTCCATGAGCGGCACCCTGCTGGGCATGCCGGTGGTTTGCAGCGCGTTCGAGTTCTCCTTCATGGGCGGCTCGATGGGCGCCGTGGTTGGGGAGCGTTTCGTTCAGGCTGCCAACTACGCGCTGGAAAACCGCTGCCCGATGATTTGCTTCGCGGCATCCGGTGGTGCACGCATGCAGGAAGCGCTGATCTCGCTGATGCAAATGGCCAAGACTTCGGCCGTTCTAGCGCGTCTTCGTGAAGAAGGGCTGCCGTTCATCTCCGTGCTGACCGACCCGGTCTATGGCGGCGTTTCCGCCAGTCTTGCGATGCTGGGCGATATCATCGTTGCCGAGCCCAAGGCGCTGATCGGTTTCGCCGGTCCTCGCGTGATCGAGCAGACCGTGCGCGAAAAACTGCCCGAAGGCTTCCAGCGCAGCGAATTCCTGCTCGACCACGGCGCTATCGACATGATCATCCATCGCCAGGAGCTGCGTCAGCGGCTGGGCAATGTGCTGGCACAAATGATGGGCCTGCCGACGCCTACATTCGTCGCGCCAAAGCTTGAGCCGATCGTCGTGCCGCCTGCACCGGCGAACCTATGACCGCACGCTCTCTGGGCGAGTGGCTTACCTATCTGGAGCAGCTGCATCCGTCCGCCATCGACATGGGGCTGGACCGTTCGCAGCAGGTCGCGGCGCAGATGGGCCTGACCCGGCCGGCGCCGCAAGTGATCACGGTGACCGGCACCAACGGCAAGGGCTCAACGTGTGCCTTCATGGCGTCGTTGTTGCGCGCCCAGGGCCTGAAGGTGGGCGTTTACAGCTCCCCGCATTTGCTGCGCTACAACGAGCGCGTGCAGGTGCAGGGTGTCGAAGCCACTGACGATCAGCTGTGTGCCGCGTTCGAGGCGGTCGAGTCCGGTCGTGGCGATATTTCCCTGACGTACTTCGAGATGGGCACGCTGGCAGCCTTCTGGCTGTTCGAACAAGCGAAGCTTGACGCGGTGGTGCTCGAAGTGGGGCTTGGCGGACGGCTTGATGCCGTTAACCTGATCGACGCTGACATGGCGCTGGTGACCAGCATTGGTGTAGACCACGCCGATTGGCTGGGCAACACCCGCGAGAGCGTGGCGTTCGAGAAGGCTGGCATATTCCGCGAAGGGCGTCCGGCGCTGTGCGGTGATCTTGACCCTCCGCAGCCATTGCTCGACAAAGCGCAGGCGCTCAATTGCCCGCTCTCGCTACGGGGTCGCGACTTTGATCTACAGATCGGAGCAACGGCCTGGAACTGGTCGGGCACCGATGCGAACGGTCAGAGCGTTGAGTTGCGCGCGCTGCCGTTGCTTGACCTGCCGATGCAAAATGCCGCCCTGGCACTGCAGGCTTATTTGCTGCTGGGTTTGCCATGGGAGGAGGGCACCCTTCGCACTGCACTCACTGACACCCGGGTCACCGGGCGCCTGGACCGTCGCAGTTTCGAGTGGCAGGGCAAGCTGTTGAATGTCTTGCTGGATGTCGGCCATAACCCCCACGCAGCAGCCTTTCTTGCCCAGCTCCTGCTGCAACGACCCGTCCCCGGCAAGCGGCTGGCGGTGTTCGGTCTGCTCAACGACAAGGACCTCGAAGGCGTGCTGCACCAACTTGGCGAGACCTTCGACAGTTGGGCCGTGGCGCCACTGCCGACGCCTCGCAGCCGGCCAGCAGAAGAGATCGAACAGGCATTGCAGAACCTTGGCGCTCGCGTGACGTCTCACCCGAGTATCGCGCTGGCCCTTGAGGCTCAGTGCGCTCACGCAACAGCCGACGATGAAATTGTTCTGTTCGGGTCTTTTTACTGCGTAGCCGAGGCCCTGGAATGGCTTGCTGGCGCGTCACGGAGGAAGTGACACATGGCTTTGCTGGATAAAGCGTACAAACAGCGGATGGTCGGGGCGCTGGTGCTGATCGCCATCGCGGTGATTTTTCTGCCGATGCTGTTTTCGCGTCAGGACGAAGCACGTCGCGTGCAGGTCGACGCGCCCGCTGCGCCACAAGCACCGGCCCCTACGCAGCTCAAGGTCGAGCCGATCAGCGTGCCTGAACAACAGCCGCTGCCGCAGGAACCTGTGCCATCGGACGAGGAATTGACGCAACCTGTCCAGCCCGCCCGTCCTGCTCAGCCAGTTCAGCAGCGCACCAGTCAGCAACCGCCTGCGATGCCCATTGCGCCCGCGCCTTCCAAACCTGTGGCTGCCGCGCCGAAACCGGCTCAGACCGCGCCCGCCAAACCTGCTCCGGCGCCTAGCTCTGCACCTGTCCAGGCACCAGCCGCGCCGGCGGCTGACACCAGCCGGGTCGATGCGAACGGGTTGTCGGTCACCTGGTCGGTGCAACTGGCGAGCCTGTCAAACCGTGCGAACGCCGATAACCTGCAGAAGACACTGCGCACGCAGGGCTACAACGCCTACATTCGCACCTCCGATGGCGTGAATCGAGTGTTCGTGGGGCCGGTGATCGAGCGCGCGGAAGCTGACCGCCTGCGCGACACGCTGGAAAAACAGCAGAAGATCAAAGGCATCGTTGTGCGCTTCCAGCCAGAGCGTAAGTAGGCGTCATCCCGACCGACGCCTTCCCGGCTAAAGCCGGTCCCACATTGAACGACGCCTTCCCGGCTTAAGCCGGTCCCACGGGGTGAACTCAACCGCCCTTGTGGGACCGGCTTTAGCCGGGAAGAGGCCAGTCCGGGCGCCCTCTAATTCAAGGGCGGATGGGCCGCGACCTTCACCAAAGTCCAATAGTTCGCCTTAATTGCTCACCATCGGCAATCGCTGCTTACCGGCAGGCGAGTGCTCTGCTAAAATGCGCCGCCTCATCAGTCTGTAGGCTGCGACGTGTCATTTACTCCGGTTGACTGGGCGATCATTGCAATTGTCGCCATCTCCGCTCTGATCAGTCTCAAGCGCGGCTTCGTCAAAGAAGCACTGTCCTTGCTGACATGGATCATTGCAGGTGCCGTCGCCTGGATGTTTGGCGGATCGCTGGCCCAGTATCTGGTCAATTACATCGAAGCACCTTCGGCTCGCGTGATTGCGGGCTGCACCATTCTTTTCGTCGCCACGCTGCTGGTTGGCGCCATGGTCAACTTTCTGATTGGAGAACTGATTCGCGTCACCGGGCTGTCCGGGACCGATCGTTTTCTGGGCATGGTGTTCGGCGCTGCGCGCGGCGCCCTGCTGGTTGTCGTTGCGGTCGGGCTGTTGAGCCTGGGCCCGGTGCAACAGGATCAATGGTGGCAGCAGTCCAGGCTGCTCCCGCAATTTGTCATGGTCGCTGACTGGTCGAAAAACCTGATTCTCGGGATGTCCAGCAAGTGGCTAGCCAGCGGAGTCAGCGTACCTGTTGACATCCCGTTCAAGGATCACCTCCTGCCGCCTACAACGCCGCCGGAAGTGTTCGGTAAATCCAGTTCCACTAAGTAGGGGTTGTGTCGCATGTGTGGCATCGTCGGTATCGTCGGCAAGTCGAACGTCAATCAGGCGCTTTATGACGCGCTCACCGTCCTCCAGCACCGCGGCCAGGACGCTGCCGGTATCGTGACCAGCCATGACGGCAAGTTGTTCCTGCGCAAGGACAACGGTCTGGTTCGTGATGTGTTCCACCAGCGCCATATGCAACGGCTGGTCGGACACATGGGCATTGGTCACGTTCGTTATCCAACAGCGGGCAGCTCGACTTCGGCCGAAGCCCAGCCGTTCTACGTCAACTCGCCTTACGGCATCACCCTGGCGCACAACGGCAACCTGACCAACGTCGAGCAGCTGGCCAAGGAAATCTTCGAATCAGACCTGCGCCACGTCAACACCAACTCCGACTCTGAAGTCCTGCTCAACGTGTTTGCTCACGAGCTGGCGGTGCGCGGCAAACTTCAGCCGACCGAGGAAGACATCTTCGCCGCCGTCGCTGACGTACATAAGCGCTGCCGCGGCGGTTACGCGGTTGTGGCGATGATCACCGGCTACGGCATTGTCGGTTTCCGCGACCCTGACGCCATTCGCCCGATCGTCTTCGGTCAGCGTCACACCGACGAAGGCGTCGAGTACATGATCGCGTCCGAGAGCGTCTCCCTCGACGTGCTTGGCTTCACGCTGATTCGTGACCTCGCACCGGGCGAAGCGGTGTACATCACCGAAGACGGCAAGCTGCACACCCGTCAGTGCGCGGCCAACCCCAAATATGCGCCGTGCATCTTTGAACACGTTTATCTGGCGCGTCCGGATTCAATCATCGACGGCATTTCGGTCTACAAGGCGCGTTTGCGCATGGGCGAGAAGCTTGCCGACAAGATCCTGCGCGAGCGTCCCGATCACGACATCGACGTGGTCATCCCGATCCCGGACACCAGCCGTACGGCAGCGCTGGAGCTGGCGAACCACCTGGGCGTCAAGTTCCGCGAAGGCTTCGTCAAAAACCGCTACATCGGCCGTACCTTCATCATGCCCGGTCAGGCCGCGCGGAAAAAATCCGTTCGCCAGAAGCTCAATGCAATCGAGCTGGAATTCCGCGGCAAGAACGTGATGCTTGTGGACGACTCCATCGTCCGCGGGACCACGTGCAAGCAGATCATTCAGATGGCCCGTGAAGCCGGCGCCAAAAACGTGTACTTCTGTTCGGCGGCCCCGGCCGTGCGCTTCCCCAACGTCTACGGCATCGACATGCCGAGTGCCCACGAGCTGATCGCTCACAACCGTTCCACCCAGGACGTGGCCGACCTCATCGGTGCCGACTGGCTGGTCTATCAGGAGCTCAATGACCTGATCGAGGCGGTGAGCGGCAGCAAAAAGATCAAGATCGATAATTTTGACTGTTCGGTCTTTGACGGCAAGTACGTGACCGGTGACATCGACCAGCATTACCTGAACAGGATCGAGCAGGCGCGCAATGACGCCTCCAAGGTCAAGACTCAGGCTGTTAGCGCGATCATCGATCTGTACAACAACTAATCCAGACAAGGAGCAGGCGGCATGACTCAGGAATGGGATGCCGGGCGACTGGACAGCGATCTGGAGGGCGTCGGTTTCGACACCCTCGCAGTTCGTGCCGGTCAGCACCGCACGCCGGAACGCGAACACAGCGATCCACTGTTTTTCACGTCGAGCTACGTGTTCCGCACGGCCGCAGAAGCAGCAGCGACGTTTGCAGGAGAGATCCCCGGCAACGTTTATTCCCGCTACACCAACCCCACGGTTGCCTCGTTCGAAGAGCGCATGGCAGCGCTGGAAGGCGGCGAACAGGCCGTGGCGACCTCAACCGGCATGTCGGCCATTCTCGCCACGGTGATGAGTTTCTGCAGCGCCGGTGATCATGTACTGGTGTCCAAAAGCGTCTTCGGTTCAACCATCAGCCTGTTTGAGAAGTACTTCAAGCGCTTCGGTGTCGAGGTCGACTACGTGCCGCTTGCCGAACTATCAGGGTGGGAAGCGGCGATCAAGCCGAACACCAAACTGTTGTTTGTCGAATCGCCTTCCAATCCCTTGGCGGAGCTGGTGGACATCAGCGCGCTGGCGCAAATCGCCCATGCCAGGAGCGCGCTGCTTGTTGTCGATAACTGCTTCTGCACCCCGGCATTGCAGCAGCCGCTGCGCATGGGGGCAGACGTGATTGTGCATTCGGCTACCAAGTTCATCGACGGCCAGGGCCGCGCCATGGGTGGTGTGGTGGTCGGGCGCAGCGAACTGATGAAAGAAGTCGTCGGTTTTCTGCGCACGGCGGGCCCAAGCCTGAGCCCGTTCAATGCGTGGCTGTTCCTCAAGGGTCTGGAAACGCTCAACATCCGCATGCGTGCCCACTGCCAGAGTGCGCTTGAGCTTGCGCAGTGGCTCGAACAGCAGGACGGCATCGAGAAGGTGCATTACTCCGGTCTGCAGAGCCACCCGCAGCATGCGCTGGCCAAGCGTCAGCAAAAGGCTTTCGGCGCCGTGGTGAGTTTTGAGGTCAGGGGCGGCAAGGAGGGCGCATGGCGCTTTATCGACGCCACCCGGCTGATTTCGATCACCGCGAACCTGGGTGATACCAAAACCACCATCACCCATCCGAGTACCACGTCTCACGGTCGTTTATCGCCACAAGAGCGCGAGGCGGCCGGTATTCGTGACAGCCTGATCCGGGTTGCGGTCGGTCTGGAAGACGTCGCCGACCTGCAGGCCGATCTGGCGCGCGGTCTGGCTGCGTTGTGATGACGGCAGAGCGTTGGCGGTACGACAGCCACGCTGGCTAAACAAGCGAGCCTCAAGGCTCGCTTTTTTGTTCACGCTATCCAGCTTCGCTTGACCGGGAAAAACCACCCTCCTGAAAAAAACTTCAAGCAGGCTATTGACTTAGGTTCATCACCTGCGTAAATTTCGCGGCCTCAGCGAAGCAAGGGTGATTAGCTCAGCCGGGAGAGCATCTGCCTTACAAGCAGAGGGTCGGCGGTTCGATCCCGTCATCACCCACCATCGTTGAGTGTTTCAAAGCAGCATTAAACGCTGAAGGTTACTGAGATTCAGCAGGACGAAAGTCCAAGCAATGCGCAGCGGTAGTTCAGTCGGTTAGAATACCGGCCTGTCACGCCGGGGGTCGCGGGTTCGAGTCCCGTCCGCTGCGCCATATTTTCCGAATCGGGTTTTCCCGGTTTGAGATTGAAAGCCACGGTTTTCGGTCAGTGTTTCACGAGGCAGGCCCAAGGGTCGGTTTCAACAGCGTTAAGCAGATGCAAGTCTGTGCGACAAGCAGCGGTAGTTCAGTCGGTTAGAATACCGGCCTGTCACGCCGGGGGTCGCGGGTTCGAGTCCCGTCCGCTGCGCCATACATCGCTTCGAGGCCCTTGAACTCCTTGAAGCAACAGAGAAAGCGATCCCCGGATCGCTTTTTTTGTGTCTGCGATTTGATGAAACGTCGGCTGTCTCGCCGGATGCTGCAGAGCCCGGCGATAAATGCCATGATCGCCGGCTGTTGAAGCGGCGCTGTGCGGTGCCTGATTTCGAATTTGGAGAGCTGAACATGGGCATGAATCAAACCATCACTGTCATCCCGCCGGGCGTACCGCTGACGGGGCATGTGTCGCCACCCGGTTCGAAGTCCATCACTAACCGCGCGCTGCTGCTGGCGGCGCTGGCCAAGGGCACCAGTCACCTGCGCGGCGCGCTGAAAAGCGATGACACGCGGCACATGTCCAACGCGCTGCGGCAGATGGGTGTGACCATCGATGAGCCAGACGACACCAGCTTTGTGGTTACCAGCAGTGGGCATCTCCAGGCGCCGCCAGATGCGCTGTTTCTGGGCAACGCCGGGACAGCGGTGCGGTTCCTGACCGCGGCGGTGTGCACGGTCGACGGCCGCGTGACCCTGGACGGTGATCACTACATGCAGAAGCGTCCCATCGGCCCTTTGCTGGAGGCGTTGCGCAAAGGCGGTCTGAGCGCCGATAGCGCCACAGGTTGCCCACCGGTGATCATCCACGGCACTGGCGCCATCACGGCAACGCGCTTCGAGATCGACGGCGGGCTGTCGAGCCAGTATGTCTCCGCACTGTTGATGGTGGCGGCCTGCGGAGATGGACCGATCGAGGTCGCACTGACCGGTAAAGACATTGGCGCGCGCGGCTACGTTGATCTGACCCTCGCCTGCATGCGCGCTTTTGGGGCCGAGGTCGAGGTGCTGGACGACGCGTCGTGGCGCGTGTCTCCCACGGGTTACACCGCCTGCGATTACCAGATCGAGCCCGATGCATCCGCTGCTACCTACCTGTGGGCCGCCGAAGCGCTGACCGCGGGCAAGATAGACCTGGGCGTGGCGGGGGAGGCCTTTACTCAGCCAGACGCCCAGGCCATGGACGTCATCGCGCAATTCCCGAAGATGCCCGCAGTGATCAATGGCTCCCAGATGCAGGACGCGATACCGACGCTCGCAGTGCTTGCTGCCTTCAACGAGACGCCCGTTCGCTTTGTCGATCTGGCCAATCTGCGGGTCAAGGAGTGCGACCGTGTTCAGGCTTTGCACGATGGCTTGAACCAGGTCCGGCCCGGGCTTGCCTCGGTGGAAGGGGATGATTTGCTGGTAGCGTCCGATCCTGGCTTGGCCGGCACCAACAGCCACGCCTTGATCGACACTCACTCCGACCATCGCATTGCCATGTGTTTCGCGCTGGCCGGTCTGAAGGTGGCAGGCGTGCGTATTCAGGACCCCGAGTGCGTCGCAAAAACCTACCCCGGCTACTGGCGTGCGCTGGAATTCCTGGGTGTGAAAACGGTGCGTGGCGAGGTCTGAGTTCAACCGCTCTCACGGGGCCGAGTCGACCACGTATCGTCCGCTGACGTTGTGCAAGGACCTTTTCGGACGATGGGGTGGCCTGATTACCGATGTGGCTGTTTGATCGAGAGGCCTGTTCACGCCCGCCCCGTGGGTTTTCACCGTCCCGATGTATCCATACGGTTGCAAACTCTGCGTTGATCCCATGCCAGCCTTGTTGCAGACTTACCGGCGTTTTCTTCGGTCCACTCCCAGTTGACCATTTGCCCCAGGATGTTTGATGCCTAAATTACTGAGCTTTCCTACCGCGTGCTGGGTATTGGCCCTGCTGGTTGTCGCAGGCTGCTCGTCAAAGAAGCCGGCCATCTATGAGCATGAGAACTTTGACGATGCGGGCACTTTTTCCCGCACCTATCCGGTGTCCGATGCCGCGACCTGTGAAGCGGCCCGCCGGGCACTGCTGAGTCAGGGCTACATCATCACCAGCAGCGATCCCAAAGTCATCAGCGGCCACAAAAGCTTCCAACAAACCGGCGAAACCCACATGGAGATCAGCTTCAACGTGGTCTGTGCGCCGGACGGCAGTGCCGACAGCCGGACCACGATGTTTGCCAACGCCTTGCAGGATCGCTACGCGCTGAAGAAGGTCAACAACTCGGCGAGCCTGGGGGTCGGTGTGCTGGGTTCGGTATCGATGCCGATTGGTTCGACAGACGACTCGATGGTGAAGGTCGCCAGCGAAACCGTAGCGTCTTCCAAGTTTTACGATCGCTTCTTCGGGCTGGTGGAAAATTTCCTGCCGCCTGAGGTGAAGAAGGCGGCGCACATCGAGGAAAAGCCCAAGACTGACCTCGGCATGCCCGAGCCTGTACCCGGTAAACCTGCCGCGCTGACTGAGCAGAAGCCTGCGGCTGCACCGGCACCGGCACCTGCTGCTGCGCCAACTACGCCATCGCCGGCCCCGTTGGCCACGCCGGCAACCCAGCCTGCGCCCGCTGCCGAACAAAGCAGCGAACCGATGCCTGCGCCGGCTGAACCGGAGCCGTTGAAGGCCGAAACGGCAGCCCCTGTCGAAACGCCAGCCGCCACGACGCCCGCACCGCAAACGCCGGCCGAGCCAAGCGGCTCGCCAGCGGTTGAACCAACACCAGCGCAGTGAGCGATTAGCCGGAATTACCTGTAAGGTCAGACGCCGCGCCTCATCGCACTGATCAAGATCCGTTGGGGCGAGTAAGCTTGCCCTGCGAATTTGGGGGGGCAGGCGATTTCAATGGCGCTGGAAGATTGCATTCGCCAGCAAGCCGGCTCCTACGGATCGCGTGCACCCCGCCGATACGTCATTCGCCGCAGATCCCGTGTACTCGCGTGTACCCCGTTGATACGTCATTCGCCGCAGATCCCTTGTGGGAGCGCGCTTGCCCGCGATGCGGTGTGTCAGACAACGATGATGCCGCTGGAAGACTGCATTCGCCAGCAAGCCGGCTCCTACGGACGTCATTCCCCCACAATATGGCATTCGCCGCAGACCCCGCATACGCACGCGTTTTCGTCGATACGTCATCCGCCGCGGATCCCCTGTACACACGTGCACCCCACCGATACGTCGTTCGCTGCAGACCCCGTGTAGGAGCGCGCTTGCCCGCGATGCGGTTTGTCAGACAACGATGATGCCGCTGGAAGAATGCATTCGCCAGCAAGCCGGCTCCTACGGATCGCATACCCCTGCCAATATGTCATTCGCCGCAGATCCCGTTTACGCACGCGTACCCCGTCGATACGTCATCCGCCGCAGATCCCGTTTACACGCGTACCGCCGCCGATACGTCGTTCGCCGCAGATCCCGGCGTACGCATGCGTACCCCACCGATACATCATCTGCCGCAGATCCCCTGTAGGAGCGCGCTTGCCCGCGAAGGCGTTGGGTCAGGCGATGTTAAGGGGGCGGGCAGATTATGTTCGTCGTCCATCACCCCAAAAACAGCTTGTACGCAGGGTTCCTGGTTTCGTCCCAATACGGATAGCCAATCTCGGCCAGCGCCTGCGGCACCAGATGCCGTTCGTCCTCCGGCACCACCAGGCCCGCGACCACTCGTCCATCCGCCGAGCCGTGGTTGCGGTAGTGGAACATCGAGATATTCCACCGACCGCCCAGCTTGTTGAGAAAGTTGAACAGCGCCCCCGGCCGCTCGGGGAATTCAAAACGCATCACCACCTCGTCGTTCACCCGCTCCGAATGGCCACCCACCATGTGACGCAAGTGGAGCTTGGCCAGTTCGTTGTCGGTGAGGTCGAGCACCGGGAATCCCTGCTCAGTGAGGCTTGCGATCAATGCCTTGCGCGGGTCGGTGTCCGGATGGGTCTGCACGCCGACAAAAATGTGCGCTTCGCGATCGGTGTGGTAGCGGTAGTTGAATTCGGTGATCTGGCGCTTTCCGATGGCCTCGCAGAACGCCTTGAAGCTGCCCGGCTGTTCGGGAATGGTCACGGCAATGATGGCTTCTCGGCCTTCGCCCAGTTCGGCGCGCTCTGCCACATGACGCAAACGGTCGAAATTGACGTTGGCGCCGGAGTCGATGGCGACAAATGTCTGCCCGGTGACTCCGTATTGCTCGGTGTACTTCTTGATCCCGGCCACGCCCAGGGCGCCGGAGGGTTCGGTGATTGAGCGGGTATCGTCGTAGATGTCCTTGATCGCCGCGCAGATCTCGTCGGTGCTGACGGTGATCACCTCATCGACGTAGTCCTTGCAGATCTCGAAGGTGTAATGGCCGATCTGCGCCACGGCCACCCCATCGGCAAACAGCCCGACCTGCTGCAAGACCACCCGCTCGCCGTAGGCCATCGCCTGCTGCAGGCAGTTGGAATCGTCCGGCTCCACGCCGATCACCTTGATCTCCGGGCGCAGGTATTTCACGTACGCCGCGATGCCGGCAATCAGTCCGCCGCCCCCCACCGGCACGAAAATCGCGTCCAGCGGGCCCTGATGTTGACGCAGGATTTCCATTGCCACCGTGCCTTGCCCGGCAATGGTGTCGGGGTCGTCATACGGGTGGACGTAAACGTAGCCGTGTTCTTCGACCAGCTGCAGCGAATGCGCCAGCGCCTCGGGAAATGAGTCGCCGTGCAGCACGACCTTTCCGCCGCGCGAGCGGACGCCTTCGATCTTGATTTCCGGCGTGGTCTTGGGCATCACGATGGTCGCCGACACGCCCAGGGTCTTCGCCGCCAGCGCCAGGCCCTGGGCGTGGTTGCCAGCCGACGCCGTGACCACGCCGCGGGCCAGTTCTTCCGGGCTCAATTGCGTGAGCTTGTTGTACGCGCCGCGAATCTTGAACGAGAACACCGGCTGCAAATCTTCACGCTTGAGCAGCACCTGATTGCCCAAGCGCTCGGACAGCTGTCGGGCGGCGTGCAGCGGGGTTTCCACGGCGACGTCGTAGACACGGGAGTTGAGGATTTTCTTCACGTAACGATTGAGCAGGTCGCCTTGGTCGTTCGGGTGCAACGTCATAGGGGTCATTGCGCGGGCCTCGTGGTCGGGCCTGACACGATCAAAGACGCAGGGAAAAAGGCGAGGGAAGGGCGGATGATCATGTCTGGCTCCTGGTGTGTTTTTGGCCCGGAGACAGAGAGAAAAAACCCGCCTCTAGGGCGGGTTGGGTGCAAACGTCGGCTAACCCGCCATGACTGGAATGGCGGTAATAATAATCTGGCCGACGAAGTGCTTGGGTAAGTTCATGCCGCTGAGACTATGGCGAACCGAGCGCAGCCGTCAAGAGTGGATGAGTCAACCTTTTCGCGTGCAAGCGCTCCTACACGAACTAAGTGTCGTGGAGTGTTCAACCGATCTTCATTTTTTGTTCATCACGGCACTTTAGGGTGAGGGCTGTAGTCAGTGAATCTACCGTTCGATTAGAGCGGCAAGTCGCGATCATTTACACAGAATCTGCCACGAGGGCGCACCCATGGATGAGTACCAGGAAGAGCTGTTGGAATACCGGGCATCTGAGCTGGACCCGCTGGAACCTGCGGATGATGCGACCGAGCTGTAATGCCAGGTGCGTGATGCTCAGCGCGACTGCCGCTGGCTGCGTCGAAACGCTCCGGGCGTTTGCCCGGTCCAGCGCTTGAAGGCGCGCTGGAACGCCTCGGCTGAAGCAAAACCCAGCAAGTAGGCGATCTCGCCAAAAGCCAGTTCGGTGTCGCGGATATAGGTCATGGCGAGGTCGCGCCGGGTGTCATTGAGGATCGCCCGGAACTGCGTGCCCTCATCTGCCAACTTGCGTCGCAGCGTCCAGGTCGGCAGCTTCAGGCGCGCCGCCACCTCCTCAAGGTCCGGCTCCCTCCCGCCATTCAATAACGGCCCCAGCAATTGGGTGATGCGTTCGCGCAGGCTGCGAGTGCGCGTGAGTTGCGCCAGCTCCTGTTCACATAAATGTGTCAGCAGTCGCCACGTACTCGGCACATGATCGAGGTTGCGCAAACCCAGCTGCGCCTGGCCAAGGCGCAGCTGATTGGCACCGGCAGCAAAGGTGACCGGCTGCTTGCAGAGGGCGGCGTACTCGTCAGCATACGCAGGCGCGTCAAATTCGATCTCCAGGCGTTCGGCCATCAACTGAGTCCCGCTCAGCGTTGACAGCTGATGCAGCCAGCCGCTCAGGATCGAATCCACCACAAACCGGTTGTAATCGTTGTACGGATTGATCGAATAAAAGCGCAGCCAGGCGCCTTCGCTGTCCTCGTGAAAGCTTGATTGACCGCGGTAGTTCGAGCCGTAAAGGGCCTCAAATCGAATCAAGGTACGCGCCGCTTCACGGACCGTAGGCGCCTGAGCGGCGGTGATGCCGGCCAGCCCGGCGTGACTCAGGCGGCTGGCTTGACCCATGCGCAACCCCAGCGCAGGCGTGGCGGTCAGTTCGATAGCGGCATGACCCAGACGCATGTAACGCGGTATCGACAGCCGCGCGCCGGCCTGTGCCAGCCGGGCGGCGTCCAGCCCATACTGCTCCAGCAAGGGTTGCGAGTCTTTGCCTGCGCTGCGAACCGCGTCGGCGAGGCTGTGGACAAAACCCACGGACAAATCGCCCAGACGCACGCGAGGAGAGTTCATCCGTCACAGCCACAGATTGATCAGGCGCGCACCTTGACCGGGGCGCACCCCTTTGGGGGCGGCACTGATGGATTGTTCGGCGATGCTTTGCCCGCCCCGGCTGGCGAAACTGTGGCCCGCGCTGCCGAGGTCCCAGAATTGGCCGCGCATGAACACGCCGATGCCCGCCTTGGCGGTGCTTGCCGGCGTCAGGGCCAGTCGACGCCAGGCTTCGCCTTCGGTCATGGGCTTGGCGTCCAGGTGCAGATGGGTCGCCAGCGCCTGGTGCTTGTCGGTGCGCCACGGCTGTGACCAGCCGCCACTGCCTGCCACGTAGGCCGGGACGGCGATCAGTTCGGCTCCGCTGGCGTTGAGCCGCGCGTAGTTGTCCGGGTACCAGCTGTCACTGCCGATCAACGTGGCCAACCGGCCAGCCGGCGTCTGGATGACATTCAGGGGCGCGTCCTTGCCCGGACGAATGTAGCCGCGCTGGTTCCAGCCCGGAAACAGCTGGCGCTGCGGCTGCCCCAAGGGACTGCCGTCGGGACCGAACACCAGACTGCTGTTGTAGAGTGCGCCACGGCCGATGTGTAACTCTCCGCCTTCCACTGTGGGACTTGGCAGCACGATCGAGCCCGCCACCAGCGTCACGCCAAACTCGCGGGCCAGCCCGCCGAACAGGTTCTGGTAATCCTGCGCCATGCTGCGTGCTTTCATGCGCAGACGCGCATCATCGAAACGGCTGCTCCCGCGCGCATGAATCACGGCGTCGAGAAACAGCAGCGGATTGCTGAACGCCAGCCAGTTCATGGCTTCATCAAGGGTAGTGGCCTGATAGAACTGGGCCTTCTCGTCCACAGCCAGTAGCCAGGTGCCAATGTGCTCGGGCAGCACCACGATGGTTTTGTCATTGAGCAGCCCGTGGTCGCGAGCTTGCAGCAGATAAGACGCGAGCTTGCGATGCAGGCGCTTGACGCTGGAGTAATCGGAGGGGAATAGCTCGGGCTGGATACCCAGCAAATTGCCGTGTTCCCCAGGCTGCCCGTCGTTGATCACCACTTGAATGCGCAGGTCGGTCAGGTAATGGCCGACATGGCGCTTGCTCGTCCACAGCCCGTAGCTGACGAGCAGAATCGCCAGCACCGCAGCGGTCAGTGAACCCAGAACTTTGCGCATGTAGAAAAAATACACCCTTGGAAGCGAGCGCACAGGGCGCCATGACGTGCCGGAAGGCTACGGCAAAACGGTGCTTTGGAGAAGGCGTACGGCTGCGTCGGCGGCGCGAGACGTGCTGCTGACGTTGTGTCTGTGATCAACGCGGCACCAAATGACCGGGGCAATGCCTGCCCTATCATCCGTGCGCGCGTTGATCATTAACTTGTTACTTACGGCCATTGAGCAGGAGCGTGGTGCTGTTTACTGTCTGCGCTATGCATTGGGCCTCATCTTTAGCCCTGCTGATCAGACGGGCACCGCAGAGCGCCCGCATCCCGTGATGATGTTGATGGAGTTTTCGTATGGCCGCCCCCCACTACCCGCATCTGCTGGCTCCGCTGGACCTGGGTTTCACCACGCTGCGCAACCGCTCGCTGATGGGCTCGATGCACACGGGGCTGGAAGAGAAGCCGGGCGGGTTCGAGCGCATGGCGGTGTATTTTGCCGAACGCGCGCGCGGCGGGGTCGGCTTGATGGTGACCGGCGGCATTGCGCCCAACGCAGAAGGCGGGGTGTACTCGGGCGCGGCCAAGCTGACCACGCCCGAAGAGGCGGCCAACCACCGCATCGTCACCAAGGCGGTGCATGAAGCCGGCGGCAAGATCTGCATGCAGATTCTTCACGCGGGGCGCTATGCCTACAGCCCCAAACAAGTGGCCCCAAGCGCGATTCAGGCGCCGATCAATCCGTTCAAGCCAAAAGAGCTGGACGAAGAGGGCATCGAAAAACAGATTCAGGATTTCGTGACATGCGCGACGCTGGCGCAGACTGCCGAATACGATGGCGTCGAAATCATGGGCTCCGAAGGCTATTTCATTAACCAGTTCCTGGTGGCCCACACCAATCATCGAATCGACCGTTGGGGCGGCAGCTACGAAAACCGCATGCGCCTGCCGGTGGAGATCGTGCGGCGGGTGCGGGAAGCCGTGGGCGCGAACTTCATCATCATCTATCGCCTGTCGATGCTCGACCTGATCGACGGTGGCAGCACGTGGGAAGAAGTGGTGCAGTTGGCCCAAGCCATCGAGCAGGCCGGCGCGACCCTGATCAACACCGGCATCGGCTGGCACGAGGCGCGCATTCCGACCATTGCCACTAAAGTGCCGCGCGCGGCGTTCGCCAAAGTGACGGCGAAAATGCGGGGCTCGGTGTCGATCCCGCTGATCACCACCAACCGCATCAACACCCCTGAAGTCGCCGAACAGATCCTGGCCGAAGGGGACGCCGACATGGTGTCCATGGCGCGCCCGTTCCTGGCCGACCCCGAGTTCGTCAACAAGGCCGCGGCCGGACGGGGCGATGAAATCAACACCTGCATTGGCTGCAACCAGGCGTGTCTGGATCATACCTTTGGCGGCAAGCTCACCAGCTGCCTGGTCAACCCGCGCGCCTGCCACGAGACCGAGCTTAACTATCTGCCGGTCACCCAGGTTCGCAAGATCGCCGTGATCGGTGCCGGCCCTGCGGGTCTGGCGGCCGCTACCGTGGCGGCCCAGCGTGGTCATGAGGTCACCTTGTTCGACTCGGCCAGCGAAATCGGCGGGCAGTTCAATATCGCCAAGCGCATACCCGGCAAGGAAGAGTTCTACGAAACCCTGCGCTACTTCGGCCGCAAGCTTGAGACCACCGGTGTTGACCTGCGCTTGAACACCCGTGTGAAGGTCGATGACCTGCTCGGCCAAGGCTATGACGAAGTGATTCTCGCGACCGGCATCGCGCCGCGCACACCGGCCATCCCCGGCGTCGACAACCCCAAGGTATTGAGTTATCTGGACGTGATCCTGGCGCGCAAGCCGGTCGGCAAGTCCGTCGCCGTGATCGGTGCCGGCGGCATTGGCTTTGACGTGTCCGAATACCTCGTCCATCAAGGCGAGGCCACCAGCCTGGACCGTGATGCGTTCTGGGACGAGTGGGGCATCGACACGCAACTGGCCGCGCGCGGCGGTGTGGCCGGGATAAAAGCCCATCCTCATGCGCCTGCGCGTCAGGTGTTTCTGTTGCAGCGCAAGGCCACCAAGGTTGGCGACGGCCTGGGCAAAACCACCGGCTGGATTCACCGCACCGGACTCAAGAACAAACAAGTGCAAATGCTCAACAGCGTCGAGTATCTGAAAATCGACGACGCCGGGCTGCACATTCGCATCGGTGCGGAGGGTGAAGAGAAGCTGCTGCCCGTGGACAACGTGGTGATCTGCGCCGGGCAAGACCCACTGCGTGAGCTGTACGAAGGACTGCAGGCAGCAGGGCAGAGCGTGCACTTGATCGGCGGCGCCGACGTGGCGACCGAGCTCGACGCCAAACGCGCGATTGATCAGGGGTCGCGGTTGGCGGCGGGGTTGTAGGGGCTATGCTGCGGCGAATTTAGCGCGGCAGGGCTGCACACGCTGGCGGCTTGGGGCCTCCAGCGGGGGCGGGTGAATTTACCAGCTGCCGTAGGGAATACCGTGCTGGTCGATCCAGGCTTGAGCCTTTGGATTAGGTGCTCGGTAAAACAACCCTTTTCCGTTTCGGTAAGGGCCAAGAGGCTCTACCTTGGCTTGGTACCGCCCGACCTCTTTGAAGCCTAGGCATGGCCCACCCATCCAAACCATGACAATTCCTCCGGGTGCCATTCCCAAGGTGATGACGTTCCGGTAATCCTTTTTCCATTTATTTGGAACGAGACAAAATGCTTCTGTAGGACGAACCATTTCGGCTCGCACCCACTGAGGAATCCGGATGCTAATTTTGTAAGCTTGAGGTTCTACCAGCGACTGCCAGCGCAGGAGAAGTTGGTCTGGCAAATCGACATTATTGATGGGTTTCCCCCCGGATCCTCCCTTATGCCACCCGTCGGGTTTGCGCGTGTAACCTGCAACACCGCCATGCACGTTGAAGAAAACGTAGCCGCGCTGGTCAAGGACATCAACACTTTCCACCCACACCTCCATGTGTTTGGGTGCAGCGAAGCCCACATACCAGGCCGGATAAGGCAGCTTCACGGGTGGCGGTATCGAGCCACCCGTTGCACACGCGCTGAGACTGAGTAACAAAACAACCGCGCAGAACAGGCGCCTCATGCTGAATAAATGGCATGCGATTGATCGTACTTGCAGGCGCGGTGGGCCGGACGGCAACACGATTACGTCTGGATTGCGCCGAAGATTCAGATGCGCATTCACGGTGGAGTTACCAGCTTCCATAGGGAATACCGTGCTGGTCGATGTAGGCTTTGTTCTCAGGTTCAAGCGGTATGTACTTGCCTTTGCTGGCTCCGCGGTAAGGTCCAAGCGGTTCGACTTTAGCGTGGTAACGGCCCACTTCTTTGAAGTTGAGACAGGATCCACCTATCCAAACCTTGATGATCCCGCCTGGGGCCATCCCTAAAGTTATGGTGTCGCGGTAATCCTCTTGCCACTCACCTGCCCACTGGCAAAACCCTTGCTCTGGCTTAAGCATCTCATCGCGCACCCATTGTGGTATCCGGATGCTAATTTTGTAAGCTTGAGGTTCTACCAGTGACTGCCAGCGCAGGAGAAGTTGGTCTGGCAGATCGACATTACTAATCGGTTTGCCCCCGGATCCTCCCTTATGCCAGCCCTCGGGTTTGCGCGTGTAACCTGCAACACCGCCATGCACGTTGAAGAAAACAAAGCCGCGCTGGTCAAGTACATCAACACTTTCCACCCAAACCTCCATGTGTTTGGGTGCAGCGAAGCCCACATACCACGCCGGATAAGGCAGCTCGACGGGTGGCGGTATCGAGCCACCCGTTGCACACGCGCTGAGACTGACTAACCAAACAACCGCGGAGACCAGGCGCCTCATGCTGGAGGTACAGTTGGTTACGCATTGCGTTTGTCGACGCCGCAGACCGGGCCTACCCTCGATTACATCTGAATTGCGCCGAAGATTCTTGTGGGCACTCATGGTGGAATTACCAGCTTCCATAGGGAATACCGTGCCGGTCGATGTAGGCTTTGTTCTCAGGTTCAAGTGGTATGTACTTGCCTTTGCTAGCCCCACGGTAGGGACCGCGCGGCTCAATTTCAGCCTGAAAGCGACCAACTTCTTTATCTTTAATACAACCTGCACCTATCCATACCTTAACAATGCCACCGGGAGCCATACCTAGGCTGATCGTTTGCGGAAAGAGCGTCACAACCTTTTGATCCCAAGTACAGAACACTCGTTGAGGCTTTACCATCTCGTCACGAACCCACTGTGGAACACTGATTGTTATCTTGTAAGCCTGAGGCTCCGCCAGCGACTGCCAACGTAAGTGGATACGCTCAGGGAGGTCTACATTGTTTATGGGTTTTCCTCCCCCGCCTTCTGTAGGCCATCCTTCGACAGTGCCGGTATAGCTAGCCCGGCCGCCATGCACTCGATAAAAGGCGAGCCCGCGCTGGTCAAGCACATCAACGCCCTCCACCCACACTTCCATATGGCGAGGCGCGATAAGGCTGACATACCATGCGGGGTAAGGAAGTTTCGGTGTCGGCGGCAACCTCGGGCCACTCGCACAGGCACTTAGGCTGCAGACCAAAATTACCGCACAGGCCAGGCGCCTCATGCTGGATAACCTTCTTGCGGACGGTTGAGGTGCACGTTACGGCGGTTCAGCGCTGCCGGTCTGCTCAGTAAGAAAGGCCCTATCGGGGTCCAATGTGCAGACATGTGGATGTAACGCGCTCTTAGCAACACTTCCTGCGTGGGTTCAAGTCGCACGGCCTGGTTTGCCATGACCTGCCGTATGATTTGCTCGTTGATAGGCTTGAGCTCATCTGGCAATTCGAGCCCAGGCCACTCTTCCAGCCCTTTGAAAGGAACGCCATGACGCACGCCCAACTCGCGCATCACCCGAAGCGCAATGAGGGCCAGTTCACCGCGGATAGGCCGCTCCAGCGTGACGGTAACCCAGTAATCCTGCGTAACCGACTCAGCCTTGCCCCGAGGACTGGTCGGTGCAGGCCATGCCTTGACCGCAACAGTCCCTTCACGCGCCGCGCCTGATTCGCGTAGCACCTTGGCCTGGCCATCCGCGCTGAGCCAGATCGGATGGGCTTCGATTCTCTGACGCTCGCCGACACTGGCCTTGCGTGGCCGTATCATCCATAACTTTTCTCGGGCACGAGGCAGGTAGCCGCCACCGATATCCGAATGCGCGCCGGGCAGGCCGATTTGCAGGTGGGTGGAGTGCACGGCGTTAAGAGAGAAATCAGCCCGATATTCATCGAGAGCGTGCAGCTGGATAACTTGTCGGGCACAGTCAGGTGGAAGGTAAAGGTTGACCCCGCGATTGACGTCATTGCCTGGACTGAAGTCGCCATGCAAAGGGTCTGAGATCGCCGCAACGGTGTCGAAAAGGCCGATCATGTTAATGCACACATCATCGACGGCGAGCTTTTCCAAAGCTCTGGGCCGACCACTGCTGAGTATCGCGGCAAGGATTCCGCGGCCAGGCTTGAGCACCTCATTGGCAAAGTGCCGAGCGGCAGCCGCGCCACGGCTGAAGCCAAAGATGTCGAACTCGACTCGGACGATAGTCACGTTGGGATTTCTATCGACAAGATTTCGAAGTTGAGGGTCGATGAGGCCGGCAGTCTGCTTCACTCGAGCGATGACCCCGCTCTCGCCCTGACCTAAACCCTGACCAATTAGCGTTGCATCTGCACCACCGCTATAAGTGCCAATACCTTCGACGTAAACCCTGACGTACCCAATCTCGGCATCTTCGCTTAACGGCGTAGCAGTGTTATCCGGATACAAATCATACAAATGCGCCACATTGCTCGGCGCATTCCCGTAACTGTTATCCGGCGCGCTGTTGAACCCGCTCCCGTCAAACTCGCCAAACCCGTACTGCTCGCATGTTGCCGCAATGCTCTCCAGTTCTTCGGCAGTGAAACTGTTCAGATCCTGACGCCGACACTGCTCCGTCGCCGCCGCATTGCTCTGGTTGTTGCCGGTGCCGTCGAAGAACAGGCCAATCCTCAGGGTGATGCCCTCGGTGAGCCCTTCGGTGATCTCCTCTTCCTCCTCTTCCTCTTCCAATGGCTCGGGCTCTAGTTCAGGCCCGGTATCGACCGTCGCGCTCTGCTCGGAGTGGGTGTTACTGCCGCGAAGGCTGGGTCCAAGCCCATGCAGGTCCGATGGAGCCTCCAGCCCCGCCGGCAAGACGGGCAGAATTGCCGCCTGTGTGGCTTTTGGTCTGAAGTCGAAGTGCGCGGCCTTGATCAGGTAGTCGCCGGCGGTGCCGGATTCGATGCTGCATTGCTCAATGGCGAGGTAGCTGCCGCCTGCATTGAGAACGATGCGTTTCTTGGCGGTGATGTGAATTTCGTCTTCGGTGCTGGTGATGTTCAGGCCTTGGCGGGCCAGCAGTTCCAGATGATCGTTTTGCGCCTGGATACTCACCGGTCCCTGGTTGGCGATCAGTTTGATCCCGAGCTTTCGCACGAACACGCTCAGCCCCTGGCCGATGCCCATGAAGAGTTTTTTGACGACACTGATGTCGGCTGCGCCGCCCGCGTTGAGCATCAGGTTGTCTTGTGCGGCCAGTTGCAGATGCCCGCCGCTGGTCAGCGCAATGCCCTGCGGGGCGCTAAGCAGAAGGACGGATTGCTGCAGTGCGTCGAGGTTTTCTGTCAGCAGATCGAGCTGCGCCTGCACATCCGCTGGATCCGCCTGGCTGAGAGCGGCGTCGGCCGATAGCCGTTCGAGCTGTTCGCCGGCGTGCTGCAAGCGACCCACTGCAGCGTCCATGTCCAGCTGCTTGCCTTGGGCTTTGGTCTGTTCATCCGCACTGATAAACAGCCCATCCCCGGCCCGAATCGCACCCCGGCCATCGGTACGCAACTCGAACCCTTCACCACGCTTGAGCTTCTCGTCATCGACCAGATGCCCGAGATTCAGCTGGGTCTTGCCGCTGTGTTCGGTGCTGAGTTTGATGTGCTCCTTGCCGCGCTCGTCCTCCATGCGCAGTTTGTTGTTGGCCGGGGTACGCAGCACGTTGCGGGTGTAGTCCCGGCGTAGCAGCGTGACGTGATCCGGATGGCGGCTGTCGTGCAACGCGTGGGCGATGTACGGCCGGTCGGGGTCGCCTTGTTCAAACGCAATCGCCACTTCGGTGCCGCAGATCAGCGGCAGATGCAGGCCATGAGTGTCGCCGGCATAAGGTCTGGCCAAACGCAACCACAGGCTCTCCTGACCCAGCTTCCAGCTGTCGCGGTCGAATAAGAAGCTGACCTTGTAGCGGCCTTCACTGTCGATGTGGCTGTACGGATCGTTGGCCAGCGAACTGGTCACACGCGCCGGAACAGTCCCGGCCATCTTCGGTTTTCCAAGCAACGGCGGTCGGAAGCACAGGCTTTCCGAGTAGGGAATCGCCTCGAAGCTCAGCTCGAAACTGCGGTCCCGCGCGGCACGCAATACCAATCGGGTAACAACCGCACCCGGTTCAAACGCCTGGGGGGCACCGCCTGAAACGTCGAGCACCTGCGCCAACCCCAATGACGCACTGCTACAAACACCACTCAGCCGGGTTTGATTATTCAGATACCGCTCATGGCGCAACCGCCCATAGAAGAACCCGCTTTCCCCCAGCAAGTCCTCATCCTGATCGAGCTTGTCGCCCAAGGCTTTGTAGGGCTCGGCATAGTGATACGCCTCGCCATAGGTGGTCGTATCCCCCCGCGTCTGATCCACCGAACCGTCCAGCCACGCACGGGCATCGCGAGGGTGATAAGCCCGAAAGTGGATGCTTTTTTCGACCACCTCATGACTCGCCTGCAGCTGCCAGACGCTGTCTTGCTCATTGCTTCCCAAACCCGACTGCGGGCGATACGGAAGATTGATCCGCGGCTTGACGTAATGCCGCTGGTCGTCGTGAAACTCGACCACCGCAAGACCCAGTCGCTCGTCGTTCGTAAAGCGATACCAGATCCCCACTTCCGCCAGCAGCCGCGAAATAAAGGCCAGGTCACTCTCGCCGTACTGCATCACCTGCTCGCGCCGCGGATAGTCGCGCACCAGGGTGAACCGGAAATCCTGCCCCTCGAAATCATGCCGCGTGCGCAAAACGCTCTCGACGATCTCCGGCACCGACTGGCGCTGATAAATCCGGTATTGCTTGCCACGCCCGAGCAAGGCCAGCAACGGCTGCAGCGTCACTTCGTAGCGCGCTTCATCCGCCGAGCCCGAGAGCCGCTTGAAACCGGTAATCACGCCATGCAGCGTCCGCAGCGCTTGGACCTTCGGCACCGGCAAGCCCCGAATGGCTTTGGGCAAGGTATGCGGGGCAGCATGCAGGCTGAACTGGGCGCTCTTGCCCAGGATTTGATCGGCCGCGATGTCGCGATCAAGGGAAGTGAATTCGATGCGGTAAAGAAACGGCTGGCTTAGCTGTTCCTCCCCCTCGAACGCCAAGACATCAAGGGGCGCAGCGAGGCCATGGACAACGAGCGCGTGGCGGCTGTGATCAAAGAAAGGTGGCAGTACGGTGAGCATGGATGAGCGTCCCTGGCAGGAAGAAGCGCCCCTGACCGGTCAAGCAAAAACCGGATCAACTCGTCCATGAGAGAGGGCTGAAGCGGGCGAAGATGCGGCATTTCAAAGCCCCATTCCATAGCCAAAACACGAAGAAGAAGCGTCCTAATAAAAGTCAGGAATCGCCCTACACAGCGCGCAAAAACGGCGATCAAACGCGAGGGTGCTAGACTCGCGCACCTTCCGTTACCCGACCCAAACACATGTTTGCTGTTACGTCACCCATGCCGCCCGCACCGCTGCAACGCCTGCATTTCGACTGGCTCCAGTCGGCCGGCGTGCAGCTGGCGATCCTGCGTCTGGACCTGGTCGATCCGCTGATCAGCGGCAATAAATGGTTCAAGCTCAAGCATCACCTGAAAGCAGCTGGGCGAGCCGGTGCCCGGGGTGTCATCAGCCTGGGCGGTGCGCATTCCAATCACCTTCATGCGCTGGCGGCGGCAGGCAAGCGGTTTGGTTTTGCCACCGTCGGGCTGATGCGCGGGCATGCGGTCGAGACGCCGACGGTGCTGGATCTGCAAGCTTTCGGCATGGAACTGCACTGGCTGGGTTACGCCGGCTATCGTGCGCGGCATGCTGCCGACTTCTGGGACCCGTGGCGTGAACGTTATGCCCACCTGTTTCCGGTGCCGGAAGGCGGTGGCGGGCTTGATGGCGCGTTGGGGTGCGCCGACATCGTTCATCAGGCGCGTAGTCAGCTTGGCCAGTTGGATTGGCAGGATTACGACGCCTGGTGGCTCGCGTGCGGGACCGGCACGACGCTCGCCGGGCTGGTGCTGGCCGAAGCGGGGCAACATGAAGTGATCGGCGCAATGGCGGTGCCTGCACATCATGGGGTCGAACGGAACATCCAAGCCATTCTTGAGCCCTTTGCGAGCAAGCTCGCTCCCACGAGTGCGATGTCTTTCCGCACCGATGAGGTGTTATCCAGCACGGGGAACTATCGGCTGGTGGATGCCAGTCGCGGAGGTTTTGCCAAGACCGATTCGGCCTTGCTGGACTTCATGGCTCACCATGAGGCCGAGTCCGCTGTTCCCTTTGAGCCCCTGTATACCGCCAAGGCCTTGATGGCCCTGCGCGAAGCGGTGGAGGCGGGGCAGATCGCCGAGGGCACGCGACTGATCTTCCTGCACACGGGAGGATTGCAGGGCAGGCGGACCTTCGACCTCGCATCGGCGCGTCGCTGACGGTTGCCGAGCCATCTGGGCTTCCTGGCGAAAGCGCCGGTCGGCATCTAGAGCAGCGTCATCCCGAATCGCCCAAACACTGGCATGAATCCTGCGCACGAGAGAGATCAACAGGTCGGTCCTGAATACGTCGGTGACACTTCTGGAGTCAGGCGAGCGGGGCGCTGTACCGATAATCGGATCTTTCCCACGCGCGCCGAGGTTTGCATGACCACTCCCGTCTCTGAGCAGGTGGAGCCTGCCACTTTGCGAAAAGTCATCGTTGCGGCCGCCATCGGCAATTTCGTCGAATGGTTCGATTTCGCCGTCTATGGATTTCTGGCCACTACCATCGCCCAGCAGTTCTTTCCCAGCGGCGACGCCAGCGTCGCGCTGTTGAAAACCTTTGCGGTGTTCGCGGTTGCTTTCGCGTTCAGGCCCCTTGGCGGGGTGTTTTTCGGCATGCTCGGCGACCGCATTGGCCGCAAACGCACATTGGCGTTCACCATTCTGCTGATGGCCGGGGCCACGACGATCATCGGCTTGTTGCCCACTTATGCAGCGATCGGGGTCACCGCGCCGATTCTGTTGACGATCATCCGCTGCGCCCAGGGTTTTTCCGCCGGGGGCGAATACGCCGGTGCATGCGCTTACCTGATGGAGCACGCACCGCGCACGCAACGGGCGTGGTACGGGAGTTTCGTGCCGGTGTCGACCTTCTCGGCATTCGCGGCAGCGGCCATCATCGCTTACGCGCTTGAGGCTTCGCTCAGCGCAGAGGCCATGGGCAGTTGGGGGTGGCGGCTTCCGTTTCTGATTGCGGCACCGTTGGGTCTGGTCGGGTTGTACCTGCGCTGGAAGCTCGACGAAACGCCAGCGTTTCAAGCGGTCAAAGAGGAACATGCAGTCGCTCATTCGCCGTTGAAAGAAACCCTGCGCAACCACGGCGCCGCGATCTGTTGCCTGGGGGCTTTCGTGTCGCTGACGGCGCTGTCGTTCTACATGTTCACCACTTATTTCGCGACGTACTTGCAGGTCGCCGGTGGCCTGACCCGGGCTACCGCGTTGCTGGTGTCGTTGATTGCGCTGCTGTTCGCGGCTGCGATCTGTCCACTGGCCGGGGCGTTTTCCGACAAGGTCGGGCGGCGCGCGACAGTGGTCAGCACCTGCGCCTTGCTCATCGTGGTGGTGTATCCCTCGTTCCTCATGGCGAGTTCCGGTTCGTTTGCAGCGTCGATTGTCGGTGTGATGCTGCTGGCGATCGGTGCCGTGCTGTGTGGCGTGGTCACGGCGGCCTTGCTGTCGGAGACTTTTCCTACGCGCACTCGCTACACCGCCTCGGCGATTACTTACAACATGGCGTACACCATTTTCGGTGGAACAGCGCCGCTGATGGCAACTTGGCTGATTGGCGCAACGGGCAGCAACCTGGCGCCGGCGTTTTACCTGATTGTGATTGCCCTGTTGGCGCTGGCGGGCGGGCTGGCCTTGCCGGAAACGTCCAGGGTGTCGCTGCATGAGGTCGAAGGTTCGCTGACGTCGCGGGGCAAGCTGCAGACAGCAGTCTGAAGCCGCGCCATCGGCTGAGGCGTGCCGTGGTCCGACGATCGCGGTGGGTCAGTCAGCCATCAAGGGACACGACAAATGCATTCGCGGGCAAGCGCGCTCCTACAATGGATCGCGTTAACCGCGGAATTTGCGTAGTCCACAAACCTGCAGGAGCGCGCTGCCCGCGAAGACGTTGGGTCAGCAATACACGCGGCGGCTGAAAGGATGCATTCGCGGGCAAGCGCGCGCCAACAGCGGATTGCTTCAGACGCGGAATATGCGCCATGCACAAACCTGTAGGAGCGCGCTTGCCCGCGAAGACGGCCACGCATTCAGCACCGGTCTCGGCTGACACCCCATGACAACGCAGGCTCTAACAGGGTGGCTTTGCCGTTAAGTACCAAAAAGACTGCGGTCACGATCAACGCACAAACCGGCAACAAAACATGGCAGCGCTGCCCCAAAAAATGGCACATTGGCGACCCCTTGCGCCGCTGACATGTTCTGTAACGAGTTCCACGGCGCGTCAACGTTCGACGGATGCACCCGATGGCCGTTACCCGCACCGCAACTTCGCCCGCGACCGGCGCCACGTCCGCGCCGCAATCCAGCCCACTGGTCATGCGCATCATCGGTGCAGTCGCACTGGCGCATCTGCTCAATGACCTGATTCAGTCGATCCTGCCCTCGATCTACCCCATGCTCAAAGCCTCCTACAACCTGAGCTTTACGCAGGTGGGGCTGATTACCCTTACGTTTCAAGTCACTGCCTCCCTGCTGCAACCCTGGGTCGGGTTCTACACCGACCGGCACCCCAATCCTCTGGTCCTGCCGGTGGGATCGCTGTGCATTCTCGGCGGCGTGTTGATGCTGGCGACTGTAGGCAGCTTCCCGCTGATCTTGCTGGCAGCCGGCCTGATCGGCATCGGTTCGTCGACATTTCACCCTGAAGCCTCCCGCATCGCCCGGCTGGCCTCGGGCGGGCGCTTCGGTCTGGCGCAGTCAACCTTTCAAGTCGGCGGCAACAGCGGCTCGGCCATCGGACCGTTGCTTGCAGCGGCGATCATCATTCCGTTCGGCCAGGGGCACATCGCCTGGTTCGGGTTGGTGGCGTTGTTCTCCGTAGGTTTGCTCTACGCGATCAGCCGCTGGTACAAGGCGCACCTGGCGCTGTTCAAACTCAAGGCCGGGCACGCCGCCACCCACGGCCTGTCGAAGCGCCGGGTGACCAGCGCGCTGGTGGTGCTGGCGCTGCTGGTGTTCTCCAAGTACTTCTATATGGCCAGCTTCACCAGCTACTTCACCTTCTTCCTGATCGAAAAATTCCAGTTGTCGGTCGCCAGCTCGCAGTTGCACCTGTTCATGTTCCTGGCAGCCGTCGCGGCAGGCACGTTTTTCGGCGGCCCTATCGGTGACCGCATCGGGCGCAAGGCGGTGATCTGGTTCTCGATCCTCGGCGTCGCCCCGTTCACCCTCGCGGTGCCCTACGCGGACCTGTTCTGGACCAGCGTGCTCAGCGTGATCATCGGCTTCATCCTCGCTTCGGCGTTCTCGGCCATCGTCGTGTACGCGCAGGAACTGGTGCCGGGCAATGTCGGCATGATCGCCGGTATCTTCTTCGGGCTGATGTTCGGGTTCGGCGGCATCGCTGCCGCTTTATTGGGGCACCTGGCGGACCTTCACGGCATCCTCTATGTCTACTCGCTGTGCTCCTATCTGCCCTTGCTGGGCATCCTCGCCATTCTGCTTCCGAGAACTCCCAAGAAATGCTGATCGCCGTCCTGATTTTTCTGGTCACCATCACGTTGGTGATCTGGCAACCCAAAGGCCTGGGCGTTGGCTGGAGTGCAACCTTTGGCGCCGTGCTTGCGCTGCTGTCCGGCGTGGTGCATCTGAGTGATATCCCTCAGGTGTGGCACATCATCTGGAACGCCACCGGCACCTTCATTGCGCTGATCATTATCAGCCTGTTGCTGGACGAAGCCGGGTTTTTCAATTGGGCCGCGCTGCATGTGGCGCGTTGGGGCAACGGCAAGGGCCGGCGCTTGTTTGCGTTCATCGTGCTGCTCGGGGCCCTGGTGTCGGCGCTGTTTGCCAACGATGGCGCAGCGCTGATCCTCACCCCGATCGTCATGTCGATGCTGCTGGCGCTGCGCTTTTCGCCTGCGACGACGCTGGCGTTTGTGATGGCGGCGGGGTTCATTGCGGACACCGCGAGCCTGCCGCTGGTGGTCTCCAACCTCGTCAACATCGTGTCCGCCGATTACTTCGGCATCGGTTTCAATCGCTACGCTTCGGTCATGGTGCCGGTCAATCTGGTCAGCGTCGCGGCGACGCTCGCGGTGCTGATGCTGTTCTTCCGCCGCGACATTCCGAAAACGTTCGACGCTTCGCAACTGGCCGAGCCGTCCTCGGCAATCAAGGACCGCGCGACCTTCATGACCGGCTGGTGGGTGCTCGGCATTTTGCTGGTGGGCTGTTTTGCGCTGGAGCCGCTGGGCATCCCCATCAGCGCGATTTCCGCCGTGTGCGCAGCGATCCTGCTGGGCATCGCTGCCAAGGGCCACCGCATTTCGACGCGCAAGGTGCTGAAAGACGCGCCGTGGCAGATCGTGATTTTCTCGCTGGGCATGTACCTGGTGGTCTACGGCCTGCGCAATCAGGGGCTGACTGACTATCTGGCGACCTGGCTGGACCGCTTCGCCGAGCACGGTCTGTGGGGCGCGGCGATGGGCACCGGGGTGCTGACGGCGTTGCTGTCGTCGGTGATGAACAACCTGCCGACGGTGCTGATCGGTCTGCTCTCGATTGACGCCAGCCAGGCCCATGGTCTGCTGCAAGAGGCGATGATTTACGCCAACGTCATCGGCAGTGACCTGGGCCCGAAGATCACCCCGATCGGCAGCCTCGCGACACTGCTGTGGCTGCATGTTCTGGCCAAGAAAGGCGTGACCATCGGCTGGGGCTATTACTTCAGGGTCGGCATCGTTCTGACGGTGCCAGTGCTGTTGATCACCCTGGCGGCGCTGGTGCTGCGCTTGAGTCTTTGACGCGGCAGGCATCCGGCAGATTCGGCCACAGGTCGGACACCAGAAACAGCCGCTCGGCTTCCTCCCAGTGGGCGTCGCCAAGTTGCGTCAGGCGCACCAGCAGTTGCGCGGGTGCCAGCGGGTCGAGGGCGTCCAGCCAGTTTTGAAACTGGTGCGGTGTCCAGGCCTCGTCACAGCGCGCCGGTGCCAGCCACGAAGGGCGTGGCAGCAGTTGCCAGCGGCCTTCGTGCGCGTGTGCGGCGTACGCAGGCCAGTCTTTTTGATGCAGCCAGTGGCCGCGCAGATGCTCGGGGTTTACCCCTCGCGGCGAGGCGGCGACACCGGGCCACGGATAAAACAGATAGCCCCCCAACCAGAGTGAAGCGCTAAACGTTTCCACACCCCGCGCGGCGAGAATGGCGGTGCTCTCCGGGCGCGAAGACATGGGCAGTTGATGCTCGTCCAGGTGCGCAAGTTTGAGATCCAACCGGTCCTGCGAGCCCGGCCCGAGCCAGTTCGCCGGGTCGTCGCCGTTGGCCGCTTGAGCTCCCAGGTACAGCTTGATCGCCAGCTCGATGTGATGGACGCCGTGCGTGTCCCGCAGCAGCATGTCCAGCTCGCCCAATGTGCGGCCTTCGCCTTGGATCGGCAGATTGGCGGCGAGCATCTCTACACCTGGCGCGTGCTCGATTGCGAAATGCCACAGCCGCTCGTAGTACAACCCCAGCCGGCGCGTCGAGCTTCTTGAAAGCCAGTCGCTGAGTGCGCTGCCGTCGCGGTCCTGTTGCGTTAAAAAAACTTCGAGCGCTTCGGGGTGCTGGACCCAGGGGCTGCCGCTGAGCGGATGACGTTGAGGCCACTGGGTTTCTGCCAGCATGGGCGGGGACAGGAGGGTCCATGCCAGATCACGCACGATGGGCGTACGGAGCTGACGGGGCAGGGCGTTCAGGGTCGGAAAAGGGTTGTTCATCCGGGCAGAATAGCGGGTGATGGGCGCTCGCGGCCATCGTATCCAGGCGGGGTGTCCGCCAGCATCTGTGCCGAACCTGCCGACGCCTTCGCGGGCAAGCGCGCCCCTACAGGTTTAGCGCGCTCCAGGCTGCCCGGTTAACGCCAATCTGCTGTAGCGGCCGGCGTGCTGCCACGCGTATTTGGACTTGCGCGGAGTGTCCACCAGCATCTGTGCCGAACCTGCCGACGTCTTCGCGGGCAAGCGCGCTCCTACAGGTTTATGCGCGCTCCAGGCTGCCCGGTTGACGCCAATCTGCTGTAGGAGCCGGCTTGCTGGCGAATGCGGTGTTTCGGCGCTCGACATGCCCACGGGTAAATCGCGTTCGCCAACAGCCAACAGGCCAACAACAAGCCCGCAGCTACGGCGTCGTTAGCCGCACGGTGGGATGCCTATTAATGCACCACAACGCGGGCGCTGGCCCTATCCGCGCAGTTCCCCATTTGCCGCACCCGACCCCTTCGCCCATAATCGCGTTCTTTACATGCATCAAGCCTGCGGGAGCCCCATGGAGCAATTTCGAAACATCGGCATCATTGGTCGCCTGGGCAGTACTCAGGTGGTGGAGACCGTTCGCCGACTCAAGAAATTTCTGATCTCGCGGCACCTGCATGTGATCCTCGAGGATGCCATCGCCGAAGTCTTGCCAGGCCATGGCCTGCAAACCTCTTCACGCAAGATGCTCGGCGAAGTCTGCGACATGGTCATCGTCGTCGGCGGCGACGGCAGTTTGCTCGGTGCCGCGCGTGCGCTGGCCAAGCACAACGTTCCGGTACTGGGGATCAACCGCGGCAGCCTGGGTTTTCTAACCGATATCCGCCCCGACGAACTGGAAGTCAAAGTCGCCGAAGTCCTCGACGGCCACTATCTGGTTGAAAACCGCTTCCTGCTGCAGGCCGAAGTGCGCCGCCACGGCGAGGCGATCGGGCAGGGCGACGCCCTTAACGACGTCGTTCTGCACCCCGGCAAATCCACACGCATGATCGAATTCGAAATTTACATCGACGGCCAGTTCGTCTGCAGCCAGAAGGCCGACGGTCTGATCGTTGCCACGCCGACCGGCTCCACCGCCTATGCCCTGTCGGCGGGCGGCCCGATCATGCACCCCAAGCTCGACGCCATTGTCATCGTGCCGATGTACCCGCATACGCTGTCGGGGAGGCCGATTGTCGTGGATGGAAACAGTGAGTTGAAAATCGTTGTCTCAAAGGACATGACGATCTATCCCCAGGTTTCCTGCGATGGCCAGAACCACTTCACCTGTGCGCCGGGTGACACCGTGACCGTGAAAAAGAAGCCGCAGAAACTGCGACTGATTCACCCCCTCGACCACAACTACTACGAAGTCTGCCGGACCAAACTCGGTTGGGGCAGTCGGCTCGGCGGCGGGAGCGATTGATGCTCGATCCCGCGCGTAGCTACGATCTGATCGGTGACGTGCATGGATGTGCCCAGACCCTTGAGCACTTGCTCGACACCCTCGGTTACCGTTTTCAGGCGGGCGTCTGGCGCCACCCTGAACGTATTGCCGTGTTCCTCGGCGACATCATCGACCGCGGCCCGCGAATTCGCGAGACGCTGCATATCGTCCATGACATGGTCGAGGCCGGCCACGCGTTTTGCATCATGGGCAACCACGAGTTCAATGCGCTGGGCTGGAGCACACCTGCGCCGGCGGACAGCGGCAAACAGTTCGTGCGCGAACACACCCCGCGCCATGCGCGCCTGCTGGGTGAAACCCTGGCGCAGTTCGAGCAGCATCCGGGGGAGTGGAACGACTTTCTCGAATGGTTCTACGAGCTGCCACTGTTCATCGACGCCGAGCGGTTCCGGCTGGTGCATGCGTGCTGGGACGCGACCCTGATCGACGCCATGCGCAGTGACCGCGGTGACGGGCGCATCGACCAAGCCTTCGTTCAGGCGTCGGCGCTGCCGGGCAGCTTTGCCAGTGCTGTGTTCGACCGTCTATTGCGTGGCACCGACCTGCGTCTGCCCCATGGCATGACCCTGACCGGCGGCGACGGCCTGACCCGCGCCTCGTTTCGCACCAAGTTCTGGGAAGATGACCCGCAAACTTACGGCGACGTGGTGTTTCAGCCCGATGCCCTGCCGGAGCCGGTGGCCAGAAGGCCGCTGTCGCCCAGTGAAAAGAACGCGTTGCTGCGCTATGGCGCTGATGAGCCACTGCTGTTCGTCGGCCATTACTGGCGCAGCGGCGTTCCCGCCCCTATCCGTCCCAACCTGGCGTGCCTGGATTACAGCGCTGTACTGTTCGGCAAACTGGTCGCGTACCGGCTTGATCAGGAAACCCGAATCGACCCGAACAAATTCGTGTGGGTCGACGTCACTCGTCCGGAAATACCCCAATGAGTCCTGTCGCTGTATTACGCCTGCCGCTGCAGACCGATTTGAGCGGCTTCGTCGAATTGCTGCGTCGCCTCAACGTGCCCCACCGGGTGAGCGAGGAGGCAGGCCAACAGGTGCTCTGGGTGCCGGATGCGCCGCAGCTGGCCGATGACATTCGTCAGCTGTATCAGCAGTACCCGCAAGGCGACCCCACCGCGCAATTGCCGCCGGGCCGGGAAGTGGTGGCTGTCAGCCGCCCCAGCCCGCTGCTGCAGGTGCGCCGCAGTCCGGTGACCAGCATTATTCTGCTGCTGTGCCTGATCGTGGCCGGCGTGACCTTGCTCGGCGACAACTTCGAGGCGCTGAGCTGGCTGACCTTCAACGACTTTCGCGTGCGCGGCGAGTACATCGCTTTCACCCCCGTGGCAGCAACGCTGGCCGCCGGCGAGTGGTGGCGCATCGTTACGCCGATGTTCATCCACTTTGGCGTGCTGCATCTGGTGATGAACGCCCTGTGGTTCTGGGAGCTGGGCCGGCGCATCGAAACGCGTCAAGGCCATTGGCAGTTGCTCGGACTGACCTTGGCGTTCAGTGCGTTTTCCAACTACGGCCAGTATTTCTGGAGCGGACCGAGCCTGTTCGGCGGCCTCTCCGGCGTGCTGTATGCGTTGCTCGGTCATTGCTGGATCTTTCAATTGCTCGCCCCCAACCCCATCTATCGTTTACCACGTGGCGTACTGGCCATGATGCTGATCTGGTTGGTGGTGTGCATGACTGGCGTGATCGGTGTGCTGGGCTTTGGCGAAATCGCCAATGGCGCCCACGTCGGCGGGCTGATCATCGGTTGTGCTACAGGTCTTGTGGGCGGTGCATTGGCCCGCCGCAAACATTAAAATCGCCCGCTCAATTCTGGGAGAACCCAATGTCCTCTTTTGTCGAAATGATTGAAAACATCACCCCCGACGTCTACGAAAGCCTGAAGCTGGCGGTGGAAATCGGCAAATGGTCCGACGGTCGCAAGCTGACACAGGAGCAACGCGAGCTGTCGCTGCAGGCCCTGATTGCCTGGGAAGTGCGCAACGTTCCCGAAGACCAGCGCATCGGCTACATGGGGCCGCAAGAGTGCGCGTCCAAATCGGCACCCGTGCCCAATATCCTGTTCAAGTCGGACTCCATTCATTGATTGAAATCGGTAGAGGCGCTGTCAACAAAATGTCCGCGCGGCTTGAGGCCTCGCGGGTTGAATACGCATTTCGTCTGGGTGATGCGCAGATCCCGGTCAACCCGTTGATCGGCAAGACCGTGCGCCTGGAATACCTCGGCGCGATTCACTGCAGCCACTGCGGCAAGCGCACCAAAACCAGCTACAGCCAGGGTTATTGCTACCCGTGCATGCTCAAGCTGGCGCAGTGTGACCTGTGCATCATGAGCCCCGAGCGCTGCCACCACGAGCACGGCACCTGCCGGGATCCGGCCTGGGGCGAGCAGTTCTGCATGACCGAGCACGTGGTGTACTTGGCCAATTCGTCGGGGGTTAAAGTCGGCATCACCCGCGCGACCCAGTTGCCGACGCGCTGGCTTGACCAGGGCGCGAGCCAGGCCTTGCCCATCGTGCGCTGCGCCACCCGCCAGCAGTCGGGCTTCGTGGAAGACCTGTTTCGCAGTCAGGTGGCCGACCGCACCAACTGGCGGGCGTTGCTCAAGGGCGATGCGCCAGCGGTCGACCTGAGTGCCATCCGCCAGCAACTGTTCGAGTCCTGCGCCGAAGGCCTGGTCGCGTTGCAGATGCGTTTCGGCTTGCAGGCCATTCAGGTGATGAACGATGTCGAGCCCATTGAGATCCGATACCCGGTAGAGGCCTACCCGACCAAGATCGTCAGCTTCAATCTGGACAAGGATCCGATCGCCGAAGGGACCCTGCTGGGTGTCAAAGGGCAATACCTGATTTTCGACACCGGCGTGATCAATATTCGCAAATACACGGCGTACCAACTCGCCGTGCATCAGTAGCCCGTATTAGCAGAAGAAGGGACCGCACCATGCGCACCGACCAGCCGAAAATGATTTACCTGAAGGACTATCAGGCGCCTGAGTACCTCATCGACGAGACCCACCTGACCTTTGAATTGTTCGAGGACCATTCGCTGGTTCATGCGCAGTTGGTGATGCGCCGCAACCCCGAGCGCGCCCAGCTGGCACAAGGCGGCGCGTTGCCGCCACTGGTGCTCGACGGTCAGTTGCTTGAGCTGCTGTCGGTGAAGCTGGCGGACGCCGAGCTCACGCCGCAGGACTATCAGCTGACGTCGGACAGCCTGACGGTGCAGCCGGCCAGCGAGTCTTTCACTCTGGACACCAGCGTGAAGATCCACCCGGAAACCAACACCGCGCTGGAAGGCCTGTACAAGTCCAGCGGCATGTTCTGCACCCAGTGCGAAGCCGAAGGCTTTCGCAAGATCACCTACTACCTCGACCGCCCGGACGTGATGAGCAAGTTCACCACCACGGTCAGCGCCAACAAGCAGGCCTTCCCGATCCTGCTGTCCAACGGCAACCTGATTGCCGCCGGCCCGTCCGAGGAAGAAGGCCGTCACTGGGCCACCTGGGAAGACCCGTTCAAGAAGCCGGCTTACCTGTTCGCGCTGGTCGCTGGCGACCTGTGGTGCATCGAGGACACCTTCATCACCATGACCGACCGCAAGGTCACGTTGCGCATCTTCGTCGAACCCGAAAACGTCGATAAATGCCAGCACGCCATGGACAGCCTGAAGAAGTCCATGCGCTGGGACGAAGAGGTTTACGGCCGCGAATACGATCTGGACATCTTCATGATCGTGGCGGTGAATGACTTCAACATGGGCGCCATGGAGAACAAGGGCCTCAACATCTTCAACTCCAGCGCCGTGCTGGCCCGCGCCGAGACGGCCACCGACGCTGCACACCAGCGGGTCGAGGCCATCGTCGCCCATGAATACTTCCACAACTGGTCGGGCAACCGCGTCACCTGCCGCGACTGGTTCCAGCTGTCGCTGAAGGAAGGTTTCACGGTGTTCCGTGATTCGGGCTTCTCCGCTGACATGAACTCCGCCACGGTGAAACGCATTCAAGACGTGGCCTACCTGCGCACGCACCAGTTCGCCGAAGACGCCGGTCCCATGGCCCATGCCGTGCGCCCGGACAGCTTCATCGAAATTTCCAACTTCTACACCCTGACCGTGTACGAGAAGGGTGCGGAAGTGGTCGGCATGATCCACACGCTTCTGGGCGTGGAGGGCTTCCGCAAGGGCACCGATTTATTCTTCGAGCGCCACGACGGCCAGGCCGTGACCTGCGACGACTTCATCAAGTCCATGGAAGACGCCAACGGTGTCGACTTCACCCAGTTCAAGCGCTGGTACTCCCAGGCCGGCACGCCGCGTCTGGCGGTCAGCGAATCCTATGATGCCGACGCCAAAACCTACAGCCTGACGTTCCGCCAAAGCGCACCGACCACGCCGGGCCAACCGGGTGAGCAGAAACTGCCGTTTGTGATTCCGGTTGCCATGGGCTTGCTGGATGCCGAGGGCCAAGAACTGCCTCTGCGCCTGCAGGGCGAAGCGCCAGCGGTGAATACCTCACGCGTGCTGTCGGTGACCGAGGCCGAGCAGACCTTCACCTTCGTCGACATCGCCGAGCAGCCGCTGCCTTCCTTGCTTCGCGGCTTCTCCGCTCCGGTGAAACTGAGCTTCCCGTATAACCGCGACCAGCTGATGTTCCTCATGCAACACGACAGCGACGGTTTCAACCGCTGGGATGCCGGGCAGCAACTGTCGGTTCAAGTACTTCAGGACTTGATCGCCCAGCACCAGAAGGGCGAGCCGCTGGTCGTGGACCAGCGCCTGATCACCGCGCTGCACACCGTGCTGTCGGATGAGAGCCTGGATCAGGCCATGGTCGCCGAGATGCTGTCGCTGCCGGGCGAGGCGTACCTCATCGAAATCAGCGAAGTGGCGGACGTCGATGCCATCCACGCCGCACGCGAGTTCGCTCGCCAGCAACTGGCGGACAACCTCAGCGACGCATTGTGGAAGCGCTATCAGACCAACCGTGAACTGTCCAGGCAGACGCCGTACGTGGCCGCGTCCGAGCACTTCGCTCGCCGTGCGCTGCAGAACATCGCGCTGTCGTACCTGATGCTGACCGGCAAACCTGAAGTGTTGGCCGCGGCCATCGACCAGTTCGACACTGCCGACAACATGACCGAGCGCCTGACCGCGCTGGCCGTGCTGGTGAACTCGCCGTTCGACGCCGAGAAGGCGAAGGCGCTTGAAGTGTTTGCCGAGAACTTCAAGGACAACGCGCTGGTCATGGACCAGTGGTTCAGCGTGCAGGCGGGTAGCACGTTGCCCGGCGGCCTGGAGCGCGTCAAAGCGCTGATGCAGCACCCGGCCTTCACCATGAAAAACCCGAACAAGGTGCGTGCGCTGATCGGTGCGTTTGCCGGCCAGAACCTGATCAACTTCCATGCAGCGGACGGTTCCGGCTATCGCTTCCTGGCCGATCTGGTCATCGAACTGAACGGCTTCAACCCGCAGATCGCATCGCGCCAGTTGGCGCCGTTGACCCGCTGGCGCAAATACGACAGCGCGCGGCAAGCGCTGATGAAGGCGGAACTGGAGCGCATCCTGGCCTCCGGCCCGCTGTCGCCGGACGTCTATGAAGTGGTGAGCAAAAGCCTGGCGTAACTCGGGCGATTGTTGAAAAGGGCTGTCCGTTTGCGCGGACAGCCCTTTTTTGTGGGCGCTGCTTCAAGGTTTCAGCGGCTTTGGACGTTGTCTTGCACGCCGATGCCTTTGTAGGACTGGCTTTAGCCGGGAAGAGGCCGGTTTGTGTGTCATCCAGTTTGCGGTGCGACAAATGACGCCTTCCCGGCTGAAGCCGGTCCCTCAAGTGGAGATGTCCAATGATTATTCCGGCGAGCGGGCGATCAGGCGTTGAAGCCGATGATCGCCTTGGTCTCCAGATACTCTTCAAACCCCTGCACGCCGTACTCTCTGCCATTGCCCGAACGCTTGTAGCCGCCGAAGGGCGCCATGGGGTCCCACGCCGGATAGTTCAGGTGCACTTGCCCGGCGCGGATGCGCGAGGCGACTGCTCGGCCCAGTTCCAGGTCCTGCGCCTGCACATGGGCGCCCAGACCGTAGACGGTGTCATTGGCGATGGCCACCGCTTCGTCGATCGTGTCGTAGGCGAGAATGCACAGCACCGGACCGAAGATTTCCTCTTGCGCGATGCGCATCGCCGAGTCCACTTCGGAAAACACCGTCGGCCGGGTGTAATAACCTTTTTCAAACCCCGGCACACGCCCCGGCCCGCCGCACAGCAGTTTCGCCCCTTCGCTGATGCCCGTCTGGATCATGGCTTGAACACGGCTGAATTGGGCTTGATTGGCAATTGGCCCGAGCTGGGTATCCGGCGATTGCGGGTCCCCGACGATCAACGCATTGGCGGTGGCCGTTGCCAATGCCTCGACTTCGGCGAGGCGGGCCCGGGGCACGATCATTCGGGTCGGCGCACTGCACGACTGCCCGACGTTGCGCAGGGCCGACAGCACCCCCAGCGGCACGGCCTTGGCGAAGTCAGCGTCGGGCAGCATGACGTTCGGCGATTTGCCGCCCAGTTCCTGGGTCACGCGTTTCACGGTTACCGCAGCCGCCTGCGCGACGAGGGCGCCGGCACGGTTTGAGCCGGTGATGGAAATCATGTCGATGTCAGGGTGCGAGGCGAGGGCTGCGCCGACGTCAGGACCGCTGCCGTTGACCAGATTGAACACGCCGGGGGGCAGGCCGGCGTCGTGCACCAGTTGGGCGAACAGCAGGGCACTCAAGGGTGAGAGTTCGCTGGGTTTCAGGACCACCGTGCAACCGGCAGCAATGGCCGGCGCGACTTTGGCGGTGATCTGGTACAGCGGCCAGTTCCATGGCGTGATCAGGCCGCAGACGCCGATGGCTTCACGTTCGATGGCGGTGGTGCCTTCGACGGTCTGAAAGCGATAGGTGGACAGCAGATCCCGGGCGACGCGTACGTGTTCAGCGGCCAACGGCACCTGCATGGAACGAGAGAAACTGATCGCCGCGCCCATCTCCAGCGACAGGGTCTGGGCCAGCGACTCTTTGCGCTCCAAGATCAATGCATGGATTTTCCCCAGAATCGCTGCGCGTTCTACGGCCGGCGTTGCGGACCAGCCCGCGAACGCCCCACGCGCAGCCGCCACGGCCCGATCAACGTCCTCGGCCGAACCTTGCGCCACCTGGGCCACCACCTCTTCAGTGGCTGGATTGACCACGGGAAGACGGGCTGGAACAACGGGGGATGCCCACTCGCCGTTGATGTAAAAATGCCCGGCGTGTTGCAGCTCAGTGCCGTGGGTGTTGAAAGGGTGTGAGGTCATCCGGTGAGCTCCCTGGAGCGGAAAAAGTGCTGCGAACAGCCCGTTCAAACGTCCTCATACGCTAACAAACCGGCCCAGGCGAAAGATGCCGTTGTTGCGGCCTACAAGGGAGAATCTGCTGAATCCGGCGACGTGCGCGCCATCAGTTTTGCGGTGTAACTGCCGACGCTTTCCCGGCTAAAGCCGGTCCCACAATGAGTGCTTGTACACCAGTGGTGGCGATGACGCGGAGCGTCAGGGGATGCATTCCCACGCAGAGCGTGGGGACGATCGATACGATCGAGATCAAAGGCTTCCCGGCTAAAGCCGGTCCCACAATCAGTGCACGTGCATCAGTGGTGGCGGTGACGCGGAGCGTCAGGGGATGCATTCCCACGCAGAGCGTGGGAACGATCAATACGATCGGGATCAAAGGCTTCCCGGCTAAAGCCGGTCCCACAAGGTGTCGGCGTTTTTCAGTGGGACCGGCTTTAGCCGGGAAGCTTTTGATTTGCCTTTGATCTGCCTTCGATCTTCATACGCAAATAGCCCAAACACCGCCAATCGCGACTTGGGTGCAGGCTGAACGCAGGTCTCGTGGAGTGGGCCGAGCGGCATGGATGCCGCGAGAGCCGCCCCCCGCCATGGATGGCGGATGGCGGCGGGCCCACGGAGCGAGACCGAAGTGAAGGAACCCTGACGAAGGAAGGGCCCAACCAGGAGCAAGCACCCTTGGTTACTTGGGGTGTTTTTCCAAGTAACTCGCCGAAGGCGAAACAGTCTGCCCCCAGGCAGACGCCCTTGATCCTGATCTTGATCCTGATCCTCATCTTGCCCCAAAAAACGCCGAACTCACCGAACCGCATATACCTTGCGAACGTAAACCGCACTCGTCCACGCACAAAACGCCCCCTTCGCCACAAAAACCGTATCACCCGCATTCATCGTCACCTCAACACCCGCCTCATCGGCCAGCGTCACGCTCCCCTCCAACAGATGCATCAACTCATGCAACCGGTGCGCACGACCATGACGCTGATACGGCGTCGAATCCCAAATCCCCACCTTAAACTCCGTCACCGCATCATCAAACAGACTCAACGCCCGACACTGCGGCGCCGGTCCAATCAATATCGGCGGCTCCAGCGTCGCAGAAGGATCCAGCCACAGGTGCGCCGGCAACAGCGTCAACCCGGGGCGCACCGGTGCGTTTTCCACATCCACCGCACAAAATGCCCACTCGCTGCCAGCGCTCGCCTGCACCGTGACGCGGCTGCCACGGCCAATCACCGCGCTGCCCCCGATGCTCAACTCAAGCGTCTGGTCCGCACTGCTCAACACCACATGCCCGGCGTGCACCACCAGCGTCTCGCTATAGGGAAAATCCTCAATCAACGCATCGCCGCTGAACCGCACAACACCGGCAGACACGCCATCGTCGCCTCGCCACGCCACCTTTCGTGCCTCGGCGAAGGGATCACGCGCGTTTAACGGCGCCGAGCTAAACGAGGTCGCAACGCCGCTGCCATCAGCACGCGCCAACAGCAAAATACCGGGAGTAGACATGGGTAACGCTCCGTGGGGAATCAGCCGATCGCCTGAGTGATCAGCGCAAAAGGTTGAATGCCCTGGCTGGACTCGGGCGGCGTGCCCCGCGCCATCTGCACCACCGTATCGATGTTTTTCAGGCCTGCTGCTTCCAGCCACTCACTGAGGCCGCACGCCACGGGGATGTCGATGCGCACAAACGTGTCCGGCACTTGGGCCAGCAACACGGCGATCATGTGTTTGGCCTGATGGCTGTTCTCCGCCACCACCGGGCCGATGCAGCGTCCGCGCCCGAACGGCCGCAGCAGGGCGAAGCCGCGCAGTTGACCGTCACGCTCGATGCCCACGGCGTGCTCCACTTGCAGGTCGCGCAACACGTCGCTGCGGTCCAGGCCGCTGGCGGCTTTGGCGAGGGCGAGTAGGGCGGCATGATCGTCAGCATTAAGGGCACGGCAGGTTTCGCCGTCCGCCAGCTCCACCAACGCCGGCACGATGGCCTGGCCTTGATGCTGCTGCACCCGACCAAACTCAACAAAACCCTGGCTGGCATATAACGGCTTGCCGGCAACGGTGGCATTGAGGATCGGCGTGCGCGGCTCGCATGCGGCAAGGGCCATCTCCATCAAGCGACGGCCGATGCCCTGGCCCTGATAATCATTGCTGACGATTACCAGGCCGATGGTTGCGAAATCACCTTGAGGGCAGACAAAGGCGCTGCCGATCAGGCGGCCGCCGTCCATCACCACGAAGCCGTCGCTGACCCGATGCAACATGGCCCAGTCGTCCAGGCGGTGGGGCCACTTCAGTTGAACCGACAGGTCGTGGGCGGCGGGCAGGTCAGCCACGGTCATGGGGCGGTAGGTATAAGAAGGGTGTGGCAGGGCGGACATGGCGAGGCTCCGTTATGCAGTATTCAGGTAAGCGCTGGAGGCCTGTATCCCACCTGATGCGAGGGCTGACAAGGGGCGTTGGCATATTCGGCAGATTCGTCCCGCGCCGGGGGACGGGACCCTACTTCGTACTTAAATCCGGGGCGAGTGCGGCAGCAAATGCCAAGCCCGGATTTTATCGTTTCAGCCCCTATGATCGATCCTGCGCTCTGCGTGCAGGCGATCAAGCCGCCTCGCCACATTATCTGCCGCCGCAAGCCCCATTCTTAAGCCTTCCCACGCTGCAATCCCTGGAAAAGCCCCCTAAAGGCGCACAAACACAGGCCCCGCCCAAGCCTGGCGCGCACCGCAAAGTCTGCTGAGCCCAGCCACCAAAACGGTGGTTTGTATTGAGCGCGGGTCGTTTTAGACGGCATATGCTGATTTCACAGTGATGTAATGAACCTGTG